>JADDYB010000579.1_pt1 | contig 11682 bp, 12 predicted proteins | sample 8641941 | NCBI WGS metagenome assembly JADDYB01 (sample SAMN16275377, study PRJNA637457) | freshwater sediment metagenome | isolation source: Lake Kineret sediment | place: Israel: Lake Kineret | collected 2013 | reverse complement strand
GAAACACAAGAAAACCAAAAAAAGGGAGACAAGGAAGAAGTGAGAAAGGCTAGACGAGGGGATGGGAGGGGGGAGAGACAATATATGAGTAGGAGGAAGTGTTGAAAATACATTATGGGACAACCTCTTATATACAGTATAGTCTGGGAAACTGCAGTTCATAATTTACCTTTGGTAAAACCAAGAATAAGGGAGATACTAGACAGAGAATGACAACTAGATGTAGAAATCGAATAATTAGAGACCTTTCTTTGTTTTTCAACGAAATGTTGTTCTCGTAAGCTCGAATTTCAAGCATGTAGTAGATCTGAACAGGATCAGACTTTACAATTCCGTAAACCTTAAGTATGGGTATCCCTTATTGGAAATAAGAAGTCCACAAGAGGTGCTCTATGAACGATAAGAAACTTGATGCAGTGATGATGATGAGAGAAATCAGAGATAGGTTAAGTATGAAGTACACTGAGAATCCTGAGACTGAGAAGAAGGACTTAGAAGAGATCAGAAGAAAATATGGGATAAATAAGGCTGCTAACCTTCAGAAATCAATACCATAGGGGTGTGTTGAGAATTCTCAAGAAGAACCTCGGATTTCTTTCTACAGATTGACATCCATTCATTGTGATTCTTCCCCAATTCCACGTTTCTCTCTCATTTCTACTCGTCTTTCCATGATGGTGATATATCTACGCAACAACCATATTGAGTAAAATTTAAACCCCCTCCCTGAAGTCATAATGGTGAAATGATGAAGACTGAAGAATTTGCACAATACCTGGAGGGAAAAACTCTGGAGGAAATTGTCCACAAGGCCAAGAAGGAAAGTGAAAGAAGAATGCTGGCCCTTTGTTGAATAGAGAAGAAAGGATAATTCACGCTCACAGATTTTCAGACTTGAAAGACTCTTCAGATATTTTGTAACATTTTTAGATTTGTATTGGATTGTCTAGTGGCTCTTTCATTCTGAAGATATCATGCTTGCATTGTCAACACCTATTCTCATGGTGCTTGCTTCAATCCTCACTGTATACGAAACCCTCAAAATATGGCGAACATGGAGGAGATGAAGTGAAAATGAGCCCAGAACATTGGAATGAGTCTAGTTGACCATTACAGATCACAATTATTGCTTGAAACTCAATTCATTGTTTCCATGTACTTTCACCTACAATCAAGCAAAGCAACAGATAACTTTATATTCTTCTTTATCAAATCTATGTATGTCAAGGCTTTACAGCTTTGAAAGGAGAAGACGATGAAAGTGACGAGATGAGATTCAACAAAAGCAATCCTAGGACCGTACTAGTGGTTGTTCCTTTCATCTGACTAATAGAGGGGACGAAAATGGAAGAAATCAAGAAAAAAGCCATAATCTATGGACTGATCTGGTCGCTATCCTATTGGGCGGTAATGTTTTCAAGCAAACTTTGGTGGGGAATTGCCAGTTTACGATTCATCTTCGCGGCTGCAGTTGGATCAATCTGGTTTCCCTATGCATTGTGGAATTGGATTTTGGGTTTAATATTGTCACGGCAAATCGAGAGAAAACTTTCTCACTTCCCATACCCATTTCTTACATCCATCCTCCCCATACTTACCTCAATCTTGATTGTTTATGTGATTCTCAAAATAAAAAGGAGATAAAATGAAAAAAACTCTGCGTTATGGGATGATTTTTGTGCTCTTTCTAAATTTTTTCACTTTAATTGAAACAGACGAATGTTCAAATGTAGAGTTCACCCTTAACATAGAAGAGTGGATAGTCAATCCAATACCGTACACTGGCACGGTAGAGATTGCTTACACCGGGGACGAAGCCACCTCACTAACCTTGAACAAACTGGAAATGTATGAGTCTGGGAATCTTTTGTGGGAAACAGATGTTTTAGAAGAATTGAAAGGTGCTGGTGAGAACTATTCCACATATAAACAAGCAGTAGATACATATAGTTCTGCACTTCAATCTGGCGACCAAAAAGCCCTCGAAGAAGCGTATGCCGCCATAGAGAGGTTAACCCCTCTCATTTCTGAGAGTGTGTATGAGATCAAAGTCCCAATTGACCCCAATAAAATTTTTTCTGAAAATGAATTTGTCCCCGGAAACAAAAAAGAAATCACGTTCACCTTAAAATTCAGTTACCTCAATGAGATTTACGAGATTTCAAAGGAAACAACTATTGAAATACGTCAACATCTGCCTTTACCGCCTTTCCCACAGGGTCAATATCCTCCAGCAGGTTGGTTTTTAGGTGATCTCCATGTTCACTCTGATTATACCAGCAGTTCATGTGATTTGGCGGCTTATGGGGATCAAACAATAGCAGAGAGAAGAGCAAGAGCCCAGAACATTGGAATGAGTTGGCTTTCCATTACAGATCATAGTTATTGTTTTGAGAGTCCCCTTGACTGGAACAACATGTTGCAGGAATGCATGAATAGCACTGATTCAACTTTTGTCGTTTTCCCAGGTGAGGAACTATCGGTGGGTGAAGATTGTCCTGATGGCGTGGATAGTGAAACACTGTGCCAAGCTTCCCCCGGCTCCTGTGTTGGGTTTGCTGCCCACTTAGGGGCGCAATCACTGACACGTTTCATCCAAAATATCTGGGGAAATTGTCCTACAGGGACTTCAGGCAGATGCCCTGCGTACCCCGGTTCTCAACAGGGAATCGACCTTGCAAACAGCCAGGGATTCTCAGTAATTAACCATCCAATAGCATTACAATGGGATTGGGAGAGCATGGGTTGCGTCAGAGGAGAAACGGGGATTGAAATATGGAATGGAGAATGGGACAACTACGATCAGAATACACTCAATTTGTGGACAAATCTCCTGTTAAATGGACGAAAGATCTATGCATATGGTGGAGGAGACATTGAAAATACAGGACCGCCTCTTTATGGCCCAGATCTTGGAGTCCTCTACAACGGAGTCTTTGCAGCGTCTTTGACTCAAAATGGGTTGAGAGACGCTCTCAAGAAAGGGAACCTCTACATCACAAACTACCCTGGATTATCCATTGAAGGACACAGTGCCACCAGCGGATGGAAACTGATGGGGAGAGAACTCATCGTCTTACCCGGCCAACAGGCCACCATCCGTGTTTCCTACAATACCGGTTCTCAGTCAGCAACATTGATCGTGTATCAGGGTGTTATTGGGAATAGCGCAGAGTCACAGACTTCTTATTCTGTTACTGGCTCTGGATTCAAGGAGATGTATGTCTCCCCACCACCTGATACCTACCTGTATTACAGAGCTTATATTATAACAGCCAATAATACGAGAGCCTTCACCAACCCCATCTGGACTCGCGTTCCACCCCGATTCGGTGAAATGCCCACCCTCTTTGGCGGCAACAGCTTTCATGTCGTCGGTGATGACGCGTACTGCACAGACGTTCTCGGAACAGCCAACCTGTCGTGGATCTTTGGCGAAAAAAGCATGCAGCGACCTGAAGGGAGAACGGACACAATCCTCAAAGACGCAGAACATCAAACGGGGAACCTCTTAATCACAGGAGGGCCAGCCATCAATTCATTGGCTGTAGAATTTGATGAATATTTTGGTATCACCTACGAGTACGTAGAGAACGTCACCTTTACCATCATCTCTGAAGATCATTCCATCACCTTACCTTTGTCTCAGTATCCTCACAGGGACATTGCCATCGTCTACCTGGGAAAACACAGAGGGAGATCCATTCTCCTCGCATGGGGATACGGGTGGCAGGGCACCTACGCAGCCACCATGCTCATGAGCCATCCCAATCTCTGGCCATCCTACACTGCTGAACACCTTCTATTCATTGAATGGAATGATTCTGATTACAATGGATTAGTTACCTTCAATGAAATTGTCGTAGTTTACCCCTATTCAGCATACCTTTCTCCTCCCACTCCAGGAACATGGTATTTAGATTCACCTGTTTTCCAGAACATCCCTCGGTTGTTTGGCGGAAACACCATTCATGTTGCAGGGAATGATGCCTACTGCACCGACGTTCTGGGAACGGCAAATGTATCTTGGGTTTTCGGAGCTCGCACTGAATACATGCAGCGACCTGAAGGAAGAACGAATTTGATTCTCCCTCTTGCAGAACACCAAATGGGGAACCTTTTAATCACGGGAGGGCCAGCGATCAATCCATTGGCTGTAGAATTTGACGGGTACTTTGGCATCTCATATCTTGACAACACAGGTCTGCCTGTCAATCCCTATTTCGAGATCACCAGCGACGGAAATACGCTCCGCCTGTACACCCAGAACTACCCCAACAAAGACATCTGCATCATCCACCTGGGAAGACAGGGAAACAGGAACGTTTTATTGATCTGGGGTTACGGGTGGCAAGGCACCTATGCAGGGACACTGGTGGTGGCCAACTCCTCCTTTTGGGAGACAGGAGTTCACATGATGCTTTTGGAATGGAATGATTATAACAATGATGATCTCATTCAATTTTCTGAGATCACTGTGATTTATAGGGCTTATGGACCTCACATTACAGCAGAAATCGCATAGAAGTTCTCTATTCAGTAACTGTCCTGTCCTGATACGTATCCTCCAGGAATAGGGAGTTTACTCCCTGTCCCCACCCAGAGTTATACTGATCTGATCTTCATTCTGGTTCTATTCGCTCATGTCCCAGTGTAACTGTATATGCATACCTTTATATGCCCCACCAAATAATATGAGAGACATCAGGAAATATCTGACATTAGAGATATCAGGAAATATCTCCTCCTATAGAAAGAAAACAGAGGAAGTGATGGAATGGCACCACAAATTCCATGGGGTTTGATATTCACAACTGTCTTTGCATTCTATTCTCTGTATAAATTCTTTAAGTATTATCAGACAGAAGAATGTCAGGAATACAGACTATTCAGATCTGAATATGATATATATGTTAACAAAAGAAAAAGATTAATTGCAGAGCGTGAAAATAAAGAAAATCAAGTATTTCGGTTAATAAATAGACTATCTGACGGAATTTTAGATCAGGAGTTAAGAAATACATCGATAAATAAAATTGACACACCATTGATCTCTTTAGGGAAATTAGATATGTTGTTCTTGCTAAAGAAATTGTATGGAAGGGTGATTGTCTCGTAGGCTGTCCATGAGGAAGTAGTGGTGCGAGGACTTGAAGAAAATCGCAAAGACGCATCTCACGTAGTAATCCTCATGGAGGATGGAACCATTTGCAGCAATTCATCTGGCAAAGGCTCAGGGACGTGCTGAACCTCAGCGAGGAGCAGCTCCCTTTTGTTCAGAAGTTTCTTCCCGGCATCACACTCTCCATGCCTATAGAGGGTAAAATTAAGTGCATTGATTCGAAATTGTTTATTCGTAGAGATCAAGTGTTGGATCACCATACATGATAAAGGCTGCCCAGGTAATGTCTTCGGAGGAATAGTATTTCTCTCGCGATAACCGCAGCGCCTCCCCCACAGGATGATGCAAACAATTTCTGTAGAATTCAGCAGCAATTCCAGCCGCCCTTTTATCATGGATGCTCCACAGGCTCCCAATATAGGCAAGAGCACCTCTCTGGAGGAATACCTCTGCTAACCCTTCAATATCGTACGAGAATGTCCTTGCAGAGCCGCATCCATTCAAAAAAACGATGGGAGAACCTTCCAGATTTCTCTCAATCTCTGCACACGTTAATACGTCCTTATACACGGGAAGGCAGGGCTCCTTTTTCAGTTCCCCCGCGTAATGAATGATGTCATACCCCTGAGAGAGGTGGTACATGACATCCACTTTCCGTGCCTCCTGCGGTTTCAAATACGTGACAGCAAAAGAATCTTGGAGGGTTTCTTTTAAATACTCACATTCTGTTACAGCTTCAGGCATGGTTCCCGTGGGATCTGCTATAATCAATGCTTTTTTCTCTCTCTTTACTGGATGGTGTAGTGCAGAGACTTTTTCACTTTTCATCCTCCTGGAGAGTGCATAGGTTAGAGCGAAGAATTCATCACTGTACATCAATTCCCACGGTATTTGAACATCTTCAGCTTCCATGACCAGGTAATGATGCGTCAAAACGTGAGCAAAATCCCGGGGGATAAAATTCTTGTAAATAACAGTGCCCATCTTCTTGAGTTCTTCTGAGGGCCTTTTCAGCGGTCTCTTCCTTTCAGAGTCCATGTATCGATTTATCACTTTTGACGTGTACTCAACCCTTCCAATGACTTCAGAACGCATCTCAGGCGAGATAGCAATGACTCGCGTCGCTCTTACCGGGTACAAGGTCCCCTGCACCGATTCCAATGCTACCTGGTATTCTGTTTCCGTACGTTTCTCGAGAGATAGAATCATTAAATCCTGCGTGGCTCGTGCTCCACCACGTGGAACGCCTGGCACTTCATGCTTTCTCCCAGATTTTCTCAGAACAATCACAGAAAGAAAGGCTGGGACAGTAGCAAAGATTAACAGGGGCCACTTATACTTGTCAAGGAACCTGAATCTCGCTATTGAATTCTTCAAATCCACAATCTCTCCGTAGTACTCTTCCAGTCCTCCTTCTCCTTCGATGCTGGTGTACGCCTCTTCTGCCTGAGACACACAGGCTGCAGCCCTGGTCACGTCTTTCTGTTCCAACCACTTCCTGGCTTCTGCCAGAGAATTTTTTATCTCGGCAATTTTTCCCTCTCTTACAATCACCCACGGAACACAAGGCACATCTGTGTTCTGTGAATACGTGTAAGCATACAACTTATCACTCAAAACCAATAAATGATTCTTACACTTATTTAAATTCGCAATAACTATTTTCAAACGATTAAAAATGTCTGGAAATGTATTACTCCACTCCTCCCCCAAATCCTTATTCAAGATCAAGATTTTCGTATCTTCTGAACTCAGAACAATCTCTTTCTCCCCATCTGCATCAATATCATTAATTATTACCTCAGTATAATGATTGAAATGTAATTGAACAGTCTGCCTCATCACTTCCTCGAGTCTGTGATCATACAAGACAAGTGTTGATGGGAAAGAGGATGTGAGTATCTCTGAAAAACCATCATTGTTCACATCAGCCACACCTTCCAAAAACACTGAATGATCAAATTCATTCCCAGCACCCTGGATATACTCCCCATCAGAGTTCAAAACAAACAAGGACCCCCACTCATCCTCAAAACTCCACCCACTGCCAACAATCTCCTGATCTCCATCACCATTCACATCAGCTACTGCAGCAGACAATCGAGTGAACCCTTCATCTCCAATTTGCCTTGTCCATACTTCCTTTCCCTGCAGTGTAACTGCATAAACGTAAGCATGACAATCGTCAGTATTCCCTACTCGCCGTCCGTTGCAAGGCGCATTTGATCCTGCAACAATCTCAACTTGCCCATCTCCATTAATGTCAGCGAAATTGATAGTTTCCAGGAGCGGAGCTACAGGATAGTACCATTCTTCCTTGAAAGAAGGATATTCAAAAGTATAGAACCCTCTCGGTTCCAGTAAATAGCCAGCAGCCACATGACACACCACCTCTATGATCTCATCGCCATCAAGGTCACCACTCCACAAAGCAAAGATTTCAACGCCTCGTGGAGGTGCAGAAAACCAGCGGAAATAGAAATCATGGCCTGACAGTTGCTGACCCTTTCCATCAAAAACTTCAAATCTCATATGATCAGAGGACGTTACAATAGTCTCTGGTGTAAAATCACCTGTTAGGTCCAGGACAGCAATCCTCGGCTCGAAAAAGGATTTTTTCCACAGAAGATCACCCTCTGAAGTCAGTACTACCATTCCATCAATAAAACTGCACACGATCTCGTTCTTCCCATCATTGTTGACATCACCTGTGACCACAGAATTGTAGACCCCATCGTAAGACCACGCCTCAGTGAGCTGATCGTCTAAGGGGATGCTCCTCCTGGAGGGAAGAGGATATTCGTAAGTACAGACATTCTCTCGTTTGTAGAGTTTGAAAAAGAACAATTCTTCCTTTGAAATACATGAAAGGGCTTCTCCCACCCTAGAAAGATGCATGTACTCCACGTTCTCTGAAGATTTCAATTCTTGAAGTTTGTTCCCCTCAGAGTCGAACAGTACGACATTTCCGCAGAGTGCAGCAACTACCTTACCATCTGAAGATAGTGAAATATCAGAGACTGTATTTCCAACTTTTGAAGACCACTTTTGGTTTCCAGATTCATCCAAATAAAAGATCTCTCCTTTTCGAGTCCCGCAAACAAGAAACTTCCCGTCAGGGGTCATTGCCAGACTTGATAGTGCTGAGAGTGGGAGAAAATCTAATCCAACGCCCTCAACCCAGGATAATCCCATGAGTAGCCCAAAGACTATAGTATCTCCATCATCTGAGATAGCAACCTCAACGGGGTCTGAAACAACGGGGTATTCTTCCCATTTCTTGGTCGATTCTCTGTAGAGGAATATGCTATCCGTAGTTCCAGCTGCGTATACAGTGCTCTGAGTGTTGATTGCAGTGATATTGACAGGTCTATCGATCTCTTTTCTAATCTTTACACCATTTTCATCAAAGATGAGAATCTCTTTGTTCGTTCCTGCAACAATAGCATTTTCAGATATAGACACGGAATTGAACATACTTTCCATGGTTTTTTCTTCTTGTATTCTCCCTGAACTCGAAGAATAGTAGTACCCATTGCGGGTCCCAATGAAAAAGGCACCATTATCAGAAATATCCACAACAGTAATTTCACCTTCGATACATCCATCCTCTACGGTATTCCCGTACTGATCAAACACATAGAACTGTCCTTTCTCGCATAAAGGACCTCTTTCACATCCTACGATAATGTATTTCCCATTTTCAGACATAGCGAAGGTGGTCATGTTCTCGATTTTGAAGTTCCAGGTTGATGCCATCGTGTCTGATACTGATACACTGCCCAGCATGAGAAGGGCCAGTATGACCAGTGGGGTAATCCTTCGTACCATAGCAACTCCTCGTTTTCTCATTACTCTTGTGCATAAAAACTTACCGGTCTCATGAAGATGGATAGTATGTTAGAGATGGAGATTGGCATTGCGAGATGATGAACTGGATATCACAGATAGGTTTGCAGCAGTTCGTAAAATGGAGCGATGAATAGAAAAAACCCTGGAATTTTCTTCTTATTTCCCTGATCACATCAAATCTGAATCATTGGTTATGATCTGACCACTGCAGTACTTCAATGCACAACCAGTATGAATAGCATCTCTGGGTTTCACGTTATAATCTTCAATGATTTTCTGAGCGAATGATAACGCCCCAAGATCAACATCAACTATTTCCAGGTTTGGGAAGGTGAAGAATTTTCTACCAGCAACGAGGCTTTCTTTCACCCCGCTTGATTTCCTGACTGCGTTGAAATCATCTTAGCACTCATCTTATCTTTTGTCTTTACCTTTTGCCAATAGTTTTCTCAACATGTCTGTTGTAGTTGCCCGGTACACGCCCTCATTTTCAAGTATGCCTTTATCATTTGTCCAGATCGGAATTTCAAGCTTGAGGGCTAATCCAACAAATGGGGAGTCTTTCTCATCAAATCCCCTGCATATGCTGTATGCCCTTTCTATTGTATCGAGGTAAAATTCCCTTGGTATGATCCTTACAAAAGAGAAAGCAAGAAACACCCCTCTTTCAAAGTCTTCAGATTTGTTTTTCAGTGTTCTTCTGTGGATTCTGAATTCGCGTATGACATCTTCTGGAGCATATGCTTCAATATCATCATTTAGAAAAATATCCAAATATGCACTGCTTTTCCCTTTGATTATAAGAGAAAAGATTATATTTGAATCTACAACAATCCGTATTCTTTTTTCGTCTCTTTCCATGATTCTTCTCTTGATTTTTCAAATCTTTCCAGTTCTCTTTCATCGAAATTGAGTTTTTCTGCTATCTCACGAAGGCTTTTGGCTCTAACATGCTTGTCTGAAAAATCCTTCAAAAAGCCTGAAATTTCCTCTTTGAGCCAGGTCTCATCTACCCAGTCAGGAACTTCCAGAGTCAATGTCACACTCTTTGTCATAGCGGAATATCACTTTGAATCCATTTAAAGGTTTGCTTCTGTGAACAAGAGCGGGTCGTCTTTTCATCTTGGTCAAATCAGAAAAGGGGAAAAGAACAACAACGATATCGCCTTTCACAAGTCTTTCCATGCTTCGTCCTCCTCTGCTCTCAGCCAATCTTTCTTGAGGGATAACTCACTTGCTAGAGCAAGACCTGCTCGTTCTTTGATAGATCTTGTTTTCAGGAATTCAACGAAATCCAGCAATTCATCGAGCAAAGGCTCAGGAACATGTTGTATCTCAACGAGGAGATAGAATAGTCAATTAGTTATTCATTGAAGACCTTTGAACCTATTTAAAGATTAAATAGATAAAGACGTTAGCATCGAGGTAGTACATCCTCCTCCACCTGCTCATAGAATTCTTCCTTGGGCTTTTTCCAGTCTAAAGGAATCTTGAGTTTCAGGTTCTCATGATAGAGATGAGTCGGAAGCGAAGGTAAGGGAAAGATTTAATTGACACCATACTATAGAACAGCTGTGAACCCTATGAAAGAAATTGACAAAGTGAAAAAGATGGTATCTCCTCACACAGATACCCTGACTGAAAAATATCATGTAAGAACCCTTGGCGTATTTGGTTCCTATGTTCGTGGTGAACAGACAAAGAGGAGTGATATTGACATTTTAGTTGAGTTCACACAACCAGTAGGATTGTTTACCTTCATTGGGTTGGAAGAGTACTTGAGTGATTTGTTGGGGTTGAGAGTTGATCTCGTGTTAAAAGATGGTATAAAACCTGGATTGAAGGACTCTATTCTGCGTGAGGCGATTCCTCTATGAAACGGGACTACCGGGTATACCTTCAGGATATCCTTGAGTGTATAGCACGCAGGAAGAGGATTCCTCTTATGAGCGAGAAGCTGTTTACTTTTTTCGTCAAAACAGATTATGACTACGTTTGGATTGTAAGGTAATTCATAGAGTTCAAGAATGTCCATCATCCTTTGTGTGTATTCCTTAGTTAATTTTGGAATGCACCACATTTTTTTTTCCACGGTTTCATATCGTGTCTTTTCAGAAGAATGCGAATAGGTTCCTTTGAGATTTCATCGATAATCCCTCTCTTGATTGTTTCTTTCCTTAGTAACTCCAATGTCCAGTGGCTTCTCCCTTCTGGAGCATTACTGCATGCAATAGCTATAATCTGCTGTTCCTGGGAAGATGAAAGTTTTTTGGGCTGTCCTGGGCGTGGAAGCTCATGGAGAGCCGAATCCAGGTCGCCAGTCACATATTTTTGCCTTGTACGCTCAATTGTTCTCGTCGATACCTCAAGGATCTCGTGGATATCTACATCTGTTTTGCCTTTGTCTGACAAGAGTAGAATCATAGCCCGACGATATTCCCTCGCAGATTGTTTTCCCATAGACACAAATTTCTGCAGAAAGTTCCGATCTTCTTTTGTAAGGTGCACTACATAGTCCTTATTCACCATGTTTTATACTTGAGCTAGACAAATATAAAAAGTTATCGTATTAGTATCTTACGAGGTTGTCCCATAATGTATTTTCAACACTTCCTCCTACTCATATATTGTCTCTCCCCCCTCCCATCCCCTCGTCTAGCCTTTCTCACTTCTTCCTTGTCTCCCTTTTTTTGGTTTTCTTGTGTTTC
>JADDYB010000578.1_pt1 | contig 11690 bp, 9 predicted proteins | sample 8641941 | NCBI WGS metagenome assembly JADDYB01 (sample SAMN16275377, study PRJNA637457) | freshwater sediment metagenome | isolation source: Lake Kineret sediment | place: Israel: Lake Kineret | collected 2013 | reverse complement strand
GTATATCCCCGAGAAGAATGTCAACTATCAGGGGCCACGCATCGGGGCCTTCATCTGCCACTGCGGGATCAATATCGGAGGGGTGGTCAACGTCCCAGAGGTCGTCGACTATGCACGGACACTCCCCAATGTTGTTCATGTCGAAGGCAACCTCTACACCTGCTCTCAGGACACCCAGGACCAGATGAAAAAGATGATCGAAGAGCATCAATTGAATCGGGTGGTCGTTGCCTCGTGCACTCCTCGAACCCATGAACCCCTGTTCCAGGATACCATCCGCGAAGCAGGGCTCAATCGTTATCTGTTTGATATGGCCAATATTCGAGATCAGTGCTCCTGGGTTCATATGACTCAACCCAAGGAGGCAACAGAAAAGGCAAAAGATCTTGTCAGAATGGCCATCGCCAAAGCATCTCTCCTTGATCCTCTTCCTACCCAAACCGTTGAGATGAACCAAAAGGCCTTGGTGATTGGAGGGGGTCTGTCTGGAATGACCGCAGCCCTGAAGATCGCCCAGTCAGGCTATGAAGTTACCTTGGTTGAAAAAGAATCCGAACTGGGTGGGAAGGCGAGATCAATTTATTACACCCTCGATGGCAAGGATGTTCAATCCCATTTGGAACGTTTGAGCGGAGAGGTAAAAAAGGATTCGCGAATTCATCTGATGACCGGAACGACCATCGTCAAGGTGGAAGGATTCGTCGGAAATTTTAAGACCCAAGTCCAAAATGGAAATGAGATCAAAGAGATTGACCATGGGGTCATTATTGTTGCCACCGGTGCCGAAGAATATCGCCCCAAAGAATTCCTCTATGGCCAAGATACTCGTGTGATCACCCAGAAAGAATTAGAGGAAAGGATTGTATTCCATCCCGATAAATTAAAGGACCTGAAAAATGTGGTCATGATCCAGTGCGTCGGATCGAGAAATGATGACCGACCCTACTGCAGTCGAATCTGCTGTTCCGAGGCAGTCAAGAATGCCTTGAAACTGAAGTCCATGGCTCCTGAGATGAATGTCTATGTCCTTTACCGGGATATTCGAACCTATGGATTCAAAGAAGATTATTATGAAAAGGCAAGAGAGGCTGGAGTCCTCTTCATCCGTTATGACCCAGAGAGAGAACCCCGACTGGAAACAGGAGGAGATGGTCTGAGCGTCGTCGCGCATGAACCTATCCTTCATGATGATTTACTCATCCAGACGGATCTTCTAGTCTTGACCCCTGGGATCGTCCCGGTCTCTGAAAACGAAAGCCTTTCAAAGATGTTAAAGGTCCCGTTGAATGAGGATGGGTTCTTCCTGGAAGCCCACATGAAATTGAGACCCGTTGATTTTGCGACAGAGGGGATTTTTCTGGCTGGCCTCGCCCATAGCCCCAAATCCATTGAAGAGAGCATCTCGCAAGCCAACGCGGCTGTTGCTCGGGCTTTGACTTATCTTTCAAAAAAAGAACTTGAGACCATCGGGATTATCTCTGAGGTGAATGAGAGAACGTGCATCGGTTGTGGCCTCTGTGAGAGTCTCTGCCCTTACAAAGCCATTGAAATCCTGACGAAAAGAACCATCATAGGAGAAAAACAGGTGGCCCAAATTAACAAAGCCCTTTGCAAGGGATGCGGCGCCTGCACTGCCTCTTGCCGCTCAGGCTCTATTGATTTGAAAGGATTCACCAACGCCGAGGTAGTCGCACAGATCGCAGAATTGACTTTGTCCCGATAATTGGGAAACTTGAAATGGGAAATGGTGTAGAAAAAAACTGGGAACCAAAAATTTTAGCTTTTCTTTGTAACTGGTGTTCCTATGCTGGAGCAGACCTTGCGGGAACGTCGAGGATCCAATATCCCCCGAACATACGGGTAATCCGGGTGCCCTGCTCTGGCAGGATCAATCCCCTTTTTATTCTTAAGGCCCTTCAGGGCGGAATCGATGGGGTATTGGTCTCCGGTTGCCATCCGGGAGACTGCCATTATATCAGTGGGAACTATATCGGAAGAAGAAAGTCAGCGAGCTTCAAGCGATTCCTCGAATACCTTGGTTTTGAGGAAGGCCGGGTCCAGTTCTCCTGGGTCTCCGCGGCCGAAGGAGGAAAGTTTTCCCAGGTCGTTGGAGAAGTGGTGCAGGATATTAAAAAATTGGGACCTGCAAAGCGATTTGTGAAAAGCAGGCAGGCAGGCTTGAATCCTTGAGCCTATTAGATAATTTTGAAAAGAAGATTAGTGTTGGGTATGGAAGAGAGATCAAAGGCAATTCAAGACAAGATTAGAGAGAAAGCGAAAGAGGTTCTTTTGAATAAAACCGTGGACCTCATCATCGGTTTTGGTGAAGGGAGTCTGCCCCTTCGCACCACAATCAGATTCATCAGGAATCCCGGAAAAGTGGATCGATTGATTTGGAACTCTTTTTGTGAAAATAACCTGTCCACTTACCTTCACAAACTCAGTCAATTTAAAGTGGGCCTCGTTGTCAAAGGATGTGATGCCCGTTCGATCATTGCCCTTTCTCTCGAAAAGAGGTTCAAGCCCGATCAATTATTTTTGATTGGAGTCCCCTGCCAGAGAATGGTGGATCGGAGAAAGGTGAGTAAGGCAGTGCCAGGGGAAATCCTCCACGCCGTTGAGGAAGGGGATCAGCTCATTCTGGAGGGCGAAGGTTTTAAAAAGGTTTTGAACCGGAATGATTTTCTCTATCCCTCTTGTCAGGTATGTGTCCATCGCACCCCCATGAAGGCAAATGTATTAGTAGGAGATCCTGTTGAAGAATCTCCTTTGACAAAAACACATCCTGAGATCATGGAGTTTGAGAAGAAGTCCCCGGAAGAGCGGTGGAGATTCTTCGAAAAGGAGACGAGCCGCTGTATTCGGTGTTATGCCTGTCGAGAAGTCTGCCCCATGTGTTACTGTGGTGAATGTTTTGTGGATAGTTCTAATCCGAAATGGACTGAAAAGGGCCTTTCTCCTTCAGACCTCGAGTTCTATCACATTGTGAGGGCCTATCACCAGACAGGAAGGTGTTCGGGTTGTGGGGCGTGTGAACGAGCTTGTCCAATGGATATTCGACTCACCTATCTCACCCAAAAATTGAATCAGGACGTGAAAGAACTCTTTAACTTTGAGACAGGAATCGATGCGGAAGCTCCTCCTCCCCTTGCGACTTATGAAACGGAGGACAAACAGGAATTTATCAAATGAAGTTGAAATTGGATAAGAAAGATTTTAAACCCTTTTTGCAAAGCCTGATGGATGGATACGATCTCTTCGCACCGGTTCAATTAGCGGAAGGGGTTTCTGTCTTTAGAAAGATTGACCATCCCGATGAAGTTGACCTCTCGTGCTCTAACACTCAAAAACCTGCCAAGGAAATATTCTTTCCCCAATCCGAAACAATGTTTCGCTATGAGAAGGTCGGAAACCAGAACCAGATGACCTCCATGGAAGAAGTGAAAAGGGAGAGGATCCTTTTTGGAGCGAGACCCTGCGATATAGAAGCGATCTCCATCGTCGAAAAGGTTTTTGCGGGCGAAGAATACACCGATGTCTATTTTCTTGAAAAAAGGAAAAAGACCACGATCATTGGCCTTGGCTGTAACCATCCCCTCTCCACTTGCTTTTGTTCCTCGGCAGGGGGGGATCCTTTCCTCAGAGCCGGATCCGATCTCTTCTTCATTGATCTGGGCGAAGCCTACTTCGTTGAATTGCTCACTGAAAAAGGGATGACCTTTCATCAAAATAAATTTTTTAAAGAAGCCGATCCAAAAGATTTAACTTTGGTTAAAGAACTTGAAGAGAAATCTTTTGAAAAGGTCGGTTTCTCCATTCCTGTTGATGGCATAGAAAAAAGATTGAATCTCATGGGGGAGAGCTTATTTTGGGATCGTGTCCATGAGATATGTATGGGATGCAGAGTTTGTACCTACCTATGCCCTACTTGTCACTGTTTCGACATCGTGGACGAAGATGAGCATCAACAGGGTCAAAGAGTCAGAAATTGGGATTCCTGTCTTTCTCCCCTTTATTCGCTGGAGACTTCAGGACATAATCCAAGACCCTCCTGCCGGGAACGGACACGTCAGAGGTTAATGCACAAGTTTAACTATTTTCCGAAAAACTTTAATCAAGTTGCTTGTGTCGGATGTGGGCGATGCATTCTCTATTGCCCAGTCCATTTCGATATCCGAAAAGCCATCCTTTGGACATCTTCCAAAAGACCAAAGGAATTCGACGGGGGGATGATATAGCGAACTTATGAAGAATCCATATCTTCCCATTCCAATGGTGCTTAAAAAGGCCTATGTCGAAACGACCGACCGGATGCTTCGGACCCTTGAACTGAGTTTCATAAATGAAGAGGATGCGAAGGCTTTTCGCTTCATCCCTGGCCAATTCTGCGAGCTTTCTATCCTTGGAAAAGGCGAAGCCCCTTTTGGGATTGCTTCTTCCCCCACAGAAAATGGGTCTCTTAAATTTACAATTAATAAAGCCGGTGTCCTCACAACGGCTCTTCACCACCTTGAGGAAGGTTCAGAGGTTGGAATTCGGGGTCCCTTAGGTAATGCCTATCCCATTGACCTCTTTAAAGGAAAGAATATATTGGTGATTGGAGGAGGATTTGCATTCACGACCTTGCGATCATTGATCGTTTATCTATCCCATCCCGAGAACCGTTCTAGAGTGAAGGATATTACAGTTATCTATGGAGCCAGAATGCCAGGTCTTCTCCTTTATAAGGAAGAACTGAAAGAATGGGAAAAGAGAAGTGATTTAAAATTAGTGGTGACAGTGGATTGGGGAGATAAGGATTGGAAGGGAAAGGTGGGACTCGTCCCAAATGTCCTCGAAGAGGTCGCCCCTTCTTCAGAAAATACTTATGCCATCATCTGTGGTCCTCCGATCATGATCAAGTTCACCTTTCCTAAATTGATGGCCCTCCGATTCCCTAACGAACGGATTTATACCTCGTTAGAGAAAAGGATGAAATGTGGCATCGGGAAATGTGGTCGGTGTAACATCGGCCATCTCTATGTTTGCAAAGATGGCCCTGTTTTCAGTTATGCCCAATTAGAAAAGCTGCCAAAAGACTATTGAGGAAAAGATATTCTGCACAGTTTTTTGAAATACAAGAATATTTTTGACTCGCTTCTAATAAATATTCCTAAGAGCCCTTGCTTTGGGGCAATAATCCCTAAAACTTTAATTCTTAATTTTCTTGACTACCGAATATCTTTGAGTATATACATGGGGTAATTCTGATCTTAAAATTTTAATTTGAATGTTCAGTAAGTTCAACAAAACCACTTTGAAATAAGTATAATGTCGGGAACAAAAGAAAAGAAACCCCATAGGTTAAGCGTGAACAGAAGGAAATTTCTTAAGTTGTCCGCCTTCACCAGTGCAGCAGTGGGTGTGAAACAGATGATAGGTCCGTTCCATACCCCTAGCGCTTTACCTCTTCAGAAAAGCGCTCAAAATGCTCCCGAGGAAAAATGGGTGGCTACTTCTTGCTTGAATTGCCCAGCTCGTTGCGCGATTCGGGTAAGGACAGTCAATGGCAAAGCTGTAAAGATCACCGGAAACCCACTCTCTTTCGTTTCGGAAGGGAAGATCTGTCCCCGGGCACACATCGGTCTTCAAGTACTATATGATCCAGGTCGGATTTATTCCCCGTTAAAAAGGACGACTAAAGAAAAGGGAAAGGGAATCGATCCTAAATGGTTTCCTATTTCCTGGGATCAAGCCTTGAAGGAGGTTACTCAACGCTTGGAATCGTTGCGAGAGGGTGCTCAACCACACAAACTTCTCCTCTTCGAAGGGTTGAACACTACGAGTAGCGAAGACATGATTCTCCGATTTGCAAATGCCTTTGGAACTCCAAACCTCGTTTCCGGAAATGGATTGGATGCTGAGACGGAAAAATCAGGCAACTGGATGGCAGACGGACATTATAACAAAACTGCTTATGATCTTGATCATACCAATTATATTCTCGCCTTTGGGGCTGATATGCTCGAATCCTCCAGGCCGTTAGCTCGATTCTTAAGAAAGTGGGGAAAACTGCGACGGGAAAAACCAAATCGTACAAAAGTGGTGGTGATCAACCCAAGGTACTCCCTGACTGCTGCCAAGTCCGATGAGTGGATACCTATCCATCCGGGGACAGACGGGGCTCTGGCATTGGCCATTGCAAATGTCATCATCAGCGAAAATCTTTACGATAGGGATTTTATCAATCGCTGGACCACCGGATTCGATTCCTATAAGAAATGGGCACTCAGCCAATACAGCCCAAAAGATGTATCAAAAATAACTGGCATTGCACCTGAAGTCATTCAACGAATTGCGAGAGAATTTGCTCAAACCCAGCCGGCCATCGCTTTAAGAGGGAGGGAATCTATCGCCTGGCCTGACGGGTCATACACAAGCTATGCCATATTCTGTCTCAATGCGTTGGTGGGAAGCATAGACATCCCGGGTGGCATCCTTTATCAGGAGAATCCAAAGTATAAAGAGATGCCACCTCCAACTGAAGATGAGATTACCAGGAAAGGCAAAGCCCATCCAAGCTTTGATTTACGGAGAACAGAGAAATTTCCTGCTGCCGAGGTCGTGACGAATCAGATACCAGAATCCTTATCGGAAACTGTCCCTTACTCGATCGAGATGGCCATGGGTTTCAATAGCAACTTTAATATGGTTGCTCCCGGTACAGAACGATGGGATAAGGCTCTAAAAAAGTTGCCTTTCTATGTTCATATCTCTCCTTTTATCAGTGAAATGGCCCTGTATGCTGATCTGGTTTTGCCGTCCACCACCTACCTGGAGGAATGGGGTTACGATCACTCTCCCCCGGGGTCAGGTTTTGCAGAGGTAAAAATTAAACAACCCGTGGTCAAGCCCCTCGGTGATGCAAGGTCTATTATTGATATTATTTTTGAAATGTCGAAAAGACTTAAGGGCGGACCAGCGCAATCTTTTTTCAATCTTGGCGGTCATTCAGAAGGATTTGTTAAATCCCGAACCGAAACACTCCTGCCTTGGAAAGAATTTCTTGGAAAGGGTGTTTGGTTAGGGAAAGATTACGAATATAAGAAGTATGGGCGTATCTTCAATACCCCTTCCAAAAAATTTGAATTCTACTCAGGGAACCTCAAGTCGCTGATTTCTAAGATGAGAAAGGGAGCAGAAAAAGATTTTGACTATCTGCCCAATTATAAGGAAGCAAAATTTTTGGGGGAAAAGGAGAAATATCCTCTCCTCCTGCTTCCCTATCAGCCTCTCATGGTTGTTGAAAATGGAAGCCAGAATTATCCCTGGGCCCAGGAGATATTTCTGCCTATGAACGGAATTGGTTGGCAAACCCTTGTGGAGGTAAATAGCGAAACGGCAAGAACCCTAGGCCTCAAGGATGGCCAAGTGGTATGGGTAGAATCTCCATTCCAAAAAATTAAAGCAAAGGTTAAGTTTTCCGAAGGGATTCATCCAGGTACCGTAGCAATTCCTTTTGGACAAGGACACTACTCCTATGGAACATGGCAAAAGGGAATTGGTGTGAATCCCTATGAGATCATCGGTGTGGATTACGACACCATCAGTGGGCAAGCAGCCTTCTTTAATACAAGAGTTAAAGTTTATAAAGCATAAAAGGGGACAAAATGCCACGATGGGGAATGGTTATTGATCTGGATAAATGTGTTGGCTGCCAGGCATGCTCAACGGCTTGTAAGGCGGAGAACAATGTTCCGCATGGTTCACCGGATGAGCAAATATTGAGGAGAGATATTTTCTGGAACAAGGTGATCGCAGTGACCAACGGGAAATATCCCCGGGTGATGACGGAACTCATTCCCATGCCCTGTATGCATTGTGATCATGCTCCGTGCGTAACTGTCTGTCCGGCCAAGGCAACTTATCGCCGTGAAGACGGTATCATTGTACAGGATTTCAGGAGATGTATCGGATGCAAGTATTGCATCGTCGCCTGCCCCTACGGAGCCCGAAGTTTCAATAGCAAAGAGCAAGAAGAAAAGAAATATCACCGTCCCGATTTGCCTCCGGGCCGAAATGTTTGGGGTCAATGGCCATTTCCGACCCGGACCCATGGTGTCGTTGAAAAATGTACTTTCTGTTTTCATCGGATCGATCAAGGAATAAAGGAAGGCAAAAAAATAGGGAAAGAAGTAGTGCCCGCCTGTGTTGAAGATTGCCCGGCAGAGGCGAGAAAGTTTGGGGACTTGGACGACACACACAGTGAGGTATCTCGCCTCCTGTCCTCCAGGGGATGGATAAGGCTTCGGGAGGAGTTAGATACGAAATGCAAAGTCTACTATCTTCCCAGATGAGGTAATTCCGTATGGGGTTAACCTTTGAGACAATCGATGGCAAATCGCGAGGGTTTAAAATATTAACTACAACCCTTGCTGCCGTATCCATGGCCGGGTTCATCAGCTTTGTCATCAGCTATATCAAAGGTCACTATCTCCTCGGAACCAGCAATATCCTTCCCTGGGGAATGCCCATCATTATCACGATCTATTTGATAGGACTGAGCGCTGGTTCCCTTATCCTTTCTTCCCTCACTTATGTTTTTAGGAAAGAAGTGTATCGACCCATCGCAAGACTCGCTGTCTTTTTAGCCATCATTCTTATTTTTGGGGCAATGATAGGGATTGCTCTCGATTTGGGAAGACCTGAAAAAAGTTGGCGACTATTCATGTTTTTTGTGTTGAATAATATGCGGTCCATGTTTGCCATTAATGGAATTTTATACGGAGGATATTTTTTGATCGGCTTGGTTTATCTTGGATTCATCTTCGGAGAGAAATCCAAGTGGACCAAGGTGATGGGTATCATCGCTATTGGCTGGGCTGCTCTGGTTCATATGGGCACAGGAGCCATATTTGGGTTCATCGCCACCCGTCCCATTTTCTTCTCACCCATAAAACCCTTTGAATTTCTTGCCGCGGCCATGGTATCCGGACTGGCTCTATTAATGATCGCCGTGGTGGCCATTTTCAAATTCACTAAACGAGACTTGAATAAAGATATCATTTTCCCCTTGAGTCGATACCTTCTGGTCTTGATCACTGTTCTGGCTGTGATGGTCTTAGTTGACAAGTTGACTCATCTTTACTCGCCTGATCGAGAACCTATGGTCTGGCTTTTGACAGGTCCTTATTCTTGGGTCTTCTGGGGATTACAGGTAGGATGTGCTTATATTTTACCCATCATCTTGTTAGGCCATCCTCGATATCGTAAAACGATCAAAGGGGTGATGGCCGCAGCATTTTTAGTGGTCATTGGTATATTTGGTGAAAGATTTGCCTTGGTCATTCCAGGAACTGCCTATCCGTTGCCTTTTTATCCAGGGAAAATAGAGGGCATCTGGGGAGCTGCTGGTTCCTTCCCTCTCACTCCCATCGAAACACTGATGTCGCTTGGAATATTTGCCCTTATGGGATTGCTTTTCATCTTGGGATTGAAAAACTTAGAGCTCCTACCAGCGGATGAGAAGAAGGAACAAATGACGACATCGGCAGCAGCGACTTGAGTGGATCGAGGGACCATGGTTCAGAAGATTCGAAAAGGAGAATGAACGTGAATCTTTTAGGGTTGAAAGAAAAAGTTAGCCGAAGGGAGCTATTGGGGATGTTCTGGCCCAAGGGTGATGTAATCCCCATCATTAATAAAGGGAAGTGTTCGGGTTGTGGCCTCTGTTCGATGGATTGTCAAACAGGAGCTTTGACCATTTTGCAAAGCACCGGAGATGACACCTATCAACTCCTTTTTCGGCATAACCTTTGTGATGTCTGTGGAATTTGCGAAAAATCCTGTCCGGAGAATTGCCTAAAACTGGAACGGGACCTTGAACCGGATAGAAGAGGCGATGCCGCTACTACTATTTTTGAGGATAGGGTTTCCCGGTGCGATGAGTGCGGCATTCCCTTATTCCCATTGGCCATGGTCAATCATTTAAAATCTAAAATCTCCCTGACCGGAGGAGCCCCCTTCCCGTTTGACCTCTGTCCTTCCTGTCGAATCAAAATACAGGTCGGGAGGGAGCGGATGACAAAAAAGTGAGACGGGGAATCAGCCAATCCCTGAGGAACGCATCATGGAAATATCCTTTAGGCCAATAGCGATTATTTTGGAATTGATCATATTAATGGCAATCATCTATTCCCTTTTTGCTGGAGTGCAGTTTGCACTATTGGACTTAGGCTTAGACCAAAAATACAAAAAATTTATAGAGCGGGTGTTGGTGATCATGGGCTGCTTAGCACTGGTCTTCTTTTTCGCCCACCTGATTACGTTTTATCCCCGCTTATCGCTTTTTTGATCTCTCAGGATCGGGGAAGTAAGATGGATAATCTAAATCGGATCTTCTGGGCAGGCCAAGAAGTCTATATCATGAAGGTATTTATGCCCGTTATGATCGGCTTTCTCATCCTTTTGATCGGCCTGATCGCCCTTTTTGTATTGAGTTTTTGGTGGCAGCATTATCGGGTGTGGCGCCTCGGAAAAGATGAGGATCGTTCTGGCCAAGTGGTTGCCAGGCTTAAGAGCCTTTTTGCCGTTACCTTTGCTCATGCCCGATTCTGGAAAGAGTTATATCCCGGAACGATGCATTTTCTGATCTTTTGGGGAACGGTCTTCATTCTTCTGGGTAAGATCGTCAGGCTTTTTTCCTATCCCGTTGGCTTGACGAATCCACCTCAAACGATATTCTTATCTGCTTCATTGATCTCTGAAATCGGTGGACTTCTGGTTTTGATCGGCGGATGTCTCGCCATCGTGCGAAGATACATCATCAGGCCATCCCGTTTGGAGACCAGGCCCGACCGCACCTTAATCTTTGTTTGGGGGTTCGTCCTTTTAATGACCGGCTATATGATCAAAGGCTTTCGGATCGGTGCGGCAGGAGTCACCGTTCCCCCGGATTGGTCTTCCTGGGCACCGATCAGTTATCTGATTTCCCATCTCATTTTGATCCTGCCGACCGATCCCCTGAACGAACTTCTGGTCTGGCATCGAGTCCTCATCCATGCTTTACCAGCCTCTATTCTCCTTGCCTATGTCATCATCAGCCATTCCCCTTTACAACACTTATTCCTCTCACCTATAAACATATTTTTCCGTTCTTTTAAACCAAAAAGCGTCCTTCCTCCACTCCCTAATATTGAAGAAGCAGAAACCTTTGGAGTCAGGGAAATCTCCGAATTTACCTGGAAACAGTTGTTAGATCTTGAAGCCTGTACCAATTGCGGCCGATGTCAGGATGTGTGCCCAGCGCATCTCACAGGGAAACCGCTTTCACCCAGACGGATGACTCAGAACTTGAAGGAACACCTTTTGCGTGAGGGGCCGAAACTCCTTGCCACTCCTCCGGATCAGCGTCAACCAGAAGCCCTCATGGAAAAAACGGTGGGGGAAGACGAACTTTGGGCCTGCACTGCCTGTATGGCCTGCGAAGAAGTATGTCCCGTCTATATCGAGCAGATCATACGGAACATCGATCTCCGTCGGTATCTGGTTCTTATGGAAACGAAGTTTCCTCCTGTGTTGAAACTGACTATTAAAAATTTAATGAACAGTCAAAACCCCTGGGGAATGAGCCGTGGACTAAGGGCGGATTGGGCCAAAAGCCTGAAAGGGGGGATGCTTTCTAAAGGAGCTGACAAAGGGATCCTTTTAGA
>JADDYB010000577.1_pt1 | contig 11702 bp, 13 predicted proteins | sample 8641941 | NCBI WGS metagenome assembly JADDYB01 (sample SAMN16275377, study PRJNA637457) | freshwater sediment metagenome | isolation source: Lake Kineret sediment | place: Israel: Lake Kineret | collected 2013 | reverse complement strand
TGCAGTTGAGAAAGAATTGACATCTCGCACTCTCTAAGAAATTGGGCAAGCCAATGTTTCCCGTGCTTTCAATCGGAAATCAGCAATCTCTTGGCCAGAGCTTCCTTCAGCCTTTGTAGGTGTACTAGTTAGGCAAGAGGTAATTTGACGGGGTCTGTCAGATTAAGTGTCGTTCAGGACATAATCGCCTGTCAGAGGTCATCCTGAAAATGTCTACCAAGTCAAATTTCAACCCCTATAGATTTAAGGTGATCGGGTGATAACGGTGATAGAGAGATAGTGAGTAGCGAATCAAAAAATTTCATCGGCAATAAATGTCGATGCTACAAATAACGCTATGCGCTCTGCTCTATACTTCTTCTTCGGTGGGTTCGGGAAGTTTCTCTAATTTTACCTTTGAAATTCTTTGCCCAACCATTTCTACAATTCTTATACGCTTCCCCTCGATCTCTACCATATCGCCAGTTTGGGGAATTTTTTGCAAAGCGGTCATCAAGAATCCACCAACGGTTTCATATTCAGGAGATTCTGGAAGGGCAATATGATAGTCTTCTCTTAAATCCCTAAGGCTGATCGATGCATCGATCAGCATCGTTCCATCCGAGAGTTGAATCACAGGACTTTCCACATCATATTCATCTCTAATCTCCCCAACGATCTCTTCGATCAGATCCTCGAGGCTGACCAGACCCGAGATCCCACCGTATTCATCCACCACCAAGGCCATATGAATTCTCTTTTTTTGCATCTCTCTTAAGAGGAGGCTGATTTTCATCGTCTCAGGGATGAAATAAGGAGGCTTGATGATCTTCCGAATATCGACCTGTCCTGTTTTTGCAAGTGTGGTGAGGAAGTCTTTTGCATAAAGGATTCCCCTGATATCATTGGGTTCCCTTCCGAACACAGGATAACGAGAAAACTGTTCCTCCTCAATGAGTGAAGCGATTTCTTGAACCGATTTATCAATCTGAATCATCACCATCTGTGTATCCGAAACCATCACCTCTTTCACGGACATGTCCGTGAATTCAAAAACGCTTTGGAGGATTTTCTCCTCCGTGGGTTCAAAGACACCATGCTTTCTTCCTTCTTTGATCAACATCTTCACCTCTTCCTCAGTGATATAGGCTCTCTCGGTGAATGGTTTTTCGCCAAAAGGCCTGAGGATGATGGAAGTGCTGAAGGTAAGGATTTTGACAAAGAATGCGGTCATTTTCGAAAAGGCGTCAATCGTTCTTGCTGTCCAGAGCCCTATTGTTTCTGGATGCATTAGAGCGATGGACTTTGGTACCAGTTCCCCAAAGATCACAGTAAAATAGGTGATCGCTACGACGACGATCCCGATGGCAATGGGTTCCGCCCCGATAGAGATGATCTTGACAGGAACGGCCTGCAGGGCAGGTTTGATGACCTTCACTGCCGCGGCACCTCCGACTGCAGAGGCGAGGACGCCAACGGTGGTAATTCCAATCTGGATCGTGGCCAGAAATCGGTCGGGTTCTTCTTTCAGCTTTAGAAAAATCTTTGCACTTTTCTTTCCGCTTTCAGCCATCTGTTTGACGTGGCTTTTTCTAGCAGTGACGACTGCAATCTCCGACCCGGCCAGGTAGCCATTTAAGAGGATGAGAATCACTATGAGAAAAGCCTCAAGAAAAAGGTCTTGCATTTTACACCCTCCTATTCCCCCGAAATCTTCCCTCCTCTGGAGGAAGCTGGTGGGGAATTTGAGCATAGGAAACAAATTTCAGAACTTGATCCGTTGGAGCCTTTCAATCGCTTCTTCCAATCTTTCCTCATCTACGGTAAGGGCCATTCGGATATACCCCTCCCCCTCTTCCCCAAATCCATTTCCTGGTGTAGCGACGATCCCTCCTTGCTCGAGCAGCAGCGCGGCGAATTGGGCGGAGGTATATCCCCTCGGAACTCGAATCCAGAGATAGAAGGTGGCCTTCGGACGATCGACTTCCAGTCCCATCTCTTGAAGACCCTTTACCATTACATCTCTCCGTTTCTCATAAACGGTGATGATTTCCGGAAGGGGAGTGTCAAGATGATTGAGGGCTTCTGTCCCGGCTTCTTGGATGGCTTGAAAGAGACCCGAATCGATATTGGTCTTCACCCTTCCCAATCCAGAGAGTATTTCAGAATGCCCCACTGCAAACCCAATTCTCCACCCCGTCATATTAAAGGTTTTTGAGAGGCTATGAAATTCAACTCCCACTTCTTTGGCCCCTTTTACTTCCAAAAAACTGAGAGGGTGGTATCCATCGAAAGCGATTTCTGAATAAGCCGCATCATGGCAAACGATGATCTGGTAACGCTGGGCAAAGGCCACGACCTCTTCAAAGAAAGGTCTCTCAGCAATGGCGGAGGTCGGATTATTGGGATAGTTGATGAAAAGGATTTTTGCTTTTTTGGCTACCGTCTTAGGAATTTCAAAAAGGTTCGGTAGAAATCCATTCTCTTTGCGAAGAGGTAAAAAATAAGGGGTCCCTCCGGCAAAAAGAGCGGAGACCCGATAAACAGGATAGCCAGGGCTGGGGACCAAAACGACATCTCCCGGGTTGACAAAAGCTAAGGGGATGTGAGCAATTCCTTCTTTAGAACCGATCAGCGAAAAAACCTCGGTCCCGGGATTGAGTTTGATGCCGAACCTCCTTTCAAACCATTGGGCGACTGACGTTCTGAATTCAATCATCCCTTCATAGGAGGGGTAGCGGTGGTTCCTTGGATTTTCCGCTGCCTTTTTTAACCGTTCAATAATGGGTTTGGGGGTAGGGAGGTCCGGATCTCCAATCCCCAGGTCAATGAGATCTATTCCCTTGCGCCTCATCTCCTCTTTCTTCTTGTCTATCTCTGCAAAAAGATAAGGAGGGATTTGATCAATTCTTTTTGCCATCTCAATCCGCATCTCTTTATCTCTCCTCCCTTATAATTTCACATGACGATTGCGTCACCACGAACCATGAAAATGGTTTTTGGGTTAGGGCCAAGAAATTAAGGCTAAAGATTTAAGGACCAATGACATAACCTTCTGACAAAACTGGCTTCTTTACCCTAACCATTGGATCTTAGATTATTATTTTCTAAGCAATTTCTTTTGACTAACGGACACGCTTGCGCGCCATAGCGCTTCAGCGCACAAGCGCGGTCACGCCTGCGCACCCTGCTTTCGCCGTAGCACCTGCCACCCCGCACAAGGCTTTGGCAGGTGGGGCTTCGCGCAGGCAGGCGAAACGCCTGTTTCCGCTAACCTATTCGTCGGACAAGTCTTTAAAAACCAGAACCTCAGCGAAGCCGAGCACTCCGGCGTGCAGGCACGTTTTTCAATGTTATCTTAAGGGCTTTCCCCTCAAAATTCAAGATAAAAGGTAACTTAAAAGGTATTTTTATATTGACATCCTCAGCCCTTCCTATCATAATAATAAAGCTTTTGGAAGCGTTTCATATGAAAAAGAAAATATTTCTAAAGTGGATGCTTCTCCTTTTCATCGCTCTCCCCCTATTTTTCGGATGCGGGGGGAAGGGAGTCAAAAAAATTGAGGGGGATCCAGAGACCCTTTACAAACAAGGATTGGCTCGATTCAATAAAAGAGACTATTCCGAGGCCCGGAAGAAATTCGAAGAGCTGAAGTCGAGTTTTCCAGATAGCCCCCCCTATACGATTTGGGCAGAACTAAAGATCGGGGATTGCCATTTCTTAAAAAAGGAATATGTAGAGGCGATTGCGGCTTATGAGGAGTTTAAGAAAATCCATCCCAGCCATGAAGAAATACCTTATGTTCAATATCAAATTGGGATGTCCCATTACAATCAAATGCTCACCCTTGATCGGGATCAGACTCCTACCAAGAAGGCCCTCTCCAGCTTTGAATATTTAATCGCTAATTATCCCCCCAGTCTCTTTACCGATAAGGCAAAGGAAAAATTGGGTGTCTGTAAAAAAAGGTTGGCAGACCATGAATTCTATATTGGGAATTTCTATTACAAACATGGGAGATTCCAAGCCGCTGCTTCTCGATTTGAGGGATTACTACAGACCTATCCAAAAAATCCTGGAGAGGATGAAACTCTCTACCTCTTAGGGAAAAGTTATCTTGAACTCGATCGATGGGAGAAAGCCGAAATAGCCTTCGTGAAAATTGTTGCTGAATATCCCAAAAGTTCCCACTACAAAGAAGCCAGAGGTATTCTTGATAAAGGCATGACGGAAAAGAAGGTCTCCCTTCGTAAGACCAAAGGATCCAAAAAGAAAGGCGAGAGTGCAGAGGCGGAGCCAGAAAAGGTGGCTTTGGCCAAATTCGAAGAGGAAGGAAAGCAACCCGTTCCCCTGAAAGAGGAGAAAAAGGTTGAGCCAAGGAAGGGAGAGGAAATATTGGCTTCCCTTCCTGTCACGAGTGAGTCGGCTAAGCCGATTCCTCCTAAAGCAGAGACCAAGCAGGAGATCTCTTCTGTGCCAATCGAGCCCCTTCAAGAAGATCGAGCTCGAGCCATTCCTCCCTCCACGGAAGCCAAGAAAGTGGAACCCGTCGTTTCTGTAGAACCGATGAAGGAAGATCGAACTCAAGTTCCTGCATCTCCCTCTTCTGACAAGACAGCTCCTAAGAAAAAAGTAAAACCCGATGAGAAGAAGCAAATAGCAGCATTACCCAGGACTCCGGCACCTCCTAAGGAGAAAGAAAAAGTTAAGAAAGAGGTTTTTCCAGAGACGAAGGAGGCCAAGCTTGTGGATACAAGCCAAGCCATAGATATTACCTCTGACAAAGTGGAGGCCAAATGGAAGGAGAATTTGATCATTTTCAAAGGGAATGCCATTGCTCGGCAGAAGGACATTGTGATCTACGCAGATTCTTTAGAAGCAGTGATCATCGAAGATGGTAAGGGAATCGATCGTGTGATTGCTGGGGGGAATGTGAAGATTCAACAGGGCCTTCGAGTCGCCAGTTGTCAGAAGGCGGTTTTTTACAATCTTGACCAAAAAGTAGTTTTGACTGGTGAACCGAAAGTTTCAGAAGGGGATAATATTGTGTCAGGAGATGAGATCATCTTCGATATCGAAAAAAATCGAGTCGAAGTCAAAGGGGGGCCAAGTGGGCGAGGAAAAGCGAAGATTCAACCCGGAAGAGAAGTTGAAATTCTGAAATGAGAAAACACTTCCCCTCTTTTCTACTCCCTATTCTCTTCCTTTCGGCCTGCCAGGTTTCTAAAGAAAAAAATCTATCAAATTTTGAATCGAAGGCAAGAGGCCCTGCAAAAAAGAGATCTTTTCCTATACTTCTCCTGCATCTCTAAAGACTATCAAGATAAGGAGGAAGACTTTAACCGACTTGAAAAGCGGATTGATGGATATTTTAAAACTTTCGATCAGATTTCCTATTCCAGCTGGGACCGATCCGTTCAAATCAATGGAGAAACAGCGATAGCCATCCAGCAATTTCATTTAGAAGTAGGAAAAGGGGAGAAGAAAAATCGCTATTCTGGTAAAGAGGCCCTCTGTTTAAAGAAAGAGGGAAAGGGATGGAGAATTATAAGGGGACTGTAACCCTAAGAGCAGAAACTTAGGAAGTAGGCAGTAGACAGAAGGTAGTTACAATTAATAATTAAAAAGAGGGCCAGAGATGGATTAAAGAGTGGAAAGACGCCCCGGTGGGGCGTTTGTTTTTTTAGGCTAAGCCCTCAAAATTGACAATTTGAAAAAAAACTAATAAAATAAGTAAGTTATAATCCTTATGGATTCAGGGTATGTTTGAAAATCTTTCAGCAAAATTAGATACCATTTTTAAGAAACTAAGAGGCCACGGAAAGTTGACGGAACAGAATATCCAAGAGGCCTTAAAAGAAGTGAGGATGGCCCTCTTGGAAGCCGATGTCAATTTCAAGGTCGTCAAGGATTTTATACAGCAGGTCCAAGGAAGGGCAATCGGTCAGGAGGTGATGGGTAGTCTCACACCTGCTCAACAATTGATTAAGATTGTAAAAGAAGAGATGACTTCTCTGATGGGTGGCGAGGAGCAGAAGATTCATCTTTCGGGAAGTCCTCCCGTTCCAATTATGCTGGTAGGTCTCCACGGCTGTGGGAAGACGACCACCGCAGCTAAACTTGCACGATATTTTCAGGAAAAAAGAAAGCGGCCTTACCTCGTTCCTGCAGATGTCTACAGACCCGCGGCCATTGAACAATTGCAGAAGTTAGGGGAGGAGTTAAAAGTTGAATTTTATCGTCCAGAACCTTCCCAAATGCCACTCGATATTTGTTTGAAGGCTAGAGATATTGCCTTAAAAGGAGGGCATGATTTGATGCTCATCGATACCGCTGGAAGGCTTCATATCGATGAAGCATTGATGCTGGAACTCCGGGAGATCAAGACACAAATCAAGCCCAAAGAGGTGCTCTTGGTGGCGGATGCCATGACTGGGCAGGATGCCGTCAATATCGCAAAAAATTTTAATGAACGTCTGGGAATCGACGGAATCATCTTGACCAAAATGGATGGCGATGCACGGGGAGGAGCAGCTCTTTCGATCAAATCCGTTACCCAAAAACCCATCAAATTTATTGGTGTAGGGGAGAGGTTAGATGCCTTAGAGGCTTTCCATCCTGATCGAATGGTTTCAAGAATTCTTGGGATGGGAGACGTCCTCACCTTGATTGAAAAGGCAGAGGCTGCCTTTGATGAAGAGAAGGCAAAGGAATTAGAAAAGAAGATTCGAAAAGATACCTTCACCCTGGAAGATTTTCGGGACCAGATCCAACAGGTCCGAAAGATGGGGTCATTGGAATCGATCTTAGGAATGATCCCCGGGCTTCCCAAGAAGATGAGGGGAATGGGAGGCCTCGATTTCGATGAGAGAGAACTGGTCAGAGTGGAGGCCATCGTCAATTCCATGACACCCAAAGAACGGGTCAATTATCAGATCATCAATGGAAGCCGGAGATTGAGGATTGCTCGAGGAAGTGGAACAAGCGTTCAAGATGTCAACCGACTTCTTAAACAATATGCCCAGGCTCGAAAAATGATGAAGCAATTTACCAAAATGGGTGAGAAAGGACTCGGAAGAGGAAGAGCACCGTTCTTTTCTTAATGGTGACATTTACTGGAATGGTGGAATAATGGAACAATGGAATAGTGGGTTAGTTCAAGATCTGTCGTTGGAAGGTAATTTTTAATCCATCATTCCAACATTCCAATATTCCAGCCTTCCCATTGCAAGCAGAAGGAGGTGGTAAAAAACAATATGGCTGCATCTATGAGATTGATGAGGTTTGGTGGGAAAAAGAGCCCTTATTACCGTATTGTGGTTTCGGATCGTCGTTCTTCCAGGGATGGTAAATTTATTGACCAGGTGGGAACATATGATCCCAAGAAAAATCCAGTGGAGGTTCGATTCAAGGATGAGAAGGCGATTCAGTGGCTGAGAAAGGGAGCTCAGCCCACCCCGACCGTCCGTCAACTTTTAATAAGATCTGGAATTTCAAAGAAGTTGAAGGAAGGAAAAACTGAATAGAGCGCCTTTTTCCAAATCCTTGCTGATCATGAATCTCTTCCAGGACTGATGCAAAAGTGGAGGTGGGGTATGAACGCAAAAGAGCTGATTGAGTATATTGCCAAAGCATTGGTCGATCATCCAGATCAAGTCAAGGTTTCTGAAGTCGAAGGTGAAAGAACTTCTGTCATCGAACTCTCTGTCGCCAAGGAAGATTTGGGGAAGGTGATTGGAAAGCAGGGCAGAACAGCCAGGGCCATCCGGGTTATCTTGGGAGCTGTCTCGGCGAATTTAGGGAAACGTTCTGTCTTAGAGATCATCGAATAAGAGAGGTCTGAAAAAAATCACACCCTCTTAATAACGCACCTGTCTACCGTAGGCAGGCGCAGGCAGGGATTTCAAAAACGATTACAGAGATTTCTGGACTTTTTCAGAAATCTCAATAATGATCCATGGAGAAAAATCTTTTCCCCATCGGCAGGGTGGTCAAACCTCATGGAATCAAGGGGAAGATGAAGGTGGTGTATTTTGGAGAAGACCCCCGCCATTTTTCTCTCTATCGAGAGATTTTCATCATAGGCGAAAAGGGCAGGCCTGAGCCCTACGAAGTCTTGGAGGCAATCCCTCAACCCCCGCGTCTCATCCTCCGATTAAAAGGGATTGAAAAGGTTGAGGAGGTGGAGCCTCTGATAGAGAAAGAAATCCTTATCAAGAAAGAAGTACTCCCTGAATTAGGAGAGCAAGAATATTATTGGGTGGATATTCTGGGGATGAAGGTTGAAACAGAGGAAGATAAAAGGATCGGAAGGGTGAAGGAGATCTTTACTACAGGAGCCCACGACGTCTACGTCGTCGAAGGTAAAAGGGGAGAAATCCTTCTGCCGGCGATAGAGGAGGTGATCCAGAGCATAGATCTTAAAAGAGGGGTGATGAAGGTCGTCCGAATGGAAGGTTTGTGGGAGGACGAGGATGAGGTTTGACATTCTTACCCTCTTCCCCAATATGTTTTCCTCCCCTCTACGGGAAAGTATTTTAGGCAAAGCCATCGAGAAAGGGCTCATCCAAATCCAGACCGTTAATATACGAGATTTTGCCCTGGATAAACATCAGGTCGTGGATGATACTCCTTATGGAGGAGGCCAAGGGATGGTGATGAAAGTGGAACCCATTGCACGGGCCATCGAGTCGGTCAAATCTCAAAACCCAACTGCTTGGACAATTTATTTGACCCCTCAGGGAAAGCCATGCGATCAGGATTCGGCTCGGAAGCTTTCCCTTCAACCCCACCTCGTCCTTCTTTGTGGCCGATACGAAGGGGTGGACGAAAGAGTGAGAGAACTCTTTATCGATGAAGAAATTTCGGTTGGAGACTATGTCCTGACAGGAGGGGAACTGGCAGCGATGGTCCTCATCGACGCGGTCTCAAGGTTTATTCCCGGTGTTTTGGGATCCGATCGCTCAGCCGCGGAGGATTCCTTCTTCAACTCCCTTCTAGAATATCCTCAGTACACCCGACCTTTTGATTTCAAGGGGAGTTGTGTTCCAGAAGTCCTCCTTTCGGGAAATCATTCAGCAATTTCTCTCTGGAGGAGAAAGGAGGCGCTCAGACGGACGTCATCGAGACGGCCAGATCTTTTAGCGAAAGCCAATCTCTCTGAAGAAGATAAAAAACTATTGGAGGAGATTCTCCGGCAGGAAAAGAGGGAGAAGGCTGGTAATGGGTTCTAACCTTTACTTAGGATTAGTACACCATCCTATTTATGATAAAAGAAAAAAGGTGGTAGCCACTGCTATCACCAATTTTGATATTCACGACATCGCTCGTTGTGCAAAGACATTTGGATTAGGAGGTTTCTTCATTATTACCCCGTTGGAAAGTCAAGTTCAGTTAGCGGAGAGGATTATTCGTCATTGGGTGGAGGGTGTTGGGTCGGTTTATAATCCAACGAGAAAAGAATCTCTTTCTCTTGTCCGGGTCTCGCGAACCATTGATGAAGCAGATCGAGAAATCTCCGATCTTTGGCAGAAAAAGGTGAAAAGAGTGGCGACTGGAGCGTCCCACCATTCCAAGAATATTGATTTTGGATTCTTAAAGAAGTTATTAAGAGATGAAAATACTCCCTTCTTTATCCTTTTTGGTACAGGATGGGGTTTGACTCAGGAGATAAAGGATAGTTCTGAATATGTCCTGGCACCGATCGAAGGGAAAGGATATAATCATCTTTCAGTCCGCTCAGCAGTGGCCATCATTTTGGATCGCCTACTCGGCGATCGAAACAGCCGTTAATTTAGTTTCTTTAGTCCGTCTGGTTTATTTGGTTAACAAGAGAAACTAAATAAACCAAAGAAACGAAATAAACCAGCAAGGAGAAAAAGATGAATCCGTTGGAATTGGTTGAAAGAGAACAATTGAGAACAGATCTCCCGGATTTCAGGGTGGGAGATACGGTGAAAGTCCATGTGAAAATTGTGGAGGGAGAAAAAGAAAGAATACAACCCTTCGAAGGGGTGGTCATTCGTAAGAAGAAGGGAGGAATTCGATCGACCTTCACGGTAAGGAAGATCTCTTACGGAATTGGTGTAGAGAGGATTTTCCCAATCCACTCCCCCCGACTCGATCGGATCGATGTAATCAGTCGAGGCAAGGTGAGAAGGGCGAAGCTCTTCTACCTTCGAGGCCTAAAGGGCAAGGCAGCTCGTATTCGGGGCGAAAAGAAACAGGTCACTTAACAACCAGAATGCAGAAAGCAGAATGCAGTAGGCAGATGGCAGAAGCTATTAAATATGAAACTTCCTACTTCTTTCTGCTTACCGCCTACTGCCTGCTGTGAAAGTATGCTCTTCCCGTCCCTCCCAATACAACCCATGGATTATTTCGAAAAGATATATACTCGCCGGGGTTATCACCGGATTGCCGGGGTGGATGAGGTAGGGAGGGGGCCCTTAGCCGGGCCGGTCGTCGCCGCGGCTGTGATCCTGCCTAAAGACGGTATCGGAGAAAAGCTTTTTGATTCAAAAAAAATTTCATCAAAAAAGCGAGAATGTCTTTATGAAACGATCCTTGCGAAGGCACAAGGAGTAGGCATTGGCATTATTGGGCAGGAGGAGATCGATCTCCTCAATATTCTTCAGGCCACGTTAAGATCCATGGCCTTGGCCATTGAAAACCTTCCCACCCCGCCAGATTTTGTCCTGATCGATGGTCCTCACGGTCTCAACCTTCCCATTCCTCAGAAACCCATTCGAAAAGGCGATCAACTTTGTAACTGCATTGCCGCAGCTTCCATTATAGCCAAGGTGACCCGAGACCGAATGATGCTGGAATGCCACCAGAAGTACCCTCAGTATAATTTTGCCAAGCACAAAGGGTATGGAACCAAAGAACATCGGAAGGCGATCGAAAAATTCGGCATCTGCGAACTACACCGTAAAACCTTTCGAGGGGTGAAAGAGTATCTTTAAGAAAGGGTTCAAGGGGCCAAGGGTTCCAGTAGTCGAGTTGAATAATAAAAATTAAAATAAATCACTTGAACCCTCGAACCCTAGAACCCTGGAATCCTTTTGGCGATAAAGATGGAAAAGAAAGAACTCGGCAAAAAAGGCGAGGAAGTGGCCATTCGGTTTTTAAAGAAGAGAGGATATCGCCTCATCGAGAAAAATTATGTCTGTAAAATGGGTGAAATGGATATCATTGCAAAAGAAAAAGATACGTTGGTCTTCATCGAAGTAAAGACTCGTACTTCAACCCTCTTTGGTCCCCCTCAGTTGGCGGTTCATTCCTCAAAGCAAAGACAACTTTCTAAAGTTGCTTTGAACTATTTAAAGGAAAAAAAGCTTGAAGATGTGAAGGCAAGGTTTGATGTGGTGGCTATTCTCCTTGAACAAAAGGGAGAAAAGATCGAGCTGATCAAAGATGCCTTTGATTTGAATTGGCCGTAGAAAAGAATTGCGGAATGCAGAATGCGGATTGCGGAATTAGAAAAAAAGAGAAGAGTTTGGTTCCTTACTCCGAAATCTACATTCCCTGCCTACCGGCAGGCAGGCGAAATCCGAATTAGAATTTAGCCCCCTTTTCCTCTTCCAGGAACTACCCCATCTCAGGTAAATGTTCGATTCGAACAATTAAAAATACAACAACCCGCCAAATTCTGATTGACATAAAATACTTATGAGCTTAGAATTTTGCCAAGATCCCACTTGCGGTTGAATAATTATTA
>JADDYB010000576.1_pt1 | contig 11721 bp, 13 predicted proteins | sample 8641941 | NCBI WGS metagenome assembly JADDYB01 (sample SAMN16275377, study PRJNA637457) | freshwater sediment metagenome | isolation source: Lake Kineret sediment | place: Israel: Lake Kineret | collected 2013 | reverse complement strand
GCTCGACTATGGAATCTTGTGTAATGTCACCTGTAGGGATCTTCAAGAAACTTTTAGCCATCGCTAATGTAGTCAATGCGTTTGCATTAAGTGCCACAGTTTGTTACTCCTTGGCTTTCATAGTTTTCGTTTCGTATGCTACTTTCACATTTTCAGGAACTTGTGCTTTAATCAAAAAACATCCCTTATATTGCGCTAAAATAGCATATCCCAAATCGTCTTGTACTTCAATTGTCTCACCGATATCGACTTTCCTGATATATTTTTGCTTTTTATTATCAATTTCCCATTCTAACATGATAACCAATGCATCATTAGTTGATGAATCCTTTTTTTGTTTTAAAACCAGTTCCATTTTTAACCTCAATTATTAATTACAATATTACTGCGAATAACCAACATATCAAAGGTTTTGCTGTTGCACTATTATTTTTTCGTACTAATCGGAATCGCTTTGTGCCATCACCTTTGAAGTCAAGTTTTACGTTAAAATCAAATGTTCCTGAACCACCAGCGCGAATTGTTTTCCATTTAGTTGAGTTGCCCCACTGTATCCCAATAATGCTACTTTTATTATCTCCAACATTTGGATCTAAACCACCAAATGATGATAATCTAACCACCGCACCATCTGGGATAATGTCGGATGCTTGAACATCTGTTGCACCAGCATCTACATTGCTATCGAGATAGATATCAAATCTTGATTTCAATCCCATTTCATCCCTCTATTTTTACTAGTTCAACATATCCACCGATATATGGAGATTGCGCGTCAGAATTATTTATCAATACTATCTGTAATTTTTTTACACCATCACCAGTTATTACATTACAATCACAAAAATCCTGATTTATAATGGATATGTCACCTTTAGTTGATGCAAAAATATCTTCGCTTGTTCCACCATAATCGAAAGCTAATACTACATAGCATGATGGATCTGATCCATTTGCCCTAAAATGGTATATACCATATGACTCACCGTTTGGTACTACAAATCCTGTGCTAGTTAATTCTGAAAGAGCATCTATTTTGCGATAGAATCTCTCATCAAATGCAATTCTTGGCCTTAAACTATCCACCCTATGGCTCCTTCTCGAATCCTTTTGCTTTAAAATTGAGTTCAAACAAACCTGCTCTTAAGTCATCTCTTATTTCAACCTTGATATAATCATCATTTCCAATTCCAAAAGTATTTTGTGCCCTAATGATAAATGGATTTGGAAATTTTAAGATAGAAAGCATCTCGTCCCTGCCCGACTGAATCATGAGACTAAAATTTGCACCATCGCCTGATAAAGCCGCGAATTCATTTTTAAAATCCTCGGTTGCATAAATTAACGGAAAATCTGTAACTACGTTATCAGACTTGATAGACAGCTTTATTCCGTTTGTGAGCGCCGAGTTCTTGGCCATAAACTGACCAAACTTAATCCCGTTCGCAGCTCCGTGATAAAACAAGGTATCAATATAAATGTCAGTATTTGCTTTTGGGGTAACAGTAAAAGGTATCGGTGAAACAAGAGAACCGTTTACAGTCATATTTGATGAACCAAGATATTGAGCATCTTGAATAAACAAATCTGCCAATTCTTTGAACGTGATAGAAACAGATCCAGTTACTCCAAAAAGTCCTAGGCGGTGCGGTGAATCAATATCTCGTGATATTGTTACTGGTTTGGATCTTGAAATAAAATTATCATATCCTAATACGCATTGTGCTGACCCTGTAGTGGTTACAGCAAATGAACCAGCTGCTGACCTCTCATACATTTCACCAGATACAGAAAATTTTGTTGATTGAATATGTACAATTGTCCTGTCAGTAGCTTTTTGCGCCTTTAAAAAGCATGTGCTTTTGAATACAGGATCGGAATTCAATTCTTGGATTATTCTATCTCTCAATACCAATTCGCTTCCAACTTCTCCAGCTACTACAGTAAAAATTTTTGTATATGCAGGCAAATCCCTATCTGGTGTGGTTGGATCTGAATTTGTACCAGCTATATATATAGTCCAAGTATCGCCAGCAACTCCTGTATTTAAAATTTGAAAAAAGGAATCTGGCTGCTGATCATATCCGAATGTAGATCTAACTTCGACTTGACCATCCATGCAAAGCGCATTTTGCCCATCTGGTCTGACTACGGTATTGACTTGCCTGAAATTGGCTAATGAGTCGTAACCAACAATATAGGTTTTATCTTGTAGACCAGACCATCCATTACCACCCATTATTTTGGTCCTCTATTCATTATTACTTCGTATTTGCATGTTGTTAATGATCCAGCAGCGCGTATTTTAATTTGCGTTACGTATCCACGTAGATCTTGATCTCTAGCTTCTCCAACTGCCAAACGACACCAATTTGTTCCATTATCGTATGAATATTCTAGCCGTGATGCGAAAGGCTGATCAATAGTGTTGCGTATTCCAACAGAATCAATTGGATCTCCTGCTACTGACGGCAATGATATTCCAGTTTGATCAACTGTACCAGCATACATTCCTGTAGTCCCAAGTTGATCAGTGACCTCAAATTGTGGAATTGAATCTGGCATTTTTAAATTGACTCCATATTGCCATCAATATGCTTATAATAATAAAAAATCCTAGCCTACATTAATAAGCTAGGATACCCATTCTATCCCAAAAAAACTATATTATTCGTTAACGACCGTGAATAGTACAGGATATTTTTGTAACAGGTAAGCTTCATCATGATAATTGGCTACTTTGCCATTATCTTTCGGCTTGAATGTATATACTGACACGGTTTGAACGCCTTCATCTGACCAAATTTCCTTAACTACAATCGTACCGGCTTTGAATGATTCCCTATAAAATCTCAACATTATATTGTTCCTTAAAAATTAAAGTTAATAATCAAATAAATGCCTATTACTCATCAGGTTGTACTTCTTTAATGTACATTGTTGCGTTCATTTCAGAAGTTGCGTTTTCATTTTTACCTTTGATAGTAATTTTCTGTGTACCAGTTGCGCCAGTAGTCATGGCAAAATTTGACATATTAACAGATAAAGTGGTGTTTCCTGCATCTACTCTAATCCCAGAAAACAATACAGTTTCTGTCTCATCATCAGTCTGAAGAATTTGAAATTTTGTATCACGATAGCAACTAACCACAAACTGAAGGTCTTCATAGTCATATTCTGCTTGTAGCGTGATTTCAGCTAAAGTTTGATAGCTTTGACTACCAGCATGGAAACCATCGTTACCTAGAGTAGCATAGTCATTTGCTTGCGTCGAAACTACTAGTTCTCTATCCAAATTTACCTTTGGATATTGAAGCTTGCCAGCAGTATCTTTGGCAGTTAATACCGCTGCTGCATTACGATTGGCAGCAACATCGCCTTCCACTGAATGATGCCAAGGAACTCCTGCTTGAGTTGTGGGATCTTCTAAAACTGCCCAAGATGGTCTTAACGTCATTTATGCATCTCCTATTTTGATCAACTTGGCGGTATATCCTCTTCTGTGACATGCAACCAAGTCGATAAAGTAAATGTTGGCCCCAAAGTTTGCATATACCTGATACTAATAATATCACCTTCGCTTGCCAACAGATAGGGTGGCCAAGGAAACTTTGGCATTGATTCTCCAGCTCCACTGAACCCATTACCAATTAAATCGGAATTTTTGTATATTTCAAAATCTCCATACATTCTTGAATTTATTTTCACTTCTCTCAATTTCCATAATTTGCCAGTAGGCACAGGTTTTGTTAAAATAGTTACCCAATTGTTTATAATTGTTGGCTCAGCTCCATGGAATGTAAACGGAGTACCAGATAATTCAGCCGATATAGTTCCACCAACAATTTCAGCATATAAAGCACCATTTTTACCACGCAGTAAAAACCATTTATTTTCAGATTCATCGAATATCGCAATCCCTGCTCCACTATCTGAATCTGTGTTGTATACTTGCTCATCAAAATACAATCCATCTTGAGCGGTATCAGCCACCACAGATAGGTAAATACCCAATGTTGCTGCACCACCAGTAACGATGATTTCGCAATTCGGTTTGTTGTGAATTTTTGTTATAATTTTGCGGTCAGAACTATCTGGGATGTCGATCAATCTGTGTCCAATTAGGTCTATTCTTTGCCCAGGTGTATCACCATTTCCGACACCATATTCGTACCATTTTACCTGTACTGTTGCGCCTAGATCTAAATTCTTTACCCATACTGTCGATAAAATACTATTACCGTATGTTGCTACGGGAAAAGTGTATATTCCAGCATCAAAATCTTGAATTGGGACAAGTGGAGTAGTCTCATACAAATTTACGCGAGTAGTGTTGACCATAGTTTACATCCTAAAAAAAAGAAAGCGATTGATATGTTATACCAATCGCCTTCCCTTTTGCCAAAAGATTTGGCCGAATTTAGGTTATTTGAGAATGTTAATACCGTAGGTTACTGATACCTCAGTTGCGCTTTGGGTGTGACCAACAAACGCAATACGTTGATAACTAGCTAGTAACCAGCGATCGTAAGTGGGTACATCTTGCATCAATTTGACCATGATAGGTCTGCGCTGACCCAGATACCAGCGGGTGCGGTTTACAAGCAACATCGCGGTCAAAGTGTTTGGCCCTGCCAACGTATTCACACCAGTAGCTGCCAAATTCTCGCGCATAAATTCACTCGCGATGATTGGAATACCTTGGTATGCAGCTAGTGCGCCTTGAAGCACTGTGGCATTTTGGCCATATTTATCAAATGTCGACACGTTAGTCATCGCCAACATTTGATTGTATACAACAGGTGGAACGATCCAGATTAGTTGCTCTGGTCGAGTACCAAACCGGCCCATTTTACCGCGCAAAGTTTTCAATTTGGTTTCATCAGCGACCGCAGCTGAAAAATCGCTGGTACCGCCATTAGCACTGTTAGCTAATGCTTGACGGCGAAGACCCTTCCAAACTTTCTCCGCGATGTTAGCAGCAAGGCCATCCGTGTCGTTGTCGATGTGCGTACCATCGTCATCACCATTGATCATCGCAGTCTCAACAGCATTTTTTTGCGCCAAAATAACAGCATCGCGTGCCATAGCTAGAAAATCCGGTGCGCTATCTTCTTCAAGCTCCGTTGGCAATTCATAATATTCAGCCAATTTGACAGCATTTAGCGTCAACTTAGTGGTCACTCCATTTGCTCCCGTCATCGCCGCACCTTCGGTTGCTTTACGTGCGGTGGTGCCACTCGTCATGGCTGGCAATTCAAATGGATTTGTTGGCATTGGCATAGTGCGGAAGCGCTGCTGTAGTGCTCTTTCCAGAGTGTACTCTTCGATGTAACTAGATGACACACCAGTGGGTACCCATTCATCGCCAGCACCACTGACAGTCGATCCCCATGCTTTAAGTTTGCCTGCCAATACGTGACGCCCATAATGGGTATCTAACAGATTTTTGATATTAGCTGGTTTCGAATGATCTTCGAGACCACCCTCATCACGCGGCGCACCGTGAAACATCTGCGCAACGAAACGGCCAATATCCATAGATTTCTTAAATTCCAGAACCATATACTTCAATTCTTCTGGAACATTACGGTAGGTTTCACTGGCTACGTTGATTCCGAGTAGCTTTTTGGGATGATCAACGCCGAAAAACTTCAGACACCGATTTTCATCAGATGATTCACGATTTCCAACGATCGAGTGCGTGCGTGCCAACGCTGCGGCTTCTTGCTCCAAAGCTTTCGCTTTGGTTTCAGCATCTTCAACTCTTTGGGTGAGTGCTTTTTGATCGTCAAGGATCTTGTCTAGTTCTGCTTTAGTCAACATTATCTTTCTCCTACACGGATAATTTTAGCAGTAATTTTTTGTATAGTTCTAAGATAGTATTTTTTCAACTCGTTTTGAAAGTGCTAATTGAGCATCTTTGATTTTACTGATCACAGATTCCAATGATTTTTGTTCCGATTCTCCTCCTGTCTGTTCTTCTTCGCCTTCCATCGACTCTTGGGGATTTACCAACTTTTCCATTGCTAGATTCATTTTTTGCATTTCTTGCAAAACTGATGTCAATAAAATGTTAGTTTGTTTGGTTAAATCTGTGAGCGGTGGCTCTTCGTCGGGTTTCGTTGCGTTCGTACCTGACCCTATTACTCCTTTTTCATCGGTTACTGTTGTTGATTTGCTGTCAGTATTTTCTGGTTGTTTGATAGTTCCGCCAAACCGATGTAGATAAAGCCAAGTAACAACGGCAAAGAATTTTTCTGGATCAGAGCGGTCATAAGTCTTCGATGCAGCTTCTTTGGCTTTATTCCAAGCAGCCTCATCAGCCACCCACGCCGCTGGGTTGCCTTCTTCATCATTGCAGCATGCCATTGCTTCGCCACGATATTGCTCAATTGATGCCTTCAATTCATCGTCGGTCATCATCATTTCACCGACTTTTTCATTTGGCATTTTCCCACAAGCGTTTTCTTCCATCGTTTTAGCTCCAATCAAGGCAAAAATTTTATTATCAAGCTCAATCGTAACGGTGTTTTTAATTTTGTCACTTATGTCATTATTTTGTATAAATACAAAATTTTCATCATTATGATTGCATAATTTAACATCATAACCAGCAGATTTTAACTTATCCTCTAACTCACTGATACTTTCCCAGTTTTTCTTATTAGAATGAATTTGAATTATTTCATATTTATCGTTGATTTTCAATTCATTGACGCCATTTAAAATCAGATATGGATCTGATAGATTTTCCAATGACTTTATTGCTTCAGGATTCAACATAGTTACATCACAGAATGCTGCTATCAATTGATCGGTGAACTTTTCATCTCCATTCAACAGTTTTTCTATAGCTTCAACCGGCAACTTAGTTTGTGATATCAACTTGTTGATTATTTCGTTCTTATTTATACCATTCGCTTGCCATTTTTTGATCTTGTCGTTGAAAGCAAACGCAATATATGCACGTTTCTTCAATAGATTTAATTGCATTTGATGGTTTTCGTACCAGTTTTTAGCTACCAACGAACAAGAATCCGGTAATGATTTTCCAGAAATATCAAATAGAGCATCTTGATGCGCGGGGATTGGTACAATTGACAATTCGATTAGCTCATTATCACTTAACACGGTTTCATCCGGATCAACGCCTTTTTCAAATTTGGTAGGATTGAACCCCACGGAAAATGTTTTTAATATTCCTTCTTCAATTAGGTCTCTAATGGCGCTTATCTTCTCAGTTTTCGAATCTGATATTTTCACTTTAGCATATAGTCCATCGTCGCGTGGTTCAATTGCCATCGTCTTACCTATTGGCAATGTTCCAAATGTTGAATCGTGGCCATGATTGAAAAGCACTACAGGATTTTTTTTATAGTTTTCTAGTTTCCATCCCTTTGGATCAATACGCTCTTTGGTTCTATCCATCGAATTAGGATTGGCAAATCCTTCAATAAATAACCCCTTAGTATTAGCTTTTTTTCGAAATTCGAATCTATGGCTATGCATTCGGTTGTGCCTCATTTTGATTTGAAAATTTTGCCATTTCGTCTGCTGGTAACATTACCCATGTACATCGACAATTTATAACATCACTAGCACCACCTTTGAGGTCTCGCGGCCACGCTAGCTTTGCTCCGTTTTTAGGATCTTCAAAGTCTTCGTTAACACTACGTATCTGACCATGCATATGCCAATGATCAGCTTTAGAATATGGATATAATCCACCAGGATTACCACGCGTTCTTAGATCATTTGTTGATAACCACATTTTTTTAAGATTAGGCACTATTTTTGCGGCATTCTTCATAGCAGCTGCTTGACCTATGCTACTAGCAATTAAACTTTCGGTGCGCGCTATTCTTGTAGCTCTCCATACTGTCTTATCAATATCTTTTCCATAATTTTCAGCTATTAAATTAGCGATCTTGTCAATAGTTAAATTGCTAGATACTCCATCTTTTATTATTTTCATAACATCTAAACTAGTGGTTTCCGACATATATTGAAACGCACGCAATGATCTAGCTTCCAGCATAGCGTTGCGTTCTTCTTTTGTTTTTGATCCCAATGCTATGATTTTATCTTTCGGTAATTTTGATGGAACATCGGTAGCTATTCCATAGCCAGTCTCTACCACCGGCGCGAATTGATTTTTTGATTCTTTTACATAATTATTACGATATTTATTGATTGCATCGTCAATTCGTTTCTTTGCCTTATTGAAGTCTTCATCTGCCATTTTATTAGCATCATCTGGAGCTTTCCACCGCACCGCACTAGATGATTTTTTTGGCAATAATTCTGGCAATATTTTAATGATGTCGATTGCTTGATTAGCCATCATATCAATAACAAACTTGCTAATATTTGTTGTTGGTTCTGCTACTGAAGATTCTATTTTGGCATTGTGCTCATCAAACCAGTTCCCCATTGCCTTTATCAAGCTATCAGCATATGCCAATGATTCGTGGATAATATTAGATTCATCCTGCGAATCGCAATCTTGACATATATCAATTTCCTTAGTCGATTGATTATCATTAAGACTCATATTTACAAATGGATTCTGTTGCTGTATCTGGCGACCAATCTCATCATATCCATATTTTGGATCTTTCTGATACATTTCCTGTCGAATTTCATTGATGGAATGTGTCAATAATAGTTTTTCGGCTAAATTTGCCTTGGCTACTTCATTATCTTGCAAAATTTTGACGTTAGAATTATCAAAGTCGAAGAATTCATTTGGTTGCAGCATATTCGATAGAGATCTTGTGAATTCACCTGAGATCATTTTTTGCGTGGGAATTAAAGTTGCTTCCCAGAAATTCTTTAGTGCGGTGGCATATTCTTCTGATCCCAATGAACCAGAAGTTTGCATTGATACTTCATGTTTTGGAACATGTAGCAGGTTTAAGATCGTTTCCTTATTCGCTAGAATATAGTCCTTTAATTGCTGATCTGCCAGCGTATGCATTGGGTTTTTTGCGGTGACTCCTGGCGGCAAAATCATAGTCCTACGCTGATTTTTTCTGCCAGTGTATGCTTGCTCAAATGATCTAATCAGCCTATTAGTTTTCTCCATATTTACCTCATTTGCCATCTCTAGAACTAGTCCTGGAGCTGCACCTTTGAGGTAATAATTATTAAGGTATTGGCTGGAAAACCGATTAAATAGCATTGCGCGTCGACCTGGAATCAGGGGGCTGAGTCCCCAATAGATGCATGACGGATTTGGTCGCTTGATATGAATAACCTGATCAATCGGGAAAAAACCTATCTTTCCTACCACACCATTTTGATGCCATGCTAATTTGTCATATCCTATTACTTCATCGTTTTTACTAGATAATCTCAAAGATATCGTTTCGAAAGGCACTAGATATAGTGTTTGCGACACCAAGCCTTTCCAGATGATATCGTTTCCACCGACGATGTTATCTACCACGATGCTGTACATGAATGAATGATAGTCTTGATAAGGATTTGGCTTCTCTAGCAACTTATTTAATGGATGATTTGGCACTTCTTCAACGATTGTTTTCTTGCCATCTGGGCTTTGTTTTTTGCTGTATACTTTCATTTTTTGCGCCGAAATCTTCAGCGCGCATAAGTCAACTACGATAAAAATCCAATCTTCATCGTAAAATAGTGATTTCAATGATATTGGATCAATTATCGCATTTTGCTCAATGCTCCATAATCCTGATTCGTTACCAGCAAAATCGCGTGAAATTGTGTTGAAGTCTTTGACTGTTTCGGCGGCTATTTCATGCATCAAATAATCAAAATCTTTGATTTCCCTCATATCCTTTTTGGAAAGCATGGGTGTCTCAGAATTTTGATTGTCTTGATTATTGTCCATATTTCACCAACAATTTATTTTTGAGGTTTTACTAATCATCATCGTCACCCATGTACCATTCTACTAATTCATTTTTATCTAAATTTGTATTTGCCGCAATCTCTTCTAGATATGATACCTCAAACGATTGTCCTGCAAATCTCATTAGACCATAATTTGCCAGCACTATTGACATTACAATATCATCATGCTTGCCACTTGGTGCCCCATAAATTGGCAATCCAGTCGATGAGATATTTAGTTCATACTCTTCTAGTTCTTTCGTTGCTTCAAGCCAATTCGGGATTAAAATCTGTTCGTGCTCGATTGCTGTCATTAGATTAGTAATCAATTCATTTTTTAGTTGATTTGTGAAACTAACACCATGGAATGGTTGGTTTATATATGCCAATTGGTCATCTATAGCTTGCCCGACTCCTGTCTTGTCGTGGATGATCATTTCTACTGATTTGAATTTTTTTGCAAAATTTACTAATCTTTTTATCTGCGCCGTATATGGTGCTTTGTGGAATCTATCAAATGCTATTATTTTTCGTGTTTCCAGATCTGCTGCCGTTATGACAGTGTAATCGACCGTTTTTGCCCAATCGACCCCAATGACTACGTTGCAATTGTGAACGTGCGGTGCATACCACGTCTGCCTCTCACCAGATACGTCTATCTTTTCACCATAAACAATTGATGATATGGAGAATATTGATCCTTCGTCGGTTGCCTCTGCTAGATAATATTGACGAAACAGACGATCTGGAAGGTCTTTTTTAGCTTGCTCGATCACTGATTGATCAATATGGGGATTATCAATTGTTCGCGCGTGAATAAAAATCTTTTCCAAAGGCTTGCCATTTTTGACTGACCACTCCATATGATCCCTAGCTTCATTGCAGCCATCCCAAAACCAATTCTTCTTGCCAAACGGATACGAGATAAATAGCATTGGTCCTTTGGTGCGCGTCGTTGTAGTACGGGCAGAATATCTGATAGACGATGGTTGCCTAGCGGCTTCATCAAAAACATAACTTCTAATAGCAGCTCCTTCCAAGCTTTCAGGTTTCTGCGCGTGCCAAAATTCAAATCTAGTGTCTGTTGAAGGGATAATGATCGAATTATCAGCCTTATTAACTTTTCGGTGAGGCTCTGGCGGTAATATTCTTTTAAAATAGTCCATCGCTGGAAAGGTCTGAGAGTAAATTGGAGCTACCCAGCGATGTACTGACCCTGGGCTACATTCCAAAGCTTTATTTATCTGCGCAACCGCTCCGCTTACGGTTTTTCCAAATTTAGTACCTGAGCAGCACCATATTTCTCTGATCCCTGGAATTGACAGGCATGAGAATAAAAATTGCTGTTTTTTTGAGTGCGGATCTGGTGGTTTTATTGTGTGGACAATATTTTTTCTAGTGGTCGCATTTTTTGGCCAAATCATGTATTCCACCAGGAAATGTAATCCATTTTCCTTGCCCATTGTAGTAATGAGATCTGTTCAGCAATATTTCAAAACCTACCGCAACTTGTGTCAGTATCCCTTTAAATTCATTATATGGTTTACCGTTTTTGTCTAGTTTTTCTTTTTTGGAGATTATCTTTGAATGATTACCGCATTTTGTGTGATATGTAACATTTACTTCGACGATATCAGGAACTGGTGTCGCGTCTATCATCACTTACTCCTATTTTGACCCCGATAATAATCCTAGTTCTTCTTTTACAATATCTTGCACTAATGCACCATCTGGAGCAAATGTTGTTCGATAGATCACAGCTGCTTGGTCCTGTACATCAGCAGGGGCTTTCATTTGTTTCGTCAAAGCAAGTTTACACGCCGCGAGCGCAATTAATGGATTAGGATC
>JADDYB010000575.1_pt1 | contig 11723 bp, 10 predicted proteins | sample 8641941 | NCBI WGS metagenome assembly JADDYB01 (sample SAMN16275377, study PRJNA637457) | freshwater sediment metagenome | isolation source: Lake Kineret sediment | place: Israel: Lake Kineret | collected 2013 | reverse complement strand
ATCTACCGTGCCCACCACGTAGACCTCACAGTCGGTCTTCGTCCGCCTGAGCGCCTCGATCATCACGGCCACGCCCGCGCGGTCGTCAAACGCTTTGCAACTGACGCGGCCGTAGCCGAGATCCACGAAATGCCGATCAATAGTGACGGGCGTGCCGATGGAGACGCCTAGCTGCTCCACCTCGTCCCTGCTCCGGGCGCCGACGTCGATGAACATGTCCTCGAGCTTGACGACCTTCTCTCGTTCGTCCTTCTTCATCACGTGCGGCGGTTTCGAGCCGATAACGCCGTACAACCCGCCACCCGCAGCATGTAAGAGCACCCGCTGGTTGAGCAGTGTCTGATCGAACCAGCCACCAATAGCTGAGAAGGTAAGAAAGCCCTCATCGGTGATATGCTTCACCATCAGGCCGATCTCGTCGGTATGCGCTGCGAGCATCACCGAGGGTTTCTTGCCGTGTCTCGTGCCGACGAAATTACCCAGTGGGTCGACGGTCCGCTCATCCAGGTACCCGTCCAGCTCATCCTCGATGATCAGCCGGATCGCATCTTCATGGCCCGAAAGGCCATGCGCCTCTGCCAACCGCTTCAACAGCTCCTTGAGTTCCGCCATTTTGACCTAGTCCCGCCTCCCGGATTTGAACCGGGGGCAGCACGGTGTCCGCGCGCGGTATATAAGATCTTTGGGAGGTGATCTAAAACGCCACACTACAGCCGCGCACTCTTCCAGACTGAGTTAAGGCGGGACAGTATGTACTTAGCGTACTCCAAATATAAATAAATAGTGTGCGGGCAAGCGGCCTGCCCCAGCGGTTCCGCGTGGCTTAATGCGGTTGCTCAGCCGCTGGGCGAGTGGCGAAGAGCTCAACCTCGACCAGCTCATCCTCCTCGATCAGCTCCTTACCCTTCTCAAGGTACAGATAGCCGTCGGCCTTTGCCAGCGTCGTGATCGCACCCGAGCCGCTGAGGAGCGGTACTGCGCGTGGTGGTTTTCCCTGCTCGCCACCCGTGCCGGTGGGTGCGAGCGTGACGAGCACGTACTCATTTCGACCCCGCTCGGAGAAGATCCGCTGCGCGGCCGTTGCGGTGATGCGCTGCCCGCTTCCCCCCATACTGCCCGCCAGACCTGGCAGGGCGAGCCCGGCAAGGCGGCGGAGGAGTGGTGCAACGAAGAGTGAGAAGGTAACCAGCGCGGAAGTGGGATTCCCGGGCAGCCCGAAGAAGGGCTTGCCCTGGAGTGTGCCGAAGATGAACGGCTTGCCGGGTTTGATATCCACCCCGTGCACGAGGATCTCGCCAAACGCGTCCACCGCAGCAGGCAAGAGGTCACCAGCTCCGGCCGAGGTCCCGCCGGAGGCCAGTATCACCTCGGCGTCTCGATCCAGCGCCTCCTGAAGCTTCGCCGTGAGCTCCGCCAGCCGGTCAGGGACGATGCCCAGGAAGCGAGGAATCGCACCACAGTCACGTACGGAATCGCTGAGCGTTTGCGCATTCACATCGTAGACCTTCGCCGGCCTGAGTGGCTCGCCGGGCGCAATGAGCTCATTCCCGGTGGAGAAGAGGGCCACCGCCGGACACTTGACGACCGTGACCGCACGGAGGCCGCAGGCAGCCAGCACACCGGTCTCACGCGGCGTGAGCCGTGTGCCGTACCGCACCACACATGCACCCCGGGGGATATCCGAACCCGCACGCATCACCTGCTCGCCCGGTGCGACCGGCTTATAGACCTTGACCTTCGTACGCTCCTCACCGCCAGCTGCTTCCTGGTACGCCGCGGTATTCTCGAGCTTGACCACCGCGTCCGCGCCGGCTGGGAGCTGCGCACCGGTGGCGATCGCGATGCAGCGGCCCGGCGAGACCTGAACCGTGCTCGTTGGTGCGTCACCGGCTGCGAGCGCACCCACGAGGAGCAGGGATGCGGGCTGAGCCTCATCAGCATAAAAGGTGTCCGCGGCAACGACGGCATAACCATCCATCGTGGCACGATCGAACGGAGGCACCTGGAGCGCGGCAAGGACGTCCGCAGCAGTTACGCGGCCGAGCGCGTCACGCAGTGGTACCTCCTCCTGGGCCACACCTCGCCTCGCCCGTTCCTCCGCAACCGCTGTGGCGACCCGCGAGATTATTGCTGCGACTTCCTGCTGCTCGCGAATCTCCAGGAACTGCATCACCATCCGCGCTGATACGTGAAAAGAAGGCGACGGAAAAGCAAGCGCCTTCAGTCCGCCTCTTCCCCGCTCTCCGCAGGCGGCTCATCGCGCGTCGAGTCGCGCTCGAATCGGTAGCCCAGCGCCTCGATGATCTCGATCGGGAAGGGGATGATCACGGTGGTAGCCTTCTCCGCGGTTGCCTCCTTGATCGTCTGCAGCGTACGGATGAACAGTCCACCTCGCTCCTTCTGCAGCACGTTCGCAGCCTCTGCAACCTTCTTCGCCGCCTGGAACTCCGCATCGGCGTCAATCACGCGTGCCCGGCGATTCCGTTCAGCTTCCGCCTGCGCGGCCATCGCGCGCTGCATCTCCTTCGGCAGTTCCACGTCCTTGATCTCCACGGACGAGACTTTAATCCCCCAGGGATCAGTTGCTTCGTCAATGATGATCTGGAGCCGCTTGTTCAACTTCTCGCGCCCGGAGAGCAGTTCATCCAGCTCCGCCTGTCCGATCACGCTCCGGATCGTGGTCAGGGCGATCTGTGAGGTCGCGTACTGGTACTGCTGGACCTCCGTGATCGCCTTCTCAGGATCGAGCACACGGTAATAGACGACCGCGTTCACCCGTGTGGTGACGTTGTCCTTCGTGATCACCTCCTGGGGTGGGACGTCGAAGACAGAGACGCGGAGGTCCACCTTCACCATCGACTCGAAGATCGGGATGACCAGGAACAGCCCGGGACCGCGTGCACCGACCAGCCGGCCAAGCCTGAAGATCACACCGCGCTCGTACTCCTTCACCACCTTAATCGAGGATGCCATGAGGAGCACGAGGAAGAAGATAACGCCAATGAGCCATTCGAATGCCATAGTTCTCTCTCACCTCTCCTATGCTCTCTCTTTGGAGATCGTGCTATATATAGCTTTGGCATGCGGGCACGGCGCTATTTTCAAAAGCCTTGGACCCCAAAGGCTCAACATGAAGGAGGTGCAATAGACGAGTATGGCAGAGGCAATGGCCGTGCCGGCGAAGCATAAGAGCGGCATACCGACGCGGTACTCCTGCGCGCTGCTCACGATCAGCACCTCGAAGTACGCGCTGCAGGCGCAGGGTGCGGAGGAGCTCGGCGATCTCTCCGGTGAGCGAGCGAAGGAGCTCCTGGAACGCGCAGGGCATACCATCGTCTCCTATGCGGTCGTGCCCGATGATGAGCTGCGCATCTATGCGGGCATTTTAGAGGCGCTGCAGAGCGGGGCGGATTTCATCATCACCTCAGGCGGCACCGGCTTGACGAAGCACGACGTGACCATCGAGGTGGTCACGAAGCTGCTGGAGAAGGAGATCCCGGGCTTCGGCGAGCTCTTCCGGTCGCGGAGCTATGAGGAGATCGGCACGGCAACGGTGCTGAGCCGCGCGATCGCCGGGGTCATTGCGGGTAAGGTGATCTTCTGCCTGCCCGGGTCGCCCGACGCGGTGCGCTTGGCTGTGGAGGAGATCATCCTCCCGGAGATCGCACATATGGTGAAGCACGTGGGCGAATGACTGCCCCGTCCACCAAGGTCACGCAAACGCGAAGGTGAGCACCGGTATCCGAACTACCGAATCATCGAGTGCGATCGTTTCGGTATCTCCTCGCCACATCGACCGTCATCTCCAAGTTTAATGCTGATGATCCAGTAATAAGCACAAATACTTTCTTGGCTTTATTATAAACAATTTTTGCTGCTAAGCCCCACTCTTTGTAGAAATGTGCTTCGTCGATGTAGAAGAAATAGCTCTTTGTCTAAATTGACTAAGGATATACGGTGAACATCTTCAATAAAAGCCGTGATAACATCCGTAATTCTTCCGTCAAAGAACGTCTTCAATTCGTCAGCGCAGCATAGAGAACTCTATCCTGGTCAATCCCCATTCCTGCTAAGAGTCGATCGTAGATTTGAAAGATCTTTGTCAAGGCCAGCCGTCGTTGCTTGCATTTCAATGTATAACGCTGCGTAAATCAGTATACAGTTCGATAGCCACCACCGCTCGGCTGTTGTAGTTGCTCGGAGTCCCGCAGCGGCGTCTCGCTAGGCGGTGAAAAGTGAATGGGGTCGGTGCGATTTGAACGCACGACCGGCGAGTCTGGAGCCCGCTGCCCTACCGGACTAGGCCACGACCCCTCCAGTATAGCAGTAGCACCAATCCTTTATTAAATTAGGAAGGTGGGAAGACGTCGCCGCAGATCTCGCGCATCATGACCTCGCCCTCACGGGGCCCGCGCATGATGAGCAGATCGCCGCGCTTGATCACCGCACTGCCCGCGGGATTGTAGAGCCAGCGGCCATCGTGCCGCCGAATGGCGAGGATGAACATGCCCGTGCGCGTCTCGATCCGTAACACCTTCAGCGTGTGATCAAAGATGGCCGGGTTCTTCACCTCCATCTTCAGGATGATCTCATCGGACTCCTCGATCGAGGCGAGGAAGACGGAATGGAGCGGTATTTGCCGGAGCACCACATCGGCGATCTCATATGCCGCGTCCGAGAGGATTTCCGAGGACCAGGCGATGTGGAGCAGGCCACGGAACTCCGCGAAATTGCTCCGCTTCGTCACGCCGCGCGCCGCTTCGATCACCAGGATCTCCAGCTCCTCCTTCATGCGGTCCATCGACTCCTCAAGATTCCGCACCTCCTGTGCGATCTCGGTGCTGTGGAACGTGACGGCGGAATACGCGAGCCCCACCATCAGCTCAGAGATATTCTTCATATCCGCGAGAAGGTCCGCGATCTCTTCGGTGAGCGTCTTTCGCTTGATTTCCTCCTCTTCCTCTTCCTCCGCGCCCTCCTCGCGCACCGGCCCTTTGTATTCCATACACGTTGCCAGTTTACAGAAGGCGGGTATGCCCTCCGTGGGGCCGGAGGTGATCACGAGATCACCTTCGCGCAGCCGCTCGTCCTTATCAGGTGAATAGAGCCACTGGGTGCCTCGTTTCACCACGAGGACATGCATGCCCGTCTCCGTCTCAAGCTGTAAGTCCTTGAGCGCCTTATCCTTCAAGACCGAGGAGGGTTTGATCCGCACGTTGAGGATCGCCTCTTCGAAATCCTCGCGATCCAGATAGCTCCGGATATCGACGGCCGTAGCGACTTTTGCGATATCGCCCGCCGCGTTCGAGAGCTTCTCCGCGGCCGAGGCGATCTGCAAGATGCCGGCGAATTCGAGTGCGTCCTCGAGGCTGCGCGTGGCGAGCATGATGGAGATGCGCAGCTTATAGAGGAGCGAATGCATCTTCTCTTCCTGCCGGAAGACCTCATTCGCAATCTCCGGGTTGCTGTAGAGCACTGCGGAATACGCGAGATCGAGCATGGAGCTGGAGATATCCTTCATCTCCACGAGCACCTGCTTCGCATTAAAGGTCTTCAGTTCGTCCTTCAGCTCCTCATACATCCTTCTCGTTCTTTCACTCCCGTCAACTCACTCCCGTCAACTCACTCCCGTCAACTTACTCCCGTCACCGCTCTGTGAGCGTGATAGCCGCACCTAACCCGGTGAGATCCTCAAAGAAGGTCGGATACGAGATTTTAACACACTCGACGTCCTCCACGACCGTCTCACCCCGCGCGCCCAGCGCTGCTATGCAGAGCGCCAGCGCCACGCGATGATCACCGTGTGACGCGACCGTCGCTCCGTGCAAGGCCGTACCCCCGCGGCCCTCGATCAGGAAGCCGTCCGCTCGCTCCTCGAGCTGCGCGCCCATCCGCGTCAATTCCTCACGCAGGACTCGTAACCGGTCCGTCTCCTTGTACCGGAGATGCGAGACGCCCGTGATCTCAGTCGGCCCAGCGGCGACCGCAGCGAGAACCGCGATGGTGGGCACCAGATCGGGATTCTCGCGCATATCTACGGTCATGCCCTCCAGGCGATCCGCTTGCAACCCCTGCACCGCGACCACGCCCTTCTCACGGTCACAGTGGAGCGCCACACCCATGTCTCTGAGGAGATCGACGATCCGTGCATCGCCCTGCGCCGACGAGAAGAGGTTCCGCACAGCGACGGACGAACGGGTGATCGTCGCGGCGGCGAGGAGATACGAGGCGGACGAGAAATCGCCGGGCACGGTGAACCGCGGCAGCTCGTACCGCTGTCCACCGTTGATCATGAAGGAGTAATCGTTGCTCGCGGTAGAGCGCGCGACCGAAATCTCGGCACCGGCCTGCTCTAAGAGCTCCAGGGTCATGCACATGTAGGGAACAGAGGAGAGATTGGTCGCGCGAAGGTAAGAATCTTTCGGCGCGAGCGGACAGGCGATGAGCAAGGCGGAGATGAACTGGGAGCTCATGGACGCGTCCATCGCCGTCTCGCCGCCCCTGAGTCTGCCTCGAACGACGAGTGGCGCCGTGCCATCGCCCTTCGTGGAGAACGCGTCCGCGCCAAGATCGGTTAAGGCCGCTAATAAGGGCTGATTGGGGCGCGTGCGTAACGATGCATCGCCCGTAAGGACCGCAGCACCCTCGCAGAGCGCGGCAATCGCGGTAAAGAAGCGCAGGGTCGTGCCTGAATTCTCGGCATTGATCACGTCGGCGGGCGTTGCCGGCCGGCCCTGGACGCCCGTTATCCTGAGTGCAGATGCCCCTGCGTCACGGGAGACCGTAGCGCCCAGGCTGCGTGCAGCATTGATACTCGCCTGCGTATCGCCCGAGAGGAGCGGGAAGAGGAGTTCGCTCTCCCCGGCCAGCGCGGCAAGTGCGATAGCGCGGTGCGTGTAACTTTTGGATGGTGGCGCGTTGACGCCACCCTGTATGCTCGAGGGTCGTATTCGTGCCTTCATAGTAGCCTCCGCGTGCGTGCTTCCTTCATTCGCCTGCCCGGCGCGCCATCCGGGCCTGGAAGCAGTGGTAAATGGAGAAGCCTTCGACGATCCGCTGCTCCTGTTTCGCATCAAATGAGACCTCAGGGGTGTAGAGTGCGCAGGGAGACGCGCGTCCTCGAACACGTGCAACGCCCTTGTGCAGCCGCAGGTGCACGGTACCGGTGACGCGCTCCTGCGTCTTCTCAATGAAGGCGTTGAGCGCGTCGTAGAGCGGATCCATGAGCAGGCCCTGATAGACCAGCTCACTCCAGGTCCGATCAACCATCGCTTTGAACCTGAGCTCGTTTCGCGTCAGCACGAGTTGCTCGAGATCACGGTGCGCCTCCAGAAGGATCGTCGCGGCCGGATGCTCGTAGTTCTCCCGCGCCTTGAAGCCGAGCACGCGGTCTTCGATCATGTCCGTGCGGCCCACGCCGTGTTTGCCGCCCAGCTCGTTCAGCGCCCTGATGAGCTCAACGGGACCGGTTCGCCGCCCGTTCAACGATACCGGCACGCCTCGTTCGAACTCGAGCGCGAGTGGCGCGGCCTCGTCGGGCGCTTGCTCCTGCGGGACCGTCCAGCGGTAAATCTCTTCAGGCGGGAACGCAGCGGGATCCTCCAATTCGCTGCCCTCGATGCTCCTGCTCCAGAGATTCTCGTCGACGCTCCACCGCTTCTCGGTCTCGAAGGCGACCCCATGCGCAGCGGCATACCGCTTCTCCTCCTCGCGCGTCAGGCTCAGCTCACGGATCGGCGCGATGACCGTAAGGCCGGACGCCATGAAGACCGCGTCGAAGCGGAGCTGATCGTTGCCCTTGCCTGTGCAGCCGTGCGCAACGGCCTGCGCGTTCTCCGCCTGCGCGACCTCGAGCACTTTCTCCGCGATCAGCGGTCGCGCGATCGCCGTGCCGAGCACGTAGCCCTCATAGGAGCCGTTCGCTTTGATCAGCGGGATGAGGTAATCGCGTGCGAACTCCTCCTGCGCGTCGAGCAGCAGAAAGGCGTCACTGAGCTTCGCAGCACGCTCGGCAGCCTCGGCGAGATCGTACGCGGGCTGCCCCACGTCCACCGTCACGGCAATCACCTCATCGTAGCCGTACTGCTCGCGCAGCAGGGGGATGCAGACGGAGGTATCCAGGCCACCAGAATAAGCCAGCACTACTCGCTTCATCGCGCCCGCGGATATCTTGCCTCCTTCAGCGCCTCGGCGAAGAAGTCGCCGGTGAGGTGGCAGAGCGGCTTTGCCTTTGCGAGATCAAGCACGCCTGCTTCTTTCCAGAAGCCGTCCTTCACCTCAAACTTCACCACCCTGCCGGTGATCCAGATATGATCGCCCAGCTCGTGGGCCTGTTCGAGCGTGCATTCGAGCCATGCGAGCGCCTCTTTGAGCCGCGGCGGCCGTACTGCCGTTGCACGCACCTCCGTGAGACCCGCATGTACGAGCTCATTCTCCTCGTACGGATAATCCGTCTCCAGGATGTGCAAGCGCTCGCCAAGGTCTGTACCCACGACGTTCACCACGAACTCACCGTTCGCCTCGATGTTCCGCCAGGTATCGTGCTCAGGGTTGCAGGAGAAGCCATAGAGCGGTGGCTCGAAGCTGATGGGTGCATTGAAGCTGAACGGAGCGGCATTGGGAATGCCACGAGCCGAAACCGTGGTGATCACCACGACGGACCGCACCAGCACTTTGGGAAACGCCTTCGGTTCAAGTTCCATCTCAACAATCCCTTTCGCGTAGCCTTACTTAGGTTCGCACGACCGCATATAAGATTTTGCTTTTCGGTTGCGCCTCGTTGACGGCGAATCAGCGCGCGAGCCTGCCGGATTACGCGGCGATGAGCTCTTCACCCTTATCGAAGACGACGGAGCAGGGCGTAGGGAGTTTGTAATGCGCCATTCGTAACGCTTGCTTTGCCGCCTCGACGTACTGCTCGTCGACCGAAACGGTCATCACCCGTTGCCCGGGCTTGACGCGTGCCGCAGTCCCGACTGCGCGTCCAAATGCCCGGCGCATGCCACTGGAGACGCGGTCCGCACCTGCTCCGGTCGCCAATTTGTTCTCCCGGAGCACGTGGTGTGGAAAGACCCGAATTTTCAGGTAGAAGTTCTTCTTCCCCACCTCTTTCATCAAGAGCCGGTTCGCCGTGATCCGTGCGGCTTCCAGGGCATTATGCCGTATCTGGCAGGCTTCTTTCACGACAAGAGAGAGCGAGACGGGGAACTGGGCACCGGGCGTGCCCATATCGAAGATAGTGATCTTACTACCGGGTACGCCGCCCATAAATTCACGGCGCGCATAGGTCATCCCCTGGATCTTGGTGTACATTCGAGCTGGTTTTCGCGGCATGGTCGTCTGTTGGTATTACCGTGTCCGATTTAAAAACCTTTCTTCAGGATGAGCGAGGGGTACCCCAGGTAGGGGACGCGGAGCTTTGCCACGGCCACAACCCATTCAGGTCTCACGGGCTCGACGCCGAGCATCGGCTGATCGTAGCCCGCGTTATTGTCTCCCTTGGTGATGTAGCCCTCGTGTGGCGCGGGCCGCCCATCGGGCATTTGCTCGCCCGTCTCCACCCAGTACATCGCCCGGTGGATGATCGGTGTTGCAGCCGTCAGCCCGTTCGGCCGGTAGATGATCACATTGCCGAACCGCTTGAAGCTGGTATACTTGAGCTGTTCACCGTCCTCGTAGGTGATGATCTCGGTACGGTGCGGTGCCTGGACGAGGATCAAATCGCCCACCTGCATGTTCGGCTCCATGCTCCCTGATTCCACGGCGAAGCCGATATGCCAGGAGCCGGTGGCCGCATAGGCGACCGATACAATGAGCGCAACGATGACGAGCGCCTCCACGAGACTCTTCCCCAGTTCCACGAGTACCTTCTTCATCTCACTTCTCTCCTCTCGCACACGCCGGGCTAGCCCGCAACAGATAGTAAGATGGGCCCGCGCGGCAAATAAAGGTGAACGGGAGCCACTGCTGCGGGAAGCGAGCGCACGGCAAAAGGTTTATTACCCGCCAGCCCCGTTACCAATTCACACGACGACCGCGGTGCTGCGCTGCGTTGAGCTGATCTGAGCAGAGGGGAGATGAAGGCCACCACTGGAGTTGTCTATCACCCGAAGTATCACCGCCACGAGACGGGAGACCACCCGGAATGCGCGGCACGGCTGAGTGCGATCATGGGTCGCCTGGAGGAGACGGGGCTAAGTGCGCGCCTGGCACGCATCTCGCCCGTGAGCGCTTCGATCGAGCAGCTCATGCTGGTGCATACGCGCGCGTACATCAGCGGGGTAGAAGCAATGAGCGCGCGCGGCGGTGGGCTGCTCGACCCGGATACGCCGGTCTCGCCCGCGTCCTATGAAGTTGCCCTGCTCGCCGCGGGTGGCGTGTTAACCGCGGTTGACGCTGTACTGGACGAGTCGGCCGAGCTGAGGCACGTCTTCGCGCTCGTACGACCGCCCGGGCATCACGCGAACGCGACGCGGGGACGCGGATTCTGCATCTTCAATAACGTGGCGATCGCCGCCGCGTATGCCCGGCAGCGCTACCACCTCAACCGCGTCTTAATCGTGGACTGGGATGTGCACCACGGTAACGGTACGCAGGAGATCTTCGATGCGGATCCCGCGGTACTCTATTTCTCCACCCATCAGTATCCCCACTATCCGGGCACGGGTAGGCTCGAGGAGGTCGGCCGCGGCGATGGCGCGGGGTTCAGCGTGAACGTCCCGCTGCCCCCTGGCACGGATGACCAGGGGTATCTCTACGCGCTCCGCACGATCCTGGTGCCGATCGCGCTGCAGTACAAGCCCGAGCTGGTGCTCGTCTCCGCGGGGTTCGATGCGCACGCGGCAGACCCGTTGGCCTCCATGGCGGTGAGCACTGAGGGGTTTGGGCTCTTCACCGAGGTGGTCATGGCCGTGGCGGCCGCGAGCTGCGGCGGCCGGATCGCTCTGACCCTGGAGGGCGGGTACCAGCTCGACGCGCTCGCTGAGTCGGTCCGTGCGGTCTTCACCACACTCCTTAGCGGACAACGCAAGCTCACGGAAGCGGTAGGTAGTCCGAGCAGTAGCACGGTGAAGGAGCGTGTGAGGGCGGTAGTGGCGGTGCAGCGAGCATACTGGGAGTTGTGAAGCATGATCGACGCTACTGCGCGCGAGGAGCAGCGCAGAAAGGAACACTGTGGTATTGTAGGGCTCGTGCATGCCTCGGGCAACGTCGCCCTTTCGATCTACTACGCGCTCTACGCGTTACAGCACCGCGGCCAGGAAGCCGCGGGTATCGCGGTGAGCCCTGATGATGCGCCCGCAGGCGCGGATCTCGAGGTCTGTGAGAAGGCGATCCAGCTCTTCAAGGGCCGGGGGCTGGTGAACGAAGTCTTCTCCCCCGGGGCGGTGGACTCTCTGGAGGGGCGAGCTGGTATCGGCCACGTGCAGTACTCCACCGGCGGGAGCACAAGTGGTGAGCATACAGAACCGCTGGTGGTCAATTATCGGAAGGGCAATATCGCCATCGCGCTCAACGGCAGCCTCGTGAATGCACCTGAGCTCCGGCAGGAGCTGGAACGCGAGGGGCGGATATTCCACGCGGCTACGCACACCGAGGTGATCGCGCAGCTGCTGGCGAAGGAGCTGCTCCGCCACCCCCCGGTTGAGGCGCTCAGGGAAGTGACGAAACGCCTCTGTGGCTCGTATTCGCTGGTCGTATTACTCGATGGCACGGTGCTCGCGCAC
>JADDYB010000574.1_pt1 | contig 11733 bp, 7 predicted proteins | sample 8641941 | NCBI WGS metagenome assembly JADDYB01 (sample SAMN16275377, study PRJNA637457) | freshwater sediment metagenome | isolation source: Lake Kineret sediment | place: Israel: Lake Kineret | collected 2013 | reverse complement strand
CTCGAGAATCCTGATATGACCGTCGCACGGCACCTTTACGTCACGGCGAAACGGCCGAGGATTAAAGACTTCTTCATTATTGGACGCGGCAAAGCGGACATCTTTGAGGTCGATGTCGCGAAGAATTCGCGTGCCGTGGGAAAAGAGCTCTTACTGTTGAATATCAAGGGCGGCACGATCGTCGCGATCGAGCGGAATGATGACCTCATCCTGCCGAAGGGCGATACGGTTATCGAAGCGGGTGATCACCTCACGGTCTTCGCGAAGACGAAAGAGGTAGATAAAATAAATTCGATCTTTGCCCCCGAATAATCGCGCTTGTCCTCGCGGTAACTCTGATTTCTCGGCTCAACTCACGGAAGTACGTTTTGTCGTTGCCGTTAATCGCGCTAGAGTGTCCTAACTCTTCCAATAGGTAGGTGAAAGGAGCACGAAGACGGTGAAGAGCTCCAGCCGGCCGATCCACATGCAGAAGGATAAGATGATCTTCCCGATGAGCGGCACCGCAGCGTAATCGGCCGCGACCAGCCCGAAGCCAGGCCCGACGTTGCCGAGCGTCGCCGCAACAGCCGATATCGCGCTGAGTATATCAAACCCAATCGCGGTCATCGCGATCGAGCAGAGGATGAAGACCAGGAAATAGGAGAAGATGAAGACGGTGATCCCCTGGATGACCTCATCCGGGATCACCCTCTTGCCGGTCTTCAAGATGAAAACCGCGTGTGGGTAGAGATTCTGGCGAATTCGTTGCCCGACGTACTTGAGCAAGATATGGATCCGAATGACCTTAATGGCCCCACCAGTCGAGCCACCACAGCCACCAATGAACATTAAGCTCAGGAGTATAATCTTGGAGAGGCTGGACCACGCGTCAAAATTGGCCGTGGTGAAGCCCGTCGTGGTCATGAAGGAGATAACCTGAAACCCGCCATAGCGGAACGCCTCGAGGAGTGAGGTATAGTACCCCAGGATGTAGAGATCCGCGGCGATAATGGTCGTAGCTGTGAGGATAAAGAAGCAGTAGAGACGAAATTCCTTGTCCGCGATCACCCGTCGGGGGTCTCGCGGTAACGAGTAGTGGAGAATGAAATTCATCCCCCCGAGGAACATGAAGAGCATGATGATGTACTCGGCCGTGGGGTTCATATATCCCCCGATGTTCGCGGTGAGTGTTGAGAAGCCGCCGGTCGGCATGGTGCAGAAGGAGGTGCAGACGGCGTGAAACGGCGTCATCCCGGCAAGGTAGAGCAGTGCAAGTATCTCCATAACGGTCAGAACGACGTAAATCGTCCAGAGCAGCCGCGCAGTCATCTGGACGCGTGGTCTGATGCGCTCCGTTATCGGCCCGGGGAATTCGCGGTCGAATAATTGGCTGCCCGCTAGACCGAAGGTGGGCAGGATCGCGATGAAGAGGATAATAACACCCAACCCCCCAATCCACTGCGTGAAGCTCCGCCACAGCAGGATGCTCCGATCAACCTGCTCTATCTGCTGCATCACCGTCGCGCCGGTGGTCGTGAACCCGGCCATCATCTCAAAGAAGGCGTCAAAGGGGCCCAGGGTCGCGGAGAAGATGTAGGGGAGCGAGCCGAAGAAGGCAACCGCGAGCCAGCCGAGCCCCACGACTGCGAAGCCCTCACGCCGCTTGATCAAGCCCTTCGTTGTCCCGAGTCTCCGCTCCAGAACCAGGCCGAAGAGCGTGGTGATCGCGCAGGGCGCCACCCAGGTTTGCAAGAGAAAGAGCGAGGGACGCCATCCCCCTTGCCACAGCGCGAAACCGAGCGGGACGAGCATTAACAACCCCAGATACTTGATGATGCTTCCGATTCTTCCGATGATAATCTCTTTATCCATGATCGCGAGTGCGAGCTTCCTTAATTCTTCATAATCCTCGTGTCTCATTCAAATAGATTACTGAAAATCAGATTTGCAGTGCAGCCTCCCTCGTGAGGGGGCGAGTGAGGTGTTCCCACACCTGAAGATCATCTTCATGGACCTTTGCAGTTTCTCGATTCAGCGCGGCTTACTCATATATTCCCGTACTGGCCATGGTCTCGCTCATGTTTAATGCAGTAGCGGTGATACATGACAGGGTACTCACCGGCTGTGACGCTTTGCACTCGGGTTAGCGCTGCGATTCACGTTGCAGAGTATGAATTAGCCAGAGTTTACACACGATGCCGACTGCGGCTGCGGCGTGGCTCGTGGTATTGGCGATCCGCTGGCTGGAGATCATCCCGGCCTTCATGCTCTTCCGCGCACTCTTCAGTTTCGAGCCGATTTGAAAGAGCGCCGGCAATTCGGATGAGCGCGTCATTCTCGTCATCCCCTGGTACCTGACGTTTAGTCGTTAATAGATGGAGATCAAATAATCCCGCTCACGCTCAAATATCTCCGCCTGGTTCTCTATCTCTCGTTCCGCCTCTGCTGGTTCCATATCACGGGTATCATTAACATAACTCATGAACCGGCCTAACCAGAGTATCCGCAATGCGTCGAGGATACGGGTTCGTTTCTCTCCGTAGTGCTTGTAGGCCGCTGCCAGATTATACACGATTTTAGCCCATAGCTCCGGTACAATAGTAACCGGTTCTGCTTTAACGGCTCGTGCGAGCTCTTTGACCACATCAGGTGCTATATACGCGGAGATCCCGTTCTGAACGTCCCAGCAGCCTGCTTTGAAGATCTTGTGCACTTTGTCAATATCTACCCGTACCGGAGTGGGTTTTTGACCGTGATACTTCGCTTGTACCCGCCGCACTTTTTTATAGACATAATCATCCTTCCATACCTTCTCATAATACATCATCAACTCCAGCATCGTGCCCACCACCTCGCGGAACATCGGTGCTAAGTGCGTTCCGGGATCGATGTACTTCGTGGTGGACTCGTGCAACTTCAAGCCGAGGAGCACCTCCTGAATACCCAGACCTTCAGCAGCTGCAGCCGTCGTCATAAAGATATCAATCCCAAAATGAGCGGGGAAAAGCGGGTGCTCGAGGAGCCGATTGGAGAACTCCGATGAAAGACCATATTCACCACCAATCGGCTGCCGGAGGTTAACGCCATACAGTGCTCGCGTCAAGGGGAACGCAAGGTTGTTGGTAATGAGTCCATCATACTTATCCCGCACATAATAGGGAACGACAAGATCCGCATACCCATAGATTGGTGGCTGTCCGAGGTCGTCTATCCACTCTGGACGTACACTGAGCAGATCGCCATCCAGCAGTATGACCGTACCAGCTTCAACCCGCTTGGCGATCTCGAAAATCGTCTTGATAGCGCTCCCTTTGCCGAGCTCACCCATCTCTTCCGTCACTATCTTTGAGACCTTCCGCGGCAGTTCAAACAATTCAGCGAGCTCGATCGTTCTATCGGTCGAAAATCCATCGGATACGACCACCACGCCGCTATAATCGCAGAGGAATTCCAGTAGACCCGTGGAGGCCACATTCATCACATGCACGATGGTGGTATCCACATTCCGCGTGGAAATGCCAACGACGATGTCCACGGGCTTTATTGACGCTATTTTCTCTAAAACTGCCTTATTCAACATTTCATCTGATCGTTCGTTGCGGTCTGGTTTATTTAAAGGCTTGCGTAGTTTTAGCCATACGATTATCGAAAGCAGCCGTCCTCACGTTGTCGATTCAGCGCTACCATCACAATCTTTTCGATTGCCTCGTTCCAGCCCCGGGGCCCTATGCCATCTACCCTTATAATGTTCTTTACTGGTATGTCACCGGTATGCATTCCATCTGCCCTCTTCACGAGCACCGGCACATCAACCGCCTCGAGCAGCGGCAGATCATTAACGCTATCGCCCACGCCGATTGTTCGTATGAAGTTATGCTTCTTACTGAATAACGTGGTTAAGATTCGCACGGCCACCCCTTTATCAGTCTCACCCATGAGATGATAATACTGCCCGCCCTTCGTGCACGTCAAGCCCTCTTCCCGCAGTAACCGTACAATATCATCCTCATCTCCTTCTACGATACGGAATACCTCATCATACTCCCTTCGTTTGGCTAATTCTGCGGAGCTCACGGGCAGCCCGCACTCCTTTGCGATCTCCCGCTCAGTCATATCGCCAAATCCGATAATGGTATAGCCTGATTTCTCCCGAACCTTGTGTAAGGCAGACCTGAGCAATGCATACGCAGTGCCGAGCTCAATGATCGTATATCCCCCTTCCTGCCTTGTATACTCGTAGGCAAACGGGAAGTAATTCGCAGGAATGAATATAGCACCGCCATTTTCCACAATAAACGGGTCAGGTATACCAAGTTCTCGACGATAAACTTCGATCTCCGCCTTCGTTTTGCTACTGCAGAATACAACCGGGACGTAAGCTCGTAGCAAAAGATCTAATGCCGGCTTTGCCGCTTCACAGGAATAGTTCTCATCGAGCAGCGTCCCATCCAGATCAGTAAAAACGATGATCAATCTGCAATAGCGGCCTCCATCAATCTCTCCCTCAAATCAGGGATTACAGAAATTGCACGTATCCAATCAGGCAGCTGTGCGGCAACGGGATTTTGCAAATATGCCCTCCCCGCGTTGAGTATGACCTCGGCAAATGCCTCGACATTTGTCTCTTCCTGATGTCGATCATAGTCGAGATTATTGCAGATGGCATCTGCGTGATACTGCCTGATCTTGTCCTGGGCGAATCGGCGATAGACTACTTGAAGGCTCAGCAAAAATGCCTCGGAGATATCCACACCTTCAGTCTCCGTAAGCGTTCTCAACAGGGTAACAAAGCTCTCGCCAGCTGTTTTGAGCAAGCCCTCGCCGATTACCTCCTTGTGTTTGTGCTCGTAAAAGCCGAGGTCAACCTGGCAGATGCGCTTATAGGATGCATTTCGATACAGTTCTGCAAGCATCCCGATCTCTAAGCCCCAATCACACGGTATACGCAGGTTCAACGCTAAATCACTGGTAATAGCGACATCACCGGATAGCGTATATCTAAACGCTTGTAAATAGCGCAGAAACTCAGAGCTGTGTCCGAGCTTCTCGTGCAATGCCTCCAGTAATGGTTGGACAAAGAGACGATAAACTCGGCCATACATCTTCTTAGTTTCTAGATTTACCCGTGCATAGTAGCCTTTGGCGAAGAAAAAATCGAGCCTTGGCTCTACTACCGGGTAGAGAATCCTTGTCGGGAGCGTTCCGGAATACGAGATGATATCCGCATCGTGTATGACAAAAGCATAGAGCTCAAGGGATGCAATGCCAATGGCAAGCCACAGATCTTTACCTTTGCCGCTCAGCTTCGTAACATCCAGCCCGCGCTCCTTCAACTCTGCTAGAAGCGCGCTTACTTCAGGTCGATTGCACCAGATAACCGAGCAGGGAACTTCAAGATCTTGAAACGCCTTGAGGATCGCTGCATAGCCCGTGTCAGTTGCCGACGTGACAACTAAGACCTTACTGAGATACTCACAGGCATTCAAGCCCTCGATGATCCGAGGGATAGCAGGGCTTCCGAGCTCACGTTCTAACATAGGGATGATCACGCCCGCGGGGTATTTCCACCGCAGGCTCTGCAATCGGCTTTTCAGGCTCTCAAAATCGATGCTCAGGTCGTGTATCGTGCCGATTTTTTCCTGTCTCAGATCCATCGCTCGGTCGTACCACCCCATTTACCAAGAGTAAATCGCAATGTGCGGGCACGCCCTCAGTTGACCCCTTCGCCGCCAATCAGACCCTCAAGGTCTTTCTCCACACCACAATCCTCCGAGCGCCAACGTCCACAGTGAGTCCGCTCCCTTCCGGGCCTAAACCAGTTTCCATGGTGAAGGCTAGGCGCCAGGCCCTCCAGCCTGACACCAGACCACCGTCAACCCCGCAGGGCGGTGCTTCTTCGTCCAACCTTGAGCTGAAGTTGACCGCTCGGGAGCCTTCCTCAGGCTTCGCCCCTCGCATATCGGCGATTTCGAGTGACAGAGGACGCCTAGCCCTCCGGGCTAGCCCGCACACTTCTACTATTGGTGCTGGCGCTTAAAAAACCCTCGCCGGGGCGATCATCGGCGCTTCCGCCACGGGCCTCATCGGGGCTCCGTCAGATGTTTGATCAGCCGGTCGACGTCCACGCATTCCGCTACCAGCTCCTTGACCCGCTGGATCTTCACGGCACCGCGTATCCGTGCCCTACCAAAGATCTCATCGAGCTTCTCCAGGGTGGTGAGCGTGTCATCCTTGACCAGAATAACCGGAATGCCCTTCTCTTCCGCCTTGCCGAGTATCGTGCCCGCGGGCTCCAGATTGCCGGTGAGCAGGAGGCAGCTGATCGTGCCCGTCTCCAGCGCGAGGTTCTGGAGATCCGCGCGATCGCCCCCGGTGATCAGTGCCGCGTGGCGGACACGGCGGAGGTATTTCAGCGCTGAGGGCGGGGACATTGCGCCGATCAGTAATTCCTCGATGATCGCCTCCTCGCCCGGTCTGCCTTTGATCAGCCACTCGCCCTTGAGCGCGTCCGCAATTTCGCGTACTGACAAACCTGCGAGGAGCGGGCTGAACGGTACCGAGCCGAGCAGCTCCATGCCGTTCGGCTTCAAGAACCGAGCATCAAGAGCAGAGACGTACGCGGTCTTGTAGCCCGAGAGTTGATTGAAGATGATGAACCTGAGCCGATCGCCGAGGAGTTCATGCGCAGCGAGGATCTTATCGAGCACGAAATCACTCGAATATTTCACGACCATGAGCACCGGCATCTCGAGCAGGGTGGAAATGCTGACGTCGCAGAGCCCCAGCGCTTTGCCGAACTTGTACTCGCCCGCGCTTTCCACAAGCATGACATCCTTACCCGCGGACACTCGAGCGTAAGCGTCCTTTACGTGTCGACTCAACGCTTCGGGATCAGCAGATTGCGCGTAGTCGACGTACGGCCGATCGATTATCACGGGACAGACGTGCTCGAGCGCATCGCCAATCCCCAACACCTGCGTGGTGTTATACACATCTTCATCCACCAGCCGGTTAGCGATCCGAGCAGTGCCGATGCCAAACGGCTTGAAATACCCCACGTGGTAGCCCCGCTCACGGAGGATCAGCCCGAGCGCGATGATCAATGCACTCTTTCCCGAATACTCCTCGATCGAGGAGACCAGTATGCCTTTCATTCGGCCTTCGCACCTACCACCATCTTCACATCGAGCACCGTACAGCCCTTACCGCGCTCAAAGACTTTAACGGGGTTCAAATCAACCTCGAGCAGCTCCGGCGTCTCGGTACAGAGCTGGGAGAACCTGAGCAAGACATCAACCAGCGAGTCCAGGTCAGACATCGCTTCACCTCGCGTGCCTCGCAGTATTCTATACGCTTTCACCTTTTTTATCATTTCCCCTGCTTCCTGCTCGCTGAGCGGCGCGATCCCGAAGGAGACATCTTTGAAGATCTCGACGTAGATGCCGCCGAGCCCGAACATGAGCACCGGCCCGAAGCATGGATCGCGCTTCATACCGATGATCACCTCGCGCCCGCCTTCCACCATCTGCTGCACGAGCACACCTTCGAGCCGCCGCGCGCTCGTGTAGCGCTCAGCCCGCTGCAGCAGTTCGAAAAAGGTAGTGACGACCGCTTCTCGCTGCACGCCGAGCTTCACACCACCCACATCCGTTTTGTGCATGATATCAGGTGAAATGACTTTCAGCGCGATGGGATAGCCGATCCTATCCGCAATGGCGAGTGCTTCGTCCGCCGTGACTGCTATGCCGTAGGGCACGACGGGTATACCATACGCTTCCAGGATCCTGAATCCGCCTGATCCTAAGCCCATTCGTGCATCGGCATGCTCCTGCAGCTCCAGCACCTGCTCCTTCACCCCTGGTTCCACGGGGATCCGCGGCGGAGCGTCGTGGATCTTCACGCGGCCTTCAGTATACGCGCGCACCGCGGAGAACGCGCGTATCGCCCTCACGGGATCGAAATAATTGGCGATACCCTGCTGCTTCAGCCGGTTCACCGTCTCTTCGACGGTATCGCCGCCCATGAATACGGGAATAACCGGTTTCCTGGCGTTCACCCTGAGCACATACTCGCCCGCCTTTTCGAAGTCGATCGGCGCGGTAGGCGAGAGGATCGCAATGACCGCGCCGACACCTTCATCCGCCGCGACGACCTCGAGTGCCCTGCCGAATTTCTCGGAATCGGCATCACCCCGAATATCAATGGGATTATAGAAGTTCGCGAGCTCCAACGTGCAGAGGTGCTGAACCGTTTCGCGCTTCAACGCGGCGAGCGTGAGGCCGAACTCCTCAAGTGCATCGGCAGCCATGACGCCGGGGCCGCCGGAATTGGTGACGATGGCCAGCCCACCAGTGATGCGGGAAACTCGAGAGAGTATCTGCGAGAAATCGAAGAGATCTTCGATGGAGTATGCCTCGACCATCCCAGCTTGCTGAAACGCGGTTCGGTACGCTTCAACGCTGCCCGCTAAGCTTCCTGTGTGGCTTGATGCCGCTTTTGCGCCCGCTTCGGTCTTGCCGCTCTTCATCACCACCACGGGCTTGCGCCTCGTCGCGGCACGCACCACCTCCATGAATCTCCGGCCGTCGCGCACATCCTCGAGATAGAGTGCGATCACGTCGGTCGCATCATCTGCGGCCAGGTACTCGATGAATGCACTCTCGTCCAGTACCGCTTTGTTGCCGAGGGAGACGATCTTGCTGAACCCGACGCCAGCCCGCACGGCCCAATCAATCACGGCCAGTATGAAGGCGCCGGATTGACTGAGGAACGCGATCCTCCCGGGGGCTGGCATCACTCTGCCAAAGGTCGCATTCAACCCAGCCTGCGTGCTGATGATCCCGAGGCAGTTGGGGCCGATGACCTGGAGGCGGTACTGCGCACTCAACCGTACCAGCTCGGCCTCGAGGATCGCGCCGTCGCGGCCCGTCTCTTTGAAGCCTGCGGAGATGACGAGCAGGTGGGTTATTCCCGCTTTGCCGCACTCCGCGATGACCGACGGGACGCTATCGGCTGGAATTGCGATGATGACGAGGTCCACGCGGTCAGGAATCTGTGTGACCGAGGGGTAGCAAGGGATCCCCAGTATCTCCTCGTACTTCGGATTGACTGCGTAGAGCTTTGTCGCGCGCGCGGCGTCTCCCGCCAGTGAGGAGAAGCGTAGCAGGTTCTGGAGGAGGGTATGACCAATCTTCCCCGTGTTCGGGGTCGCTCCAATCAGCGCTATACTGCCGGGATTGAAGAATTGGTCGAGCATCAGCCCCTTACTCCCAGAACCGTCTTGTCCGCGCATACTTCCGTTCTTCATCCAGGATCTTCCGATAGAGCTCCTGCTCCTCTTCGCTGTCACGCGCCGGTACGGCGGGATTATACCGGCGGATGATCCGCGCTGCCGCTTCAGGCCCCACGCCACGTGCCGCAAGTGCAACGACCGCGGAAACGCCGTGCGAGAGCACGAGGTTCGCGTTCCGGTAGACCCGTTTCACCCGCTCCCGCTCCGGCCCAGGCTTATTCGCACTTCGTTTCACGAGCAGAATCTCCTCCTTCTCCCACGGCTTTAATGCCGCGATCATGCGCGAGTTACAGACCGGGCAGATGAGCGCAGGTATGCCGAGCTCGATGATGGACTTCACGCGTCGAAGCGCTTCCCAGCGCCGGCAGTGCACACAGAAGAGGAGCACCCGGTCGTTCATGATCCTGTTCCGGAGCGCGTCGAGGATGAGGCTCTCATCCCGTCCCGTGGTTAAGCTGTCGCGCCAGCTCGTGTAGCCCGCGGCACCCAGAGGGCTCAGCCCCGGCGGCGCGAAGTGCACGTGGATCACACCGGATTTCAGCTGCTGCACGATCTCCGCCGTTCGCTCGACCGCGAGCTTATCGGCAAAGAGCTCGTGGACCGTCTCGTCGTAGATCGGGGTCTCCGCGAAGAGGTTGAGGAGCTTATCAGCCGCGACCTCTTTGCGATTAAAGTTCTTGCGGAGTGCGCCGAACCGTTTCGCCACGTTCATCAGCTCCCAGGAGAAGAGGAAGGAATGCTTCACGGTCTTCTCGAGCAGCGCCTGCACGTAGTGCGGCTCGATCGCCGCCAGGGTCTGCTGTACCGCGTCCCGCTTGATCCGTCGCGTGGATTTCAGCTTGATCCTGTAAGGATCGATCTCCATGGAGAGATCCGTGCCGAGCCGAGCGCCGAGCAACGAGAGCAGCAGCCGTCCGAAGGTCTCATTCACCAGATGCCCGAAGCATGCGTTGATCACCACTTCCTGCTCATTCGCCGCGAGTTCCACCACGAGCGTCTGTGCCGTGGGCACCGGCTGCGCCTGCGTGAGCTGCTGCTCGATCAGAGCAATGAGCGGCTCGAAACATTCCGCCTTTACCTGATACTCGCGCGCGAGCTCCTCGGTCAATGCCGATCGGGCTTGTCCGGTCGATAGAGCGGTCGCGATGCGTGCCCGTAACGCGCCAACCTCCTGTGCGATCTCAAATGGCACGGGTATCTCCTCGCCTTCCCAGTTCGGGATCTCGCCTTCACGACGCACACCCGGCTCTACCTTCAGCTTGAGCTGCCCATCCTCTTCGTCCATGATCGTATCCACAATCCGCCAGGTATCGCCCTTTGCGACGAATAACGCGCCGGTATCCGCGAAATTGAGCACGAACCGCTCGTCCAGCATGCAGATCAGTTTACCGGTCACGAGATCGTAGACCTCCACCTTGCGTTCGTCGGGGATCATAGAGAGGCACTCGTAGTAGTAGGTTCGCGTACCTTTGCCGCGCCAGAGCTTCTCATCCTCGCGGTTCAGCAGCCCTTCAGACTCCAGCTGGGTGATGACACGCATCAACGCGTCCCGCGAGAGATTCCGGAAGGGATACGCACGTCTCACCAGCGCAAGGAGCTTCGGTACCGTGATGACGCCCGCATCCAGGAGCATGCCACAGACCTGGTGAGCGAGCACGTCGAGCGAGCCCTCTTTCAACGGTATCTCCTCGATCATGCCCGCCTGCGCGCGTCGTGCAATGACCACCGCCTCCGCGACATCGTCCGGTGTGAGCGCAATGATCGTGCCCCGTGAGGTGGCGTGGAGGAAGTGCGAGGCGCGCCCCACACGCTGCACCAGCCGTTTTACTTCGCGTGGTGACGCGTACTGGATAACCATGTCAATGGTGCCGATATCGATCCCGAGCTCCATAGAGCTCGTACAGATCAGCCCGCGGATCTTCCCGCTCTTCAAGCTCTCTTCCGCTTCAATCCGCATCTCCTTGGAGAGCGAGCCGTGGTGCACACCGATCAATCCGGGCTCGACACGGTTGATGATCGACCCGAGCATCTCGGCTGCTCGCCTCGTATTCACAAAGATCAAGCTCGATTGGTTTTGATCCTCTACCACAATTGACCGTATCGTACGCACGTGCGCGATCACCTCAGGATCGAGCCCAGAACCGTATGCGCTCCGCCTATCCTGCTCGGTCTGCTTCGGGCTCAGCACCTCAAGCTCGAAGGCCTTGGTGGAATCCGTGTTCACCACAGCCATCGGCTCGCGCCCGGCGAAGTATTTCGCGACCGCTTCGGGATTGCCGACCGTGGCGGAGAGGCAGATGCGCTGGAACTGGCCGGAGAGCTCCTCGATACGCTCCAGTGCGACTGCCAGCTGCGCACCGCGTTTCGAGTTCGCTAATTCGTGCACCTCGTCGATGATCACGTGCCGCACGGCTTTCAAATGCTCACGCAGCCGTGCACCGGGAATGATCGCCTGGATC
>JADDYB010000573.1_pt1 | contig 11738 bp, 7 predicted proteins | sample 8641941 | NCBI WGS metagenome assembly JADDYB01 (sample SAMN16275377, study PRJNA637457) | freshwater sediment metagenome | isolation source: Lake Kineret sediment | place: Israel: Lake Kineret | collected 2013 | reverse complement strand
GGTAAGCACCCAGCTGATGAGCGCGTACGTTGATCCCTGGCGGGGAGGGACGCTCATCGAGTGGGATCTCAAATCACGTGAGCTGAATATCCTCGACCCTCTCACCCGGCGCCCTGAAGCGTACCATACGGAGCTGAGTAACTACCGGAAAAGAGCACAGACGGGAGCGAAGCCCGAGAAAGCCACGAGCATCCACGAGCTCGTGCGGACCAGCGACGAGGCACTTCAACGATACCTGGTCTACGATACCTATCGCCGCGTCTCGCTCATTGACCATTTCATGCCACTCGCGACACGCATGCAGGACTTCGCGAACGCGCGCCTTACGGAACTGGGCGATTTCGTCGAGCAGCCCTACACGTACGAAACTCGCATCGGTAACAGCACCGCCCGGATCGCGCTCTTCAGAAAGGGTAAGCTCACCATCCGTGGCACGGCTATACCACTTGCGGTCGCGAAAACGATTACCGTGGCACAAGATCGCCCGCAACTCTCCCTCATCTATCAGCTGGAGAATAAGGGTACCGGGGGCTGCCAAACGCTCTTCGGCACCGAGTTCAATCTCAGCCCGGCCTTCGCGCCCTCCGAAGAGCTCGCGGGTGCCCGTGAGGAAATAACCTCGGTCGCGCTCACTACCTCCAAAACCGACGTCAGACTGCAAATCACCACCTCGAGCCCCGCTACGGTCTGGCAGTTCCCGGTCTACACCGTCTCGCAGTCCGAGAAAGGATTTGAGCGCGGGCTGCAGGGCTGGTGCGTCCTGCCACTCTGGGTGGTGGAGCTGGAGCCCGGAAATCGCTGGGAGGTGCAGCTGACCTGTTCACTTGCGGGTCGTGAGTAGACCATGATCTGGGCAAATGTGATCCATATCTATCAACCGCCGACGCAAACGAGGGCGATTGTGGAGAAGGTTTACGCCGAGGCATATCAGAAGATCGCCGGTATCCTCACCGCCTTTCCAGACGCGCGGCTCACCGTGAACATCAGTGCAACGCTGACCGAGCAGCTGCAGCGCTACGGCCTGACCGGCGTTCTGGACACACTGGGCGAACTTGCGGCAGCCCGGCAGATCGAGTTCACCGGCAGTGCGAAATTCCACCCTATCCTCCCGCTCATCCATCCCCGTGAGGCGGAGCGCCAAATTCGGTTGAACGAAGAGACGAACAGGGAACTGCTGGGTACTTCATACAGGCCGCGGGGCTTCTTCCTGCCTGAACTGTGCTACAGCCGGACCACAGCCGAACTCATTGAACGGTTAGGGTATGACTGGCTCATCCTCGATGAGATCGCTTACCATGGCCGGTTGGGCTGGTTGAGGCCGTTCGAGCAGTGCGTGTATGCTCTCCCGGGCTCCCGGCTGAAGGTCGTATTCAGAAACCGTCGAGTGAGCAACTTGATATCCTTTGGCGGCATGCCGCGGGGTGCTGAGTTCCTGCAAGAGCTCGAGCGACTCCGTATAAGGGGCGATTCAGCATGCTACCTCATCACGGCGACCGACGGTGAGGTCTACGGGCATCACCGGAAAGGGCAGGAGAAAATGCTCAGTGACCTGTACCGCACCCGGGCCGTCGAGACCAGCACGATCTCTGAGCTGGTGAATACCGCTGAAGTCGGGGAGACGGTCGAGCCCGTAGCATCTTCATGGAGTGCCGGCGAGGATGAGTTGAACGCGGATATTCCCTATCCCCAGTGGCGGTTCCCCGGCAATCCCATCCATCAGCGGCAGTGGCGGTTAGCGGGCCTCGTAACTACCGCCATGCACCAGGCCGAGGCGGAGGGTGAGGTCGAGCCAGCAGTCAGGGCCCGCCTGGACGAGGGCCTGCACAGCTGCCAGTTCTGGTGGGCGAGTGCCAGGCCATGGTGGAACGTCGAGATGATACGAAAGGGCGCGGAGCGGCTGGTCAGCGCGGTTGACGGCCTCCGGGGCGCGGTGGACGAGCGAATCATTGCCGGTGCAGCAGGGCTCGCCGAGCAGATCGTCACGTATGCCGGGGAGCTAGAGCAGAGCGGCGAGGCGCTGCGGCTCCAGCGGGCTTATCTGGAGACCCATCGAGCGGTTACGTCACTCCTGACCTTTGGTCCTGCTCGCGGTGCAAAGGGTTAACGCGGATAGACCATTCGTGTGCTCTATCGGATATTCAAGAGATCACGAAGTTCACCAGTGGCGGGTCACTGAACGAAGTCTCACCTTCCCACCTTCAGATTACCTGAAACAATGCAGAACTTATATTAACACCCGCGCCAACCGCCTTAATTGCCGGGGAGGTGAAAAAATCGAGCGTCGGGTATATCAACGAGGTGATCATCCGGAACAAATTGAGAAGGATAGCAAGGTCATGGGACAACTAACGATTCTATCACGGAGCGGTAAGCTCTTTACCGATCGGCTGGAGGCCGGGCAGCTGCTGGCCCAGGAACTCCAGGAATACCGCGGCTCGCGCACCGTGGTGCTCGGTATACCCCGCGGCGGCGTGGTGATTGCCAGCGTGATAGCCCATGCACTGGGTGCTGAGGTAGATATCGTGCTCGCGCGCAAATTGGGCGCACCCGGTAACCCTGAATTCGCGATTGGCGCGATCGCCGAGGATCAAAAGCTCTTCCTCGATGAGCCGCTGCTCGCGCAGCTTAACGTGACGAGCGAGTATCTCATGGAGGAGAAGGCAAGCCAGCTCGCTGAGCTGAAACGCCGAATCGGGCTGTATCGCCCAGTGCGCCCCAAGGTGCCGCTGAGCGGTAGAACGGTCATCGTGACCGACGACGGCGTAGCAACCGGGGCAACGATGCAGGCTGCGCTCTGGACCGTCCGGCAGGAAGCCCCGGAACGGCTGATCGCCGCGCTGCCGCTCGGACCGGTCGATACCGTGAAGCGCTTAGCGGCATATACCGACGAGCTGCTCTGCCTCCGTGCGCCGGCCTTCTTCGGCGCGATTGGCCAATTTTACCGGCGATTCGAGCAGGTAGAGGATGACGAGGTGCTGGCGATCCTGAAGCGAGCAGAAGAAACCAAAGCGCCATGAACCCCTCGAGCTTTGAGCTTCACCTCGCACCAGAGGAGGACATGGATCCCGCACGCACGAAGCACGTGATTATCAAACGCCCGCAGGCATCGTGGGCACACTCGGTATTCTCCGTTCCCCTGGGAAGCAAGGTGGTGCCGAACGGTGATTACCCCTACGAAGGGCTCTCTGTTCTGATCAACGGCGAGAATCATCACATCCTTCACGGTACTGCGGTAGGCGTTAAGCGGCTAGATGGATCGTATGTGCCGCTTCGCGCAACGCACGTGCTATTCTCGCCCTGGAAGGTACGGTATAGGTATGAAAACAGGCCCGAGGACGTTCATCTTGAAACGACGTACTACCTGCTCGCCGGTGATGCGCGGCAGGAGGGTAGTACTGCATGCCTCGCACTCGAAACGAACGCTTCCTCAGTGGTCCTCGAGCCGCTCGTGGATATCCGGCACATGTACGCGCCTTCCATGCCTGCGGAGCACGTCTGTCAGACGTTAGCTGACGGGCTGCTCGTTGCACGGCACGGGAACTGCCTCTCGATCCGATCGGCAACTGACTGCACGATAAGAACGTGGCGACATGAGATCGAGTGGTGGTACAAGCTCGGCTCCGGCTACCGGGAGCAAACGGACCGCGGCGTGGCGTTTCGCGGCGAGCGCAAAACGCTCCTCTCCTGCGGCGAGCTGGAGATCGCGCTCGAGAACCGGTCCAGTACGGTGGTCATCGTTGCCTGCGGCAGATCGACCGTGGAGCTTGAGCGCCTCCATTTACGTGGTAAGGAGTGGCATCGCGATGAAGCCGCGGAGGAAGAGCGAGCTCGAGCGATCGTGCAGTCTCTTGGCAGCGCGGCAACAGATCCCGCGGTCATCTTCCGGGCACTTGCTCTGGCGAGATTCGGGATGTATGTGAACGGCAAATTCTTCTATGAAGCCGGTGAGTTCTGGTTCCGGACGCCGTGGTTCCGCGATCTCTTCGAGGGGATCATCCATAATATCGAGACGTTCCTGCGCATCGGTGACGCGCCGAGGATCGAAGCGATTATCCGCCATGCGTTCTCACTTCAGGACGACTACGGCCGACTACCCAATCGATTCCCGGAACGCAGTGGCACCACGCGGGACTATAACGCTGCCGATGCCACCCTGCTCGCCTTCATCGCCGCGGGTGAGCTGCTCGACCGCCGGTGGGATGCGGAGCTCGCTCGCGAGCTGCTCGATCGGGCTGCAATCACGCTCGATCGGTTTACACAGAACGATCTGCATCGGATGAACGGCGCGCCCGTGCTCCACCCGACCGGGCTCATCTCCGCCGTGCCCTGGCATACGTGGACCGACTCGAGCCGCCAGATTCACGTCCGGGGCAGGCCGGTCCGTCTTCCGGTACGCATTCCCGAGCAGTGGTGTGCGGAGCTGGCCGATGAGCGCGAACTTGAACTGCCGCATTTCTTCTTACCCGAGCTCAACGCCCAGTGGATTGTGATGTTGCGTCATCTTCAGCGCCTTGCGCTGCGACACGGCGTGGAAACCGACCTTTTTGCAGCGCTCGTGGAGCAAGCGAAGAGGAACTTCAAAGCGCTCTTCTGGAATGAGACTGAGCAGTTTCTGTATAATGTCGTTGCCGGGGATGGGAAACGGGATAGCACGCCAGGCTCGCCCGCGGTCGTCGCCTTCTCCTTGCTCGCTGCAGAAGACATCTTCTCAACGCAGGAACGTGAGCAGTTCATCGAGCGCGTTAAGGCGAACCTGCTCGTCGAGCGGAACGGCCTGCCATTCGGGATCCTGGTGAAGCGGTCGTCAAAGCGCACGTACTACAGCGATGAGGAGTACCATGAGGCGGTCGTGTGGCCGCGTGACACGCCATACCTCATCCGGCTGCTGCGACTGCAGGGCGGGCGAGAAAGCGCGACCGTACATGGCCTTCTGCAGAGCAACCTCGCGCATCAGATGGAGGAAGGCTTCGTCTTTTATCACAGCGAGCTCTTCAGCCCGGACAACGGCGCAATGACGCCCGTGAAGAATCCCGTGCAGTTCTGGTCACAGTGGGTAGACCCCTTTCTGGAGCAGTAACCCGTGCATATTTATTCAGCTGAGGCTATCTTTACGTGGGTTCTTGCTCATGGCACTGGTACACGGTGATACGAACGCACTCCAGCAGTATCTCACGGCTGAGATCTTCCCCCAGCTCGCGCCACCACCCTATGGGAAGCTCGAGATCCGGCAGCTTTCAGTCCAGAAACCGGTCTACCTCTTTTATGAGCGCAGGAATAAGCTCAAGGTCATCGGTAAGTTCTTCGGCTCGGAATCCGTGCCCCTCGAGGAGGCGTGGCGGTGGGCGGAGCAGGGCTATCGCAACTTACAGGAAGCTCGTGAGCTGTACCGAATGAACGAGGGCACCTATCGGGTCGTCGCGCCACTGGGTCGAAATAAAGACCTGGGTGCACTGCTCGTGACGGAACTGGCACCGGGGAAGGTCCTCGATTACTACCTCGCCCGGGCCATGTACCGGGGAGAATCCGCCCGGCTCTTCGAGAAGTTGACCTTACTCGCTCGGTTCTTCGCGAAGCTCCACCAGAACAGTGAGACTGAGCGGCAGGTTTCTCCTGAACTCGCCCGCAATTACCTCATCAAACTGCTCGACTCCTTGCAACAGGGCCCGCTCGCGATCGCGGACCGGCAAGGGATCGAGAAGTACAGCGGTAAATGGTGGGAAGCTGCGGCGATCTTTGACGACCGGGAAGTGATCGTGCATGGTGATGCCACGCCCACTAACTTCTTCCTTCACCGCCGTGAGGTGGTGGGGATCGACCTGGATAAGATGAAATACGCGGATCGGTGCTGGGATCTGGGCTTCCTGGCTGCGGACTTGAAGCACCATTTCATGTGGCGGACGGGCGACAGCTGGGCTGCCGAGCCCTACATCGGCCATTTCATCTGGAACTATGCGGTGACCTACCGCGGCGAGCAGTTCTTCCGCGCTATCACCTGGAAGCTCCCGCTTTATATGGCCCTGGGCCTATTGAGGATAGCGAGGAATCCCTGGCTCGACGAGCCGCATAGAATACGGTTGATCAAAGAGGCGAAACGATGTCTCAAATACGGGCTGTGATCTTTGATTGCTATGGTACCCTGGTGGATATCAAAACAGACGAGAACAAGACCGAGATTTTTAACTATCTCTCACTCTACCTCCAGTACTACGGTGGTACGATCGATGCGGAGAAATTAAAGTCTACGTATGAGCTCGAGAAGGAGCGTCTGCTCCAAACGAGTGCCGAGCGCTACCCGGAAATTGATCTCGAGCAGGTCTTCCAGAACATCCTAGGCAAGGAAGGGCTCAGCAACCCGTTCCTCGCGGAATCATGCTGCAAGTTGCAGCGGCTGATCAGCCGTGACCGGTTCCAGCTTTTCCCCGACAGCCTACCGGTACTGCGCGAGATGAAGTCCGAAGGTCTCCAGCTTGCGCTCGTCTCCGACGCCCAGCAGGTCTTTTGCCGGGAGGAGGGACGGATGCTCGGCCTCAAGCACTTCTTTGAGTATATGATCGTCTCCAGCGAGGTAGGCTTCAAGAAACCTGATCCACGACTCTTCTCTGTCGCTTGCGATCTCCTCGCCGTCCCACCTGCAGAGGCGGTCTATATCGGCGACAGTGCCAAACGCGACATCCTGGGCCCGCGGGCGATCGGCATGAAGGTGATTCTGGTGAAACGTGGAACCGTAGAAAGGAAGCCTGAGCTCGTGCCAGACTATTGCGCTAAGGACTTATGGGATGCCTGGGCGTGGATTCGCGGCGCTAATAAAGGCAAGATGTAACGGGAATGACGCAGCCAGGAGGTTGCCGCATGCTATCCCCGGGCAATATGCTCATCCCGCAACCGCTTCCAGCGCGATTCTAAGTAGTCCGAGACGATTTCGTCCTTCTTATTGATCTCACGGATCCAGATCCGGAGGCTGAGCGACAAGTAGGTGCCGGAAATCTCAGAGATTACGAGTCGCGGCTCGAAGCTCGACTCGGTTACATCATGGTCATACAGCCCTTTCTTTAAGCCGGTAGAGCTCTAATAATCGACCCAGAATCGTATTTTCCGCTTCTGGCGGGTTCTCCACCGGTTCTCATTCGCTACATCCAGAACGATCCGTTTCAGTCGCTCCCAATCAACGCCGTACGGAACGATAAGTTGCACCGGAACCTCAATGAAGCTGGATTTCGTGTAGTTGACGATCTTGGACGAGAACAATTCAGAGTTGAGAGATAAACCATGCGACCATCGACGGTACGGAGGATCATTCGGGCCAGGGTGAGATCCGTCACCTTGCCGACGCCCGGCCAATCATTGAACCCTATCCAGTCCTCCAGCTGGATTGAGCGCTCTAGAGCGATCAGGAGTCCTGCCATGAAGTTCTGGATGATCTGCTGCGAGGAGAAGGCCACGGCTATACCGAGTATACCCAGCGAGGCTACAAAGGCGGTATAATCATCGCCCAGCACGTATACCCGGATAGAGGCCCAGAGAAATGACGGTATAATGCGTGTCGTGCGAGCACCTTCGAGTGACGCCTGGTGCGCTTGCCATCACAGAGCCGTCGCATCGCGAAGTACGCAACATTGCCGATGTAAGGTGAAAATGACCGTGAAGAGGAAGAGTAGAAAAGATTCCAGCGGTACATTCCCTCTGGTGATGCCCTGTTCCCCCGCCATGGAGTACTATTCCCGCCCCGGCGTTAAAATGCTGTGGTGTACGTTTCGCCGTTATTTCCCAGGCCCGCAAGAACACACGGGTGGAATATTGCGGGTAGCACGAACGAGGATCGGCGAACTCTTATATACGACGCGAACAAAGATGAATGGAGGACCGCATGACCTGCTTTGCGTGCCTCTGCGGTGAGGCTTGCGGTACGCTATGGCGGGTGCGGATGAATGGGAGGAACAGGATATGACGAAGAAGAGCATCTGCCTCGCCTTTGAGGTTCATCAGCCCTACCGGTTGCGGAAGGACTTCTTCTGGACGAAGCAGATGTTCAGCCCGGTGCCGGGCTCTGGTGATCTCTTCGCGCTCTACTTCGAGAACGGTAAGAACCGAGAGATCTTTGAGAAGGTCGCGGCAAAGTGCTACTGCCCCGCCAACGAGCTGATCCTCACGCTCCTGGACACGCACCCTGAATTTAAAGCGACCTTCAGTATCACGGGCACCTTCCTCGAGCAGTGCGAGCACTACTCATTCGGTCAGGAGATCCTTGAGGCGTTCCGCCAGCTCGCCGCGAGCGGCCGAATAGAGTTCCTCGATCAGACCTACTACCACTCACTCGTCGGCCTCTATGAGGATGAGACCGAGTTCATCGAGCAGGTGAAGCTGCATCGGGCTAAGATGCGCGAGCTCATTGGCTGTGAGCCCACCTTCTTTGAGAATACCGAGCTGCTCTATAACAACCGTGTCGCGCAGCTCGCGGAGCAGCTGGGCTATTGCGGTATTCTAGCGGAGGGAGTTGATTGGATTCTAAACGGGCGGTCGCCGAACTATCTCTACGAGCCACCGGGCTGCACAAAGCTCAAACTCCTCCTCAGAAATTATCAGTTGACCGACGATGTCGGGTTCCGCTTCTCGCTCCGCCACTGGCCTGAGTATCCTCTGACCGCATCGAAGTATGCCGCGTGGCTTGACGCTACACCGGGCCAGTTCATCACGCTCTTCATGGACTACGAGACCTTTGGCGAGCACCAGTGGTCAGATACCGGGATTTTTGCCTTCCTCGAGGATCTGCCACGGCGGATACTGGCCTATCCAATGGAATTTGCCACGCCATCCGAGGTGGTGGCGAAATACCCCTCCAGCGGCGTGCTCGATGTCCCGAATTTGAGGACGACCTCGTGGGCGGACTTGGAGAAGGATACCTCATGTTTTCTCGGGAACACCATGCAGTGGTCCTGCTACGAGTATCTCCGGTGGCTCGAGCCGTACGTGAAAGAGACGAATGATGCTGAGTTGCTGCGAATCTGGCGCTACCTGGGCATTAGCGACCACCTCTACTATATGTTCACCTCGGGCGGTGCCCCGGGCGATGTGCACAGCTATTTCTCGCACTTCGCCATACCCTATGACGCCTTCATCACCTTCTTCTCCGTCATCCACGATTTTGACACCCGTGTGCGCGCTCAGCTCAAGGGGGCACGGGAGCCCTTCGTGCTACCCGACGGCCGAAAGGTGAGGAGTGTGAAGGGGCTCTGCAACCTCATAGCGGCGATGTCTCGCTCGGAAATGGCAGAGACGGTCGCAAAATCGCTGGAAACGGGCGAGCTTGAGCGCTGGCTGCGCGAAGCCGTCGGCGACGATGCGCTGGCGAAGGAAGTACGAGCCGTGGGGGCGGCCGCGAAGCGCGAGTATTACACCCCGAAGGAATTGCAGAACAAGCTCCTCAAGTCGCTCTGCCGCTCATTCTCGACTGAGCACCGGAGTTAACAGCGGTCGAAACTAGACGATTGAATCGAGCACTTACGCCTGGGGTTGTGCATCCGCGGGATACTCCAGTCGTTTCTTCAGTTCAACATACCTGCTGCGGAGCGTAATAGGGGTTGTTCCCGCGACCCGGGCCACCTCCTTCTCCTCCACCGGTTCACCGCTCAACTCCGCGGCCAGATAGATCGCCGCAGCGGCCGTACCCGTGGGAGACCAGCCCTTCGCTACGCCCATGCCCCTGCTCTTCCTGATCAGCAGGATCGCCTTCTCGCGTATCGTGCTGCTCACGCCCAGCTCGGAGCAGAACCGGGGGATGAACCGCGCGGGGGTCGCCGGCGGAAGTTTGAGCTTCAGCTCCTTGATGAGGAAGAAATACGCGCGCCGGATCTTCTTCAACGGCATCTTCGAAACCTCCGCGATCTCCTTCAAGGTCCGCGGCACACCATACTCGCGACAGGTGATATACAGCATTGCAGAGACCAGCTCCTCGATGCTCCGGCCTTTGATCAGCTGCTCGCCCATCGCCTTCCGGTATAAGAGCGCGGTCGCTTCACGAATATCCGTCGGCAGCTTGAGCGCGGACGCCATACGGTCAATCTCACCGAGCGCGAGAGCGAGGGTCTTCTCGCTGCTATCCATGCTCACGATCCCGCGCAGTCGCTTCGTCCGGGTTAGCTCGGGCGGTGTGAGCGTGCTCAGCCCCTTGTTGTGGATCCGGTAGCTCGCCGGTGGGCCTGCCCGCACCCGTTCAGCTGCTTGTTCCGCGTCGTACGCGCGCCATTCCGGCCCTAGATCAATCAAAGCTTCCGCTAAGACCACGCCACACGAGGCACAATACAGTTCTGCATGCTTCGGGTCCAGCACGACCTCCGAGGACCCGCATTCCGAGCATTTCCGGATGCGCTCAACCACACATATATCTAAGTCTTTATCGTAAATATAGATTGCCGGGTCGCCTGCGCCGCGGCCACCCAGATAAGCACAAGTGTGCGTACTACGTGAGCTTCTTTTTAGAAAAACTCCCTAGAATACTAGAGGGGCTAATAAAGTTGCCCTGTTTCTGAGGGGCGCTCATGCTGAATAGGGCGTCGCTCCGTCTGGACGGAAATGCTGGGAAATGAGTGGATGTTTGGGGTGAAAGAAAGCCTGATCGATAATGAGCGAGACGAAAGCAGGTAAGCTCGGAGATGACGGGCAGATGCGAACCCCCGTGATGGACCGCGCCAGCCACGCGCAAGATGAAGAGGCGCTGTGGGAGAGTGAGCGCAAATACCGGTTTCTACTCGAGGAGAGCCCGGGAATCTGCTTGATGATTGATCGTAACGGCCGCTTACAGGACGTCAGTAAGTTCGCGTTAGAAGAGTTCGGGTATCAAAAAGAGGAGGTTATCGGCAGACATATCTTGGAATTTCTTCCACCTGATACGAGAGAAGCGGCGGCCGGGGAGCTGGAGAAGGCGTTCAGGGGAGAAGGTACACCCTGGGGTGAGGTGGAGATCGTGGCGAAGAACGGCTCAATCCACACCGTATTGTTCTCGCCCACCCGGCTTGTCGTGCAGGAAGAAGATGCTCTTCCCTCTATTCTGGTTACTGGATTGGATATCTGTGAGCGCAAGCGGGCTGAAGCGGCACTGCGCGAGGCGCGCACTGCAGCTGAGTTAGAGAGAGCGCGGATAGAGCGTATCCTGAAGACCATACCTGCGGGGGTGGTGATCGTCGAGCAGCCGGACGGCAGAATCACCTATGCGAACGATCGCGCCATAGAGCTCTACGGTGCGGATCCCCGCGGGCTGGACCTGGAGACGCACGCCACGAAACGCTTCCGGTTACTCAAGCCCGATGGAAGCCCCTATCCGCCCGCGGAGCTCCCGGCGAGCCGTGCGCTACTTCGGGGGGAGGAGAGTTACAATGAAGACCTGAGTATCGAGCGTTCTGATGGCACCCGGGTTGATATCACCGCAAATGCAGTTCCGCTCTACGGCCTTGGCGGCGAAGTAGCGGGAGCAGTCGGGTCGTTTTTTGACATCACTGATCGCAAACGCGTGGAAAAAGCCCTCCGGGAGAGCGAGGAACGGTTTCGAACGTCCGCGGGACATTTACCCGATTGCTTCGGGATTTATTCCGCTTTGCGCGATGCTTCGGGTCGCATTACGGACTTTAACATAAGGTACGTGAACCGGGCGGCCTGTGAACTCGCGCGATTAGCCGAAGACGAGCTGCTCGGCAAGCGCCTCTGCGACTTGCTGCCCGCCTATCGTGAATCAGGACTCTTTGAGAACT
>JADDYB010000572.1_pt1 | contig 11743 bp, 13 predicted proteins | sample 8641941 | NCBI WGS metagenome assembly JADDYB01 (sample SAMN16275377, study PRJNA637457) | freshwater sediment metagenome | isolation source: Lake Kineret sediment | place: Israel: Lake Kineret | collected 2013 | reverse complement strand
CATAAAGGCGGACATCGATGAGACTGCAGCGGGCATAAAGACCCAGCACAACATACTGGAGCAGATAGGGATCAACCCGGTCGAGAGGTTCGGGTTCAAGGTGATCGAGCCTGTGAAGAGCCTGTACAAGTACCAGGTGAGAGAAGTCGCGCGGGCTCTGGGGGCCTCCCCCGAGCTGGCTGAGAGGCAGCCCTTCCCCGGGCCGGGCCTCAGCATCAGGGTGGTGGGTGAGATAACCCCCGAGAATCTGGAGATGCTCAAGAAGGCGACGCTCATCGTGGAGCAGTCCTTCAAGCCCCACGGCCCCAGCCAGTACTTCTCCGCCATCTTCAGCGGACAGTCGCATAAGGATCTTAGGGCGCTTAAGAGAGACGCCGCCGAGATCACAGGGCTGGACCCCACCAGGATCAAGGCGGGCTCACTGAACGAGAAGGCCACCGGCGTCATCGACGGCAAGAGGGCGTACGGCACGGTGACCACACTGGCCTTCAGAGACGACGACGGCAGCACCCTGGAGCCCAACTACGACGACCTTGCCAAGGTGATGAAGCGCCTGAAGGACAGCCACCCTGAGGCCACCAGGCTCCTCTATCTTGTAGACGGTAAGGCCGACGACGGATACGCGGTGGCCACAAGGGCCGTGAAGACGAGGGACTTCCTCACAGCCGACTCCATGAGGCTCCCGTGGGCGACCCTCAGAGGGGCCGCGGCCGAGATACTTAGCTCGTGCGTCGGCGTGACCAGAGTGTACTACGATGTTACGCCCAAGCCGCCGGCTACCATAGAGTACGAGTAAGGGGGGGCTACTTCTTTATGCCCAGCTCCTTGAGGTGGGCCTCCACGCCCCTCCTCATGTAGATGAGGTCGTTGCCAAGAGTAATCAAATTGTAGCCCTTATCCATCCTGGCCTTGATGGTGCTGCCTGACGCCTCGTGGATGCCCGTCGCGAGGCCAGCCGCCTTGGTTGCGTCGTAGACCCTGTCGATGGCCTTCTGGACGTCCGGGTGGCTCATGTTACCGAGGTGGCCGTAGCTAGCCGAAAGGTCGGCTGGGCCGATGTAGGGCACATCGACGCCTTCCACGCTGCAGATGTCCTCGATGTTCTTAACGGCCTCCTTGGTCTCGATCTGTACTATGACGAGGATCTCCTTGTCAGCAGTCTTCAGGTAGTCTGGGTCGAACATGGACGCCCGCCTGGGGCCGCAGCCTCTGAGGCCCTCAGGCGCGTACCTCGTCGCCTTGACGGCCATCTCGGCCTCCTTTTTGTTGTTGACCCATGGGACCAGGATGCCGTAGGCTCCTACGTCCAGGGCTCTCTTTATCTGCACGAGGTCGTTCCACCACACCCTGACGATGGGCGTGGTCTTGGTGCCGGGCCTCATGGCCTGCATGAGGGTCTGGGCCGTGAGCATGTCCAGTGGGGCGTGCTCCGTGTCGATGACGAAGTAGTCGAAGCCCATGGTGCTCATCATCTCTGAGGCCATGGGGCTCTCCACGGTTATCCAGGTGCCGTATGTCTGCTCGCCGGCTTTGAGCCTTCTCTTGAGTTCGTTCTTCACCCTAAAAACTCACCTTTTTTGGTTCACATATGACGGGTGAAGCCCGTATATAGGATTTCTCAGGTGGCTACTTGAGCCTCTCAACCACGTCCATGATGCCCTGAACCCAGTGGAGGTAGCTGTTCAGGCTGGCTCTCAGAGCCGACGTGTCGCTGGCCGACGACTTGATAGCGACGCCTCCGTGGACTCTCTCAACGGCTGTGCTGGACCTGTCTGAGGACGGCGACTCGGCCTCAGGGGCAAGGGCTTCCACAATGGTTCGTGTAATCTCGTCACGTACCTCTAGCCTGACCTCAGCCTGGGCGCGTAGAACCAGAGACATGGTGATCAAAAAGTTGGGGTTAAAGAAATTAGTTCTGACCCCGGACGCGTTGAGCAGCCTGGCCTAGCTTGGTCGACGGCGTGTAGGCGCCTCCGGCGAACTTGTAGCCGCACTTCTTGCAGCTCCAGAGGCCTACGCTGACGCGTCTCACCGATGGGCTAGCGCAGCTAGGGCACTTGTGGATGGCCTTCATCGTGCTCATGATGCGGGCGTAGCGTTTGCGGAGGGTCGCTCCGCCTCTCGTACCTAGCCCTATGTCTTTTCTCTTTTTCTTAGCCATTACGTGCTCGCCATCGCCTTAGCCCTTATCTCAGGCGCCTTCTCAGACGCGATATTTATGCATTTCTTTATTTCGTCGACGGTGAAGCCTATGGGGCCGCTCTTCTGGATCGCGTTCACGTTGTTGTTCTCGTCCAGGGTTATGGTTATGCGGCCGTCCATGACCTCCTCCTCGTCGGCGGTGGCGTCCACTATGAACTCGTTGCCTATCTTGATGACTGTCACGGCTATGGGGTGGGCTCTCAGCTTCAGCTTCTTGGTCTTGTCTGTGGACGTGACCTCACCCTTTGTCACCTTGAACTCGGGCAGTTGGGCCGTGTTCATGGCGGCGAGGGCTCCCGCGCTGCACGCGTCTATCAGGTTGCCGTCGAAGTTGAGGACGTAGAGGTCCACGAAGACCATCTGCACCTTCTCGCCTGAGACTAGGCCGAACTCCTCCATGCTGAGGACCTCGGCGGCCCTCAGGCCCCTGTCCACCACACGGGCCAGCTCTATGGCGCTGTCCGGCGGCGGACCCGGCTCCCACGTGGGGTGAGCCACAGGGGTGTACTCGGCGTTCACCATCATTACTCCCTCGTCAGGCGAGTCCTCGAAGGGTGTGCCTATGCCGGACTTTACGCCCACAACTACGTGGGTTTTACCCAGCTTCACCTCGGCTGAGCCCTCTGACTTCTCCAGGAAACCTGTCCTTATCTGCCAATCCCTGTACTGTGTGAGGTCGCGGCCGTCCATCCTTTTGCCTGTCTTGATTACTTCATCGATCTTCTTCCGCTTGAGTCTGGACACCATGCTGTTGCTCATTGTTTTTCATCCTCCTCGGGCTCGTCCACGTCTAGGCGCTCCTCGGGCTCCTGCGTCTCCTCTGCGGGCGCCTCCTCGGGTTCAGCCTCTCCCTGGATCATGCCGTACTTCTTCTTGAGGGCCTCTTTCTGCATCTCATAGATCTTCTTGCAGCCCTCCACGGCCAGCTTGATGCACTCCTCAGTCTCATCCCGGGTCATGATCCCCTCCATCTGTAGGAGGGTCACCTGGTCGAACTTGGGCATGTAGGCGATAGGTAAATCTGATTCGCCTTTCTTGTCCTCGTAGTCGCCGAGGTCCAATATTATTTTACCCTCGTATTTGCCCGCTGCGCAAGCCGCCACAAGGTCCTTCATGGGAATCCCCGCGTCGGCGATGGCTACCGCAGCCGCATTTATGCTGGCGCACCTGGTTCCGCCGTCAGCTTGGATGATCTCGACGTACACATCGATTGCGCTCCTCGGGTAACGCTCGAGGAACATGGCCGGCTCGAGGGCGTCCCTCATGACCATGCTGATCTCGGTGTCTCTTCTGGAGGGCGCCGGAGACCGCCTCGGGTCAACGCTGAAGGGTGCCATGTGGTACCTTACCCTGAGGACGCCCTGGTTGGGTTTGCTGAGCCTCTTTGGGTGCATCTCTCTTGGCCCGTAGACGCCTGCGATGATCTTGTTTCGCCCCATCTCGATGTAAGCGGAGCCGTCGGCGTTGGGTATGACGCCGCTCTCTATGTGGATGGGCCTCAGCTCATCCTGCTTCCTACCGTCGATTCTCTCCCAAGTCTTGTTGGATTTTCTCTTCCTTGTCTTACTCATTTCTTCTCCTCCTTTATCGCTTTCAAATATTCTTGGATTCTGTTCGTGAGGCCCGAGGTGTGTGCCTCTGCCTCGATCTTGTGTATGACACTCTCAACGAGCTCCTCGTCCTCCCGGCTCCTGCCGTTGATCAGTACGCGGCCGTTCTGGCCGATGGTAACGTTGCACCGGGTCTCCTTAAGGATCATGTTGATCATGCTCCCCTTCTTACCGATTAGCCTCGGTATCTTAGAGGGGGTGATTCTGATGACGAAGCCTTCGTGGATCCTTCCTAGGTCCCTGCCCAGTATTGACAGTACGGGGGTCCTGTTGCGGTCCAGGTCGACCACCTTGGCAACTATCAGGTCGCCAACGTCCAGTATCTGGGTCATGTCCAGACTTGTTCTGAAGGGCTTGTCTATGGCCTCGTTCACCGTCAGTATGGCGTCGCCTGGGCCGTCTATATTGACGAGCCACTGGCCAAGCTCTATGTCCGTGACGGTGCCTATGACGAGGTCTCCCACTAGGGGCGTGTAGCCTCCTTCCAGGGCTATGACTGAGACGCGGTCCTTGCTGTAGTTCACCAACCCGACCTTGGTGGCGTATACGTTGCCTCCGTCCCTGTACGTGTTGTCTCCGGCCCTGACCTTTCCCTCATATATGAGGTCACCTGGGACCACTATGCTTCGTTCCTCTAGTTTGGCGCTCACTCTTATTCTCTCTTCCCTATTTGACTATCCTTGACTGGACGTTACCCTGGGTTGTTTTACCTAGGGCCTCCAGCATCTCGACTTGCATGGCGGCAGGCAACTCTATGACGGCTACCCATGAGCCGTCTTTCTGCCACTCGTCCCGTTTGATTTCCCCATAGTCCTTGGCTACGCCGTAGCTCTTACCTGTGAACTCCGCCGGGATCTTTATGGCTATTTGGACGTTCTCGCTACTCATTGGGAGCACCCTGCGTAGGGCATCCACAATATCCTTGACTTGCTCCTCTGCGTCCTTGAAGGGGTCTATCTGTATCTTGACGTCCTGTAGCGCGTTCTCTATCCTCACGGGGGGGTGGGGCAGCTTGGTCTTGGGGTCCACGTAGGTTCTGGAGATGATGTGTATTATCTGTTTGAGCTTCTGGTCGAGCATCTCCTTCCTCTGGGCCGCCGTGAGATGGAAGACGCCCTTATCGAACATGATCTTTGCGACCTCTATGGGGTCGCTCGTGCCAAAGGCCTCCTCCAGTTTGGACGCCGAGGCCTTCTCCCCCTTGTTGGAGTCCGTGAATATAGTGTCCACGATGAGTACATTGGACACGTCCACAGGTTCTCCGCGCTTGTATGAGAGTCCCTTATCTGGGTCTACGAGTATCTCGAACTTTTCGCCGCTGTGTTGGTAGCGTACGAGTGTGTACTTCGTGCTCATGCCTGAGTCTCCGCTAACTCAGCAGCTTCTCCACTTCTTCTTCGCTGAGCCGCCGGAACACCATGGTATCCGCGGGGATTGTGGCGACCTTGACGTTCTTGGCTGTGACCTCCGTGTCGGAGGCCACCTTGACGGCCTCCACGGCCAGCCTGGCGGCTTCGTCGATGCTCATGTCGTCGCCGTACTTTTCTTCGAGGAGCTTGTTCGCCTCCTCGCTCTTCCTGCCCACGGCCGTGGCCTTGAAGCCTCTGTAGGCTCCGCTGGGGTCCGTGGTCAGTACCTTGCTTCCCGTGGCGTCGCATCCGGCCAGTATCATGCTCACACCGAAGGGCCTAACGCCGGCGTGCTGCGTGTAGAGCTGTGCTAGGTCTCCAAGTCTCCTCGCGAGTACCTCTATGTCCAGTGATTCATCGTAGAGTAGTTTGTTGCTCTGGCAGTGTACTCTCGCCTGTTCTATTAGGACGCGGGCGTCGCTGCTGAGGCCGGCTATGGCTGAGGCTACGTGGTCGTCCAGCTGGTATATCTTCTTGAAGTACTCGGGGTCCTCTAGATCGCTTTCTGGTGTCTCGTTTGCTGCCAGTACTGCTCCGTGGCTGCATGAGACTCCGACTATGGGGGCTCCCCGTTTCACCAGCTCGAGGGCGTACTCTACCTGATATAGTCTTCCTTCCGGTGAAAAAATGGTTATGGCCCTGTCGTAGGCCCTAGGCATGAACAAATCCTTTCACTTCCCTCTTTCGCTGCTTTTCTCATACCTGTGTACTTACACTAACTAAAAAAGATACTTGAGAGCCGCGTCACGAATATGACCATATAAGTTAATTTTCGGGGGTTTTGGCGGAGTATGCCGCCGTTGTCTGTTTCTCTGTGCGTGTGCATGGAAGGGGGAGGGGGGTGTAGTCGTCGTCACCGCGTTGGGGGCTTCGTGTTATGATAAGGGTCGGTGACGGGGCGGAGTTGCACGCTGTAATTGATTGGCGCCCTGGCCGGGATTCGGACCCGGGATCGCTCGGGTGACAGCCGAGCATACTAGACCGGACTATACTACCAGGGCAAACGTGAATTGGCTTAACACGGGGATGGATAATAAAGTTTGCGCCCCGCGGCGCTCACTTGTACTGCTTGGCTATGAGCATCGTCGCTGTGAGGAAAATGTTGGGGATGCTCCTCAGCTTAGTTATGATGAAGCTGTCTAGGGTCTTCATGTCCTCTGTCTTAACCTTGATGATGGCGTCGTACTCGCCGTATATGGTGGCCACTTCCTCTACCTCCTTGTAGGTCGTGAGCTTCTCGCACACCTCGTCCTCGAACCCGGACTTGATGTTCATCATTATGTAGGCTTCTATGCTCATTGTGCCTCATTCTCACGTTTCGTCAGCGGGTTATAATTGTTGCCCCTAGTCCATGGGGGCGGGGGCGCACCCCGCCATGATGCGGCCCATGGCCGTGAGGCTCACCGGGATACCTTTGTTGTCCTTGGTCCCGGCGCGTATGAGCTCGGCCTCCCTCAGACCCTTCAGGTTCCAGCGGACCGTCGACTCAGGTATGGCGAGCTCGTCTGACAGCTGCTGGATGAGGACCGTGTAGACGGGCCTCTCGCTATGCGTCACAAGCCAGCTGAGGATGGTTCGCTGCTTCACCGTGAGCCTTGTGCTGGCCGCCGTCATCAGCGCCTGCTCAAGGTTGTCAAGCTGGCTGATGTGGTGCCTAACTGACTCTTCAAGAGCGTCGATCCGCCTCTCTAGGCGGCTGTACTCGGCGCCCGGGCTGGATTCCCCGATCCTAGTTACCTCTCGCTTGAGGGTTCTTATGTTTCGTATTATCTCTCTAGGGTCGGGCGTCGGATCGGCCTGTTCAGGCCTGGAGGAAATATTCACCTGTCATTTGTTCACCCCGACAGGCTGTTCATAGGCTCTGCTGGATTTAAAAGTGTTTCCCCCTGTTTCCAGGTAACCCGGTGCCTTGGATACGCTTATGTGACACGCTTTCATATGGCAAACGATATCTCCCCACCCACACATAGTTAAAGCGAATTATGAAAGATGAGACCTAAAAAGGAGCTTCCCAGGGGCGCCGAGGAGGTGGCCCGCGAAGGCGAGTACATCCTAGTGAAGTACATGCATAACGGTGAACCATACTACGGCATCTACAGCTTCTACGAGTCCGAGAATGGTAGAAGATATTTCCCTCGAGGCGGAGGAGGTAGGAGCCTAGAGCAGGCCACGCAGCAGCTCGAAAGGATAACCGGCGCCAAACGCCACTAGCTCGTTGAATTAATATAATTTTAGACGGCTCGTAGTGCCTAGTACCTTGCCGGCCTGTGATTTTGGTAGCAGTCACGGCAATAGACTGGTCGGCCCTCGGTCGGCTTGAACGGGACCTCGCACTCACTGCCGCAGTCATGGCAGACAGCTTCATACGTTTCAGGGGACACGTCCTGCAACGCGTACCTACTTTTCAGTTCCTGAATCTTTGTCTTAGTCAGAGCTTTTATCTGCCGCAGATCACCCATCTCCTCCAAGCCCACCAGAGTTATGGCTGTTCCGTCAGCCTCCATCCTGGCGGTCCGCCCTATCCTGTGGAAGTACACGGACGCCTCGTTGGGGACATCATAGTTGATGATGTGGGTGACGCCGACGATGTCCAGGCCCCTCGCGGCCACGTCTGTGGCTACAAGGATCCTTAGCTTGCCTCTCCTGAAGGACTCCATGACGGCGTCTCTCTGGGGCTGGGTCAGACCGCCGTGCAGAGGCTCGGCGTCGAATCCCTTAGCCCTCAGGTTCCTCGCCAGCTTACTTGTATCTCTGCGGGTCCTGCAGAACAGTATCGCCCGCTCGACGCTGTGCTCGTCCAGAACACCGATCAGGGCCTCGAACTTTCTCTTAGAGTCCACGACCATGTAGTACTGGCTTATCTGTGGGAGCGCTATCTCATCCCTGCTCACCAGTATCCTCTCAGGCTCATTCATGTACCTGTTGCACACGTTCAAGACGGACTGATCAATGGTCGCAGAGAACAGGCTCGTCTGCTTGTTCTTAGGGACCCTCGAGAGGATGCGCTCGATGTCCTTGATGAACCCCATGTCAAGCATGCGGTCCGCCTCGTCCAGGACCACGCATGTGACCCCTGAGAGACTCAGTGTTTTTCGTTGAAGGTGATCGATTATTCGCCCCGGGGTGCCCACGACGATGTGGGCCCCCTTCTTAAGCTCGTTTATCTGCTTGTTGATGGACTCCCCGCCGTAGATGGGTAGAACCCTCAGCTTCGTGTACCTGCTGATCCGGCGAATATGATCAGCGGTCTGAACTGCTAACTCACGCGTCGGGGCCAAGACCAGTCCTTGAACGCGCCTGTCCTCAGGGTCTATGCGCTCAACCATAGGTATACCGAATGCGGCCGTCTTCCCCGTCCCAGTCTGGGCCTGCCCTATGACATCTCTTCCCTCCAGCAGTGGCATTATCGTCTGGGCCTGGATCGGTGAGGGGCTGCTGTATCCCAGCCTGTCGATACCCCTCAACACTTCTTTACTTAACGGTAAATCGTTAAAGCACTCTATCTGCATCTGTATTTTCTCTCATATCACAAGAACTTCGCACGCTATTTTCATGGGCTTTGTCAAGCTATATTTCAAATAAGTATGTGAATCTATGTGACAGCATCCTTATTGCCTGATAATATAAAAAGGTTTACTCGGACTACAGATTATTTAACACGTATGATTAATATAATGAGCCGGCTGGAGACCTATAGGAGGTCAAACGTCAGCTTCAACGAATCACCGATTAAAATGACAGTGAGGTCCCTCAACAATTTAATGAAAATAATTTTAGACGGCTCGTCTCAACGAGGCGACGCCCTGGGATACGTTACAGCCTAGTACCTTGCTGGCCTGTGCTTCTGGTAGCAGTCTTTACAGTAGACTGGTCGGCCCTCGGTCGGCTTGAACGGGACCTCGCACTCCTGGCCACAGTCTGCACAAACTGCTTTGTGCATCTCTCTGGGGCCGCGGTCGAAACTGCGCCTCTCTCTATAACCCATCTCTTTCACTCCTTCTACGTTCGTTATACTCAGAATATTACTCACAATACTCCTCGTACGGCGAATAGCATACAATACTAGTAATTAAACCTATGCAAAAAAACAGTATACCTGACTAAATCTGGGGCTAATCTCTGTGCTCCAGCATGTATCTGCGGGCGCTAGCCGTGATCTCGCATTTGTTCCTTTTAGTGATTATCTCGTTGTGTATCAGTGCTCTCCGGACATCCTTGGGGAGGCGACCTATGGCCGTGGACTCGTCCTCTGATCCGAGTATCTTCCTGAGCTCGTCCCCGTAGAAATGGATCATGTTCTGGAACGTCTTCTCCTGGAAGGTCATGCCGGTCATCTGCATGAACCTCTCACCGAGCACATGGGAGACAGAGGGCTTCTCCTCCTTGACCTGTTCCTGCGCCTTCCTCACAGCCTGCTTCAGCTCCTTGTCTCCGACGTACTTCATCATCTTCAAGTCGTTTTTAACGGTCCACCTGTTTACTCCCAGCTGGGCAGCGATCTCGGAGGGTTTGACCCCTTTTTCCACTCCCTCAAGTATCACCTGCCGTCGCTCGTCCCTGTCATCGGTAACACTTGACACCTTTCTTTCACCGCGCACGGGATTAGGTCAACCCCGTCCGCGTGCGGTTGACAGAACCCTACAGTAGCTATGCTGAAGGTCACCTATAAAGCGCTCACTCATCGTTGGATAAAGGAAATCCTTCTCTGGCTCCGCTTGACGGTCTCCTGGGGCCGCCAGCGGCGGCTTATCTTGCCATAGATGAGACTATGTGTTCCGCGAAGGAATCCACCGTTTGGGGGAAGAAGTCGAAGAACAGGTTGGGTTCGATGAGCTCGACCTCTATGATGACGGGGCCCCTCTTCGTGGTGAGTATGTCTATTCTCGCGTACTCGGTGGGCTCTCCCACGGCGTCCAGGGCCGCCTCCGCGATCTTCAACTCGTCACTCGTGGCCTTGTGGATCTTCATGTCCGCGCCCCACATGGGATGGCACCTGAAGTCTCCTCTTTTAGGCTTTTTTATCACGGCGTGCGAGTACGCTCCCCCGAAGTAGATGAGCGATGACTCACCTACATCCTCTATCTCAGGTTGGTACTCCTGGACTATAGTGTCACAGGGAGGGCATCTATACTCTGTGCCGTCTGGGGCAACCTGCACGTACCCTTCCCTGTTCAGTCTCCTGAAGTGGGCCTCCGCCTCAGGCGAGGTTTCTCTGTATCGTCTAAGGCCGAAGCTGCCCGCTGTCACCGCGGGCTTTATTATGAACTCGCCCCAGTCTAAGCCCTCAAGATAGTAGCTCAGGGGTTTTTCGGCGTTTTGTCTGATCATGACGGTCGGCGGTACGGGAACTCCATCCTGCTGGAGCTTTAACAAGTAACCCTTGTGGTAGTTCCACTCCAAGACTTTCCTAGGGTTCCAGATGACTGTTTCTTTCTCGGCTCTACACGCCCAATCCAAGTATTTTCGCGGGTCGAGCATGTAGTTGCTCGTGGTCCTGTTCACGGCGAGGTCGTATCTGCTCCAGTCCACCGATGGGTCGTCCCAGGCCTCTACGCTGCTCTGGACTCCTCTCCTCTTCAAGGCCTCGATTAAGTAAGTCGTCTCCCTGTCCACGATCCCGTAGACTGTCCCGGTTACGAAGCAGACGTGTGGCAAACGGTGTCACAATGGGTTAAGCTCTGGTGGTGATAAGAATATGGGTTGGCCGCTACCAGCTCTCCCTGTTCAGCTTAATGTACTCTCGTAGACCGCCGGCGTCCAGTATGCTCTGCATGAACTCTGGGACCGGCTTGATCTTGATGGTCTCCGCGTCGTTCACCCTGATGGTCCCCGCCTCCAGGTCGATCTCCACCGCGTCCCCCGTCTTGATGAGGCTTCCCACGTCGGGGCACTCCAGGGCGGGCAGCCCTAGGTTGAACGAGTTCCTGTAGTAGATGCGGGCGAAGCTCTCAGCGACCACGGCGCCTACGCCCGCGGCCTTCAACGCGATGGGGGCGTGCTCCCTGCTGCTGCCCAGCCCGAAGTTGCGGCCGCCCACCACCACGTCGCCTCCACGCACCTTCTTGCTGAACTCGGGGTCTATGCCCTCCATAGCGTGCCTCCCCATCTCGGCTGGGTCTGTCAGCTCTAGGTATATGCCAGGCAATATGTAGTCGGTGTTCACGTCGTCGCCGTAGTTCCATGCCTTTCCCTTGATCTTCATCTTCACGCCTCCCTCGGGTCCGTTATCACGCCAGTTACGGAGCTGGCCGCGGCCGTCAAAGGGCTGCACAGGTAGACCCGGCTCTCCTTGCTGCCCTGCCTGCCCCTGAAGTTGCGGTTGCTGGTGCTCAGGCTCACCTCGCCCGCCGCCAGTATGCCGTGGTTGCCTCCGAAGCATACGCTGCAGCTGGGGTTGCAGACCACTGCACCCGCATCCATGAAGACCTTGATCAGGCCCCTCTGGTTTGCAGCCTCGTAGACCTCGAAGCTGGCCGGAGTCACGATGACCCTGGTGTCCCTGTGAACCCTCTTACCCATCAT
>JADDYB010000571.1_pt1 | contig 11748 bp, 10 predicted proteins | sample 8641941 | NCBI WGS metagenome assembly JADDYB01 (sample SAMN16275377, study PRJNA637457) | freshwater sediment metagenome | isolation source: Lake Kineret sediment | place: Israel: Lake Kineret | collected 2013 | reverse complement strand
TGGATTTAACCGACCCAGATCCTCCTGCAAGGAAGCAACTCTCTGTTCCAATGTTCGCATCTCAAACACCTTGTGGACGGCGAGTTTAACCTGAGCAGGTGTAAATGGTTTTGGGATATAATCTGTCGCCCCACGCCGCATGGCCTCGACCGCCGTATCAATAGAAGCGTAAGCCGTGATGACAACTATTTTGATCCAGGGTGTTTGAGCAAGCAAGGTTGGGATAAGATCAAGTCCATCAGCCGTGCCAAGCCGAAGGTCCACAAACGCCAAGTCGAAAGACTTCCTGGAAGCTTCATGCACTGCGTCCTGGAAGTTGCTGACCGCTACAACTTTATGACCTTCTGTTTCCAGGTAGACAGTCAGAGTTTTGCGTATGTTCAGTTCATCATCAACGATAAGAATGTTTAGCGGAGTGCCCGTCATATCTACCATTGGTATCCTCATTCTGAGATTACCAGATTGTTTAAAGGAGTCCAACGCGGACAAGTCCGCTAAGAGAATGGAGCGATAACCAGAAACGCAGAAAGAACCTGAGCACTACATCTCCCAAAGGGTTTTTTTCACTCCAAACCCTCATCCTAAGGCCGTCACGGATGTCACACCAACATACGATAGAATTAAAAAAGGATACCCAATCCTGCTCTTCTTAAAAGATATCCGCTGAAAAAATAAAGATCTCTGTATCTTTTTCCTTCCAGGCATTGGAAGGAAGGCCTGCCTTTTGGCAGGTGTGTTCCAAAAAGGTTTGACGATCCCATCCATACTCTGTAGCCACCTGGGGCAGAAGAAGACCGGAATACCAGCCTTTCTTGATATAGATTCCGTGTTTCCCAACCTGAATCTCATTCACATCATTGATTCTCTTAAGAGGGGTCAAAACAGATATCTCCAGATCCAGCTCTGGAAGTTCTTTCTCTTTCACAGGAGTGAAACGAGGATCACGAAATGCCGCAGCTTCGGCCATCTCTTCAATGGTTTTATGAAGAGGCCCGCGTCCTTCAATGTATCCAATGCAACCCCTCAGCTGTCCTTTTTTGTGAATCGTCACGAAGGCTCCCCGATTCTCCTTCAGGGTAGCCGATTCAATCTTAAGCTCTGGAACGGCCTTCCCTTTCACCTTATTTTCTATCACTGTCTTTGCAATTTGGTGGAGAGTCTTTTTTTCTTCTTCAGTCAAACCTAAGTCCACCCCTACTTTTTTCTCTTCTTTCATCTTCTCCTTACCTCCGGCTGTCTTATAAAAAACGCCAGCTGCATACCCTACGACGCGGCTCCGATCTCCAGTCACATCTCCAGAATTCGCATATTTCAATACTTTTCCACGATTAGCTCCCAGCATTTTAGCTGCCAACATGATTGTGACAACCGCCCCCCCTCCACAGGCCTCCGCGCGATTACTCTTTAGATCTCGATTTAACCCTTCTACATCAAACCGCTCAATATGGTCTAAAAAAATCTTATCCAGCCCAACCGCTATGTTGTAAGTGTAAAAATGGGATAAATCCGTACTCGCAACCAATAGAACCCTTTTCCCTTTCACGGTCTCGGCAATGGCTGAGGCGACGGATTGGCAGGTCTCCCAACTCCAGTAGGGCTCCATCACAATAGGAATCAGGTTGAATGTTTTTAAAACGACCTGCAAGAAAGGAATCTGAACTTCTAAAGAATGCTCTTGGGAATGAGCTTCGGGAAGAAATTGGATTTCTTTTCTCCGTTCCATCACCTTTTTGGAGAGCTCCGTATCGATGGGGACAACGCCCAAAGGAGTTCGGTAACCTCCCCGATCATAAAGAGAGGCCCCTTTAAAAAGAGCTCGATGGCTGGGTGCAATCACCACCACAGAATCAAAGGTTCTTCCCTCAACTAATTTATAGGCGTAGGCCGCCACTTGACCTGAATACATATAACCAGCGTGAGGTGAGACCAAACCAACGACTTCACCCTCTATCTTCTCTTTCTTTGCGTTTTCTAAATATTTCTTCACATCTCGTGAAAGAATTTCTGGTTTATCAGGATAAAATGCCCCTGCCACAGCTGGCTCTCTGATCTCTTTCATCCCCATCTCCTTTCCCCCCTTCGAGATCTGGGCCATTGCGATTGAACCCGCGAAGAGGAAAAAACTGATTAAGAAAATGAGGTCAATACACCTTCTCATTCTTTTTCTTCCATTCTAAATTTTTCTAATTCCCCGCACCTACCTTTAATAAAGGGGGGAAAGGGGGGATTATCTGCTATCTAATAGGAGCGTCACAGGTCCGTCGTTGACGAGATGAACCTCCATTTTGGCCTGAAATTCTCCTGTTTGGACAGAAATGTCTTGTCCTCTCAATTTTGAAATAAATTGTTCGTAGAGATTCTTAGCGAGGGTGGGCTCTTCTGCCTCTGTGAAAGAAGGCCTTCGGCCTCTCCGACAATCGCCATAGAGGGTGAACTGGGAGACAACCAACATCTCTCCACCCATTTCCTTCAAGGAAAGATTGAATTTCCCAGAGTCGTCTTCGAAGATTCTCAGTTCAGGTATCTTGGAGGCCAAAAAAGAGAGATCGCTCTCTCCATCCCCTTTTCCCACACCCAGGAGCACCAGAAGGCCTTTTCCAATCTTTCCAGTCACTCGGCCATCCACACAAACTTCTGCGGTCTTTACTCTCTGAATCACAGCCTTCATTTCAATACTCAATGGTCAATGATCAATACCCAATGGTCAATGATCAATGGATATTACCTATCATTCAATGATCCGTTCTCATTCTTGTTAGTCGATTTTTGTTCATCGCCACTGCTAATTGATAATTGATCATTGCTAATTGGTCATTGATTCTTAATCCTCTTTTTCTTTATCTTTTTTGGCCTGAGCGATCACCTTCTCAGCTATTTGGGCAGGAACTTCTTCATAATGTGAAAATTCCATCGTGAAAGTTCCACGGCCACCCGTTTTGGAATTAAGATCCGGAGCATACTTCAACATTTCTGACATGGGTACATTGGCTTCGATCATTTGATAATTTCCCTTGGCATCGACTCTTAAAACCCTCCCCCGGCGGCTGTTGAGATCGCCAATCACATCCCCGATATTCTCATCCGGGGCCGTGACCACCACCTTCATAATCGGTTCAAGGAGCACTGGATTGGCTTCCTGCACCCCCTTTTTAAAGGCCATGATCGCAGCGATTTTGAAAGCCATTTCCGAAGAATCGACCTCATGAGATTTCCCATCATAAAATCGGACTTTCACATCCACCACAGGATAACCAGCTAGGACTCCGTTTTGCATCGCCTCAGCGATTCCCTTCTCTACGGCTGGAACAAAATTCCTCGGGACATTCATCCCGGTGAGGGCATTCTCAAATTCAAAACCCGCGCCCCGTGGAAGAGCCGAAACATCGAAATGGACCTCAGCAAACTGTCCCCGACCACCGGTCTGTTTCTTGTGACGATAGACCACACCCGTCTTCGATCCACGGAGTGTCTCTTTATAGGGAACTTTTGGAACACTGAGGTTGACCTCTACTCCGAATTTCCTTTTCAATTTTTCAACAATGACCTCCACATGGGTCTGACCCACACCGGAGAGAAGTATCTCACCGGTTTGTTCGTCTCGGCCTAACATCATAGTCGGATCTTCTTCGTGGATACGGGCCAGGGAAGCGGTAATTTTATCTTCATCTCCCTTGCTCTTTGGGGTCAACGCGTAGGAGATCACGGGAAGAGGTAGTTTTGTTTCTTCAAAAACAATAGGCTTTTTCTCATCGGAGAAACTGTCGCCAGTTGTTGTCTCTTTCAATTTGGCAACCGCCACGATATCCCCCACGCTGGCGAAGCCTATGGGTTTCTGTTTCTTCCCTTCCAATAAGAAAATCTGGCCGATTCTCTCCCTCACGTCCTTTTTGGAATTGAAAAGGGTAGAATCTGCATTCACGGATCCAGAGTATACCCTGAAGAGATTAAGTTTTCCCGCAAAGGGATCAGCGATTGTTTTAAATATAAAAGCAGAGAATGGCGCGTCTTCCTTAGGTTCCCGGGTTTCGAGCTCTCCTGTCTTGGCGTTCTTTCCCTGAACCGGGCCCCTTTCCAGAGGCGAAGGAAAACAGGAGATCGCCACATCTAAAAGAGGTTGGATACCAATATTCCTGATGGAGGAACCACAAACAGCAGGCACCAATTTCCTTTCCATGGTTCCTTTTCGAAGACACCGAACAATCTCCTCGATGGAGACCTCACCGGATTCCAGATATTTTTCCATCAACTGATCGTCCATTTCCACTACCGTCTCAACCAACTTCTCACGAAGTCGTTCTACTTCTTCTTTCATATCCGGTGGTATCTCTTTGAGTTCGAATTGGCCACTTCCATCTTCTCGATAGAAATAAGCCTTTCTCTGAATCAAATCCACCACTCCTTTAAAATTTCCCTCTCCTCCGATAGGAAGTTGAACAGGAACAGCCGGTTGAGAAGGAAATGTCTTTTTCACCTCCTCAACTACTTTGAAAAAATTAGCCCGCTCCGTATCCATTTTGCTGACATAGAGGATCCGTGGGACTTGAAATTCATTGGCATATCCCCATACTGTCTCGGTTTGAACCTTGACGCCCGAATTCCCGTTGACCACGATGATGGCCCCATCCACAACCCTCATGGAGGCCTTTGCCTCAGCGATGAAATTGGCATACCCGGGAGTGTCAATGACATGAAACTGATATTTATTCCATTCGAAATGAGAAAGGGAGGCACTGATGCTAATTTTTCGATTAATTTCCTCTGGTTCAAAATCCATTATAGAGGAACCATCATCAACGTGGCCAAGGCGAGTATTTTCGCCCGTATCGAAGAGCATTGCTTCGACCAGGGAGGTCTTCCCTTCTCCGCCATGGCCAAAGGTTCCTATGTTACGAATGTTGGTCGGTTCAGCCCGTTTCATCTTTTCTCCTTTCCATTAATCATCCTATCCAAAAGAACAATATATTAAATTACCTTTTTTGCCAATGAAAAGTCAACCCTCTCGACTGCTCTAATTCCTTACCATAAATGCTGGGACTCGCCATGGCCAAATGAGTCAACCCTCATCATTCCCTCAATTATTGACACTCGAGGTCCGTTCCCTTAGAATGTTTGGCAAGGAGGTTCTAATATGAAGAGTTCTGTATTTTTTTCGGATTTGAAGGTTGAATCTGGGAAAACCCTCCTGGATAAATTAGATATCCTTTTGGATCGGGCTGATCTGAAGGGAAAGATCAGGGAGAGGGATTTGGTGGCGATCAAACTCCATTTTGGGGAAAAAGGGAATACAGCCTATATCCGGCCCATCTTTATAAGAAGGGTGGTGGATCGAGTCAAACAATATAAAGGGAAACCTTTCTTAACCGATACCAACACCCTCTATATTGGAACCCGGAGTGAAGCGGTCTCTCATCTCACTACCGCTTTTGAAAATGGATTCACAGAGTCTGTCGTCAATGCTCCTATCCTGATCGCCGACGGCTTGAGAGGCAATAGTGCCATAACGGTCCGGATTGACAAACCTATTTTCAAAACAGTTTCCATCGCCCGTGAAATCTATATGACAGATGCCCTGATCACTGTCACTCATTTCAAGGGTCATGAACTGTCTGGATTTGGAGGAGCCTTAAAGAATTTAGGAATGGGGTGCTCCAGCCGTGAAGGGAAGTTGAGCCAACATTCAAATATCTCACCCCAGGTCAAAGGGAAAGCTTGCCAGGGGTGTGAGATCTGTCTTAGTTGGTGTCCCCAATCGGCAATTTCAATGGTGTCAAAAGATTCAGGACCTGAGGATAAGCGTTCTATTGCATTGATCGACTCGAAAAATTGTATTGGATGCGGGGAATGTATCCTCGCCTGTCCTTCGGGCGCTATTCAAATCAAATGGAACGAGAGCATCCCGATTTTTCAAAAGAAAATGGTGGAGCACGCCTATGGAGCCATCCAGAAGAAAAAGGGAAAGATTCTTTACCTCAACTTTCTCACACAGATCTCTCCTGCGTGTGACTGCTATGGGTATTCCGACACCCCGATTGTGAATGATATTGGAATCCTTTCCTCTGAGGATCCAGTGGCGATTGACCAGGCCTCCGTGGATTTGGTCAACGGAGAGACGGGAAACCGATCCTCTAAACTCCCTAGCGCTTGGGAACCTGGAGAAAATAAATTTCGAGCGATTTATCCAGAGGTGGACTGGAACATTCAGCTCGCCTATGCCGAAGAGATCGGAATGGGAACGAGGGAATATGAGTTGATCAAAATATAGCGTATAGCGGATGGCTAATGGCTTATGGCTGAGGGTTAGCTATCGGCTATTTGCTATTTGCCATTAGCTAATATTTTACTTCTTTCAGAAAGAGCCCGTGAGATGGGGCTGTGGGACCTGCTTTTTTTCTATCTTTCGATTCGAGGATCCCTTGAAACTCATCAGCATTCATCTTTCCTCTTCCCACTTCAACTAATGTCCCTATGATTGCCCTCACCATCTGTTTTAAAAAACCATTGGCCTCGATTTTGAAACAGAGGAATCCTTCTTGTTCTCTCTTCCACTCAGCTCTGATCACTTTACGGACAGCTGTCCGTGTTGGAGAACCTACCGAACGAAAGGATGAAAAATCATGCTCTCCTATCAGATATTGGGTGGCCTCTTTCATCTCCTTCAGGTCTAACCTCTGGGGAATATGCCAGACATAGCCGTGATGGAAGGGTGATCGAAGACTTCGGTTAAGAATTCGATATTCATAGACTTTGCTTTTGGAATGCCTTCTGGCATGAAAACCTTCTTCAACTTCTTCTATCTTTCGAATCACAATATCGGAAGGGAGGAGGCTATTGAGCGCCCTTTGCATCGCATGGGCGTCCATTGGGCTCTGGGTTTTGAAGTGGGCGACTTGGCCTAATGCATGAACTCCTGCATCCGTTCTTCCAGAACCAATTAAGCGAATGGATTCTCCTGTAAGAAGACCTAATTTTTCTTCAATAATCCCCTGGATGGTCGGGCCCTTGGGTTGAACCTGCCATCCCTGATAACTCGCTCCATCATATTCGATCAGAAGTTTTATGTTTCGCATCACCTGAAACTCCAGTGGTCAGTGATCAGTCACCAGTCACTTTTCAGTAATCACTGATCACTGGTTACTGATCACTGTCATTACTTAGCTGCCTTCTGCCTACCAGCTTCAAGGCCCATCCAGGTTTGATGGAAATGGCTCCCTCTGGACAAACCTCAAGACAACAAAAACACCGAATACATTGTCCGTAATCAAAAATATAATCCTTTCCATTTCTGGCCAATACCTTAGGTGGGCAGATCTCTGTACATCGATCACAAGCATTGCACACCTCCTCTTCAATCACTGGTTTGGAGGTCAGAGCGTTCTTTAACGCCTTCCTTAAAAACCTCGGCAGGTTCCAATCCGGCTGAGAGAGGGTTGGGAATTGGAAGTTCGAAATCTTAACCGCTTCCACCTTTTCCCCAAAAATATCAATCCTATCTTTTCCGATTCTCTGTTCAAATGCTACTCGATTCGTCAATAAAGATTCCCTCGAAATCCCTAAAAGGTCACATACGATCTGATCCAAACTGAGCGCGTCTCCGCTTGCTAATATCAATCCCAGCGGAATCGGTCGACCGCTATTGGGGCCATTTCCCTCCATTCCCACAATCCCATCCAAAATTGTGAGCGAGGGGTGGATGACTTGATAGACATCGACCAGTATTTGTGCAAAAGCCTTTCGATCTTCACCTGCCTTGAGATGCCATAAGGCTTTCCTCGGACCGGGGATACACCCGAAGAGGTTCTTCACCCCCAGAGTGAGAAGCGTCAAACTATGGGTTTTGAATTTAGGAAGGTTGATGATGACATCAGCATCTAGAGCTGTTTGGTCAATTTCTAACTGTTTAAATATTTTCCCTCCCCCTTTCGGAGGGAGAACAGGTCTGTTAAATTCCACAAGAGGGCATTTCATCTCATCTGCCACGGCCTTGATACCCGCCTTCTCAGCCGTCTTCGTCAAACTTCCAACTGATGGACTATCTCCAATGAAAGGAATTCCACCTGTTTCACGAACGATCTGGATTATCCCTCTGAGAATCGAGGGATGGGTGGTGACGGCCTTTTCCGGACTCTTCCCATAGAGGAGGTTTGGTTTAATGAGAACACGATTGCCCTTTTTTACAAAAGTTTGAATCCCTCCGATCAGGTCTATGGACCGGTGAAGCCCACTCAAGACTTTATCTTGATCATAACTTTCGCACTTGACAATGGAGACAGAAGATTTCATATTGATTTTTATTTATTCTCCACCCTCACCCCAACCCTCTCCCGTCGAGGGAGAGGGGAAAAATATTAGCCTAAATTTTCCTTGGCTGTAATTACGTCAATCGAAATCTCAATCACTGCTGTCTGTTTGAGGATCTCTAATGGGATTTCTCCACAGTTTCCTTCTGGTTGATACTTCTCCATCATCCTCTCGAGAATTTTCATCTTTTTATCCTGGTCCCTTACGAAGGTAGCTTTTCCTTTAACGATGATACTTCGATAATAATAGCTGGCTTGGCAGGCGGACTTGCTGGCGACCACATAGGCAATGGGTTCATCCATCTCAAAACAGATAGGACTTCCCCTCTTTATATCTTCTATCTTCTCACCCTTCATTGAAGAATGAATATAAATGTTTCCATCCAAATAGATAAAATTAACAGGTTTGATGACAGGGAAACCTTTCTGATTGATAGTAGCAATCCTTCCAATAGCGGCCTGTCTTAAGATGGCGGCGATCGTTTCTTGATCTTTCAATTCCTTTTCTGGATGTCGCATAGCTTCCTCCCTCCCCCTCACCTTCATCCTCTCCCCCCAGGGGAGAGGGAAGGAGTCAGAGGGACTCTGATCACGCCATCCTTAAATTCTGGAACGATATCCGTCCTGTCGATTTGGGCGCAATAGACGAGGTCTTCTCCAAAACCCCGGTTGATCAATTCTTTTCCATGACTTGAAAGATGAAAGGCTTCTAATAAATTGTCTTTAAATCTTTGGTAAAGGATTTGGGCGCAGCGGGAAACATCGGTTAAGGTGAAATGTGTTGTCCTTTTTTGGGTGATCAATTCAATTAACATTCCTCCGCAGATTGTGTCTTCCAGAGAAAAACTTCCTTCATCTCCTGAAGGAAAAATGAAGAGGTCTCTGTCCAATTCAAGACATCTCTTTGTTGTCGCTCCGATGTTAAAAAAACTTCCAACTAAAATTTCTTTTCCTGAGGAAATCAGATGAAATGCCTTTGTCCCATTGGTCGTCGTCAGGATTAATTTCTTCCCTTTTACTCTTTCTGCAACATACTCTTGGGGAGAATTCCCTAAATCAAACCCTGGGAGCCTTTTGCTTTCCCTCTCCCCTCCCAAAATGATAGAATCGCGCGAAAAAACTTTAGCCATTTGTAAAGCCTCTTCCACCGTGGCCACAGGAATAATTTCCAAGGCTCCCTGTGATAGCGCATGGATCATGACCGAGGTGGCCCTGAGAACATCAATAACAACGACTGTTCGATTTAAAAGGATGTTTGGATTGGGCGGAGAAGGAACCAGTTGAATATCGATTTCCATGGAGAGAAATTATCATACAGGCAGATCGATTGCAAGGCACAAGAAGGATAAAATAGGGTTTCTAAAAAATTTGCTTTTTGCCATTCAAGATGTAAGATTTCAATACTCAAATTGTCAAAGATCAAAGGCAGTGTCTGCAACGGCCCTGCCTTTTTTACACATTTCTACCAGCAATCGTTAACTTTCACCTTATAACAGGAATGGTTACGTTTCATAGAGTGCGGCAATCCGCTATTATCAGATAAGAATCATGTGGCCAGTGACCGCGGATAACAGGCTGGGGTAATAATTTTACTTATTTCATTTTCCCTATTTCCCATTTACCATTTTCAGCTTCAGCTCTTCTTAACTTTATTGCGAAGCCCAGATTCTAAAGATCTGGTCCAACATCTCCTTCTTCTTCTTCAGCATCTCTTGTTTTGACTTGCAGCGGGCTGTGCCTGCAGCAGCCCCGGGATGACCATCCCCAATGTTTAGAGTTCGCATGATCTCACCGATATTTTTATTATGGTCTTTTTTATTCCCGTTGATGGAAAGGGACATGGAGAGACCGAGATGATTACTCTTCACCCCTTGGTGGTCCATCAGGTTATAGACCTCCAATACCCCGAGAGCCTCAGGATAAACCAGAAAGGCAAGATTTTTGATGAGATGGGGTCTCCGCTGATAAGAGGTAAGATCGATCACGACCACCTCTCTCTTTTCGTCCTGCTCAATGAAATAAGAAGCATCCCGAATGATTCGAAGCATCCTCCCCTCTTCTTCTCGATATTGTTTTAACCTTTTTTGGACGAAGTCGAGATGGGATACCTCTTCGATGGGCCGGTCTCGCAGTTGTTGCACTAAGTTTCTCATGTAGCTGGCTTGATCTTCGGCCAATTGAAAAGGTGCTTTTAAAGTTAAATCAATTATCTTTCCAGGGGTCTCCCTCTTCCAATCCTCTATTGAACGATAAGAAAAACCATCAATGACATCCGCCTCTTCAACCGCCCTCAAGAAATAAAACGGAAGTTCTGTCCTTTCGGAGAAATATTCATAAACGACTCGGCTGCAACTCGGTTTTGAATCAAATCGGCCAGGGATCGATGTGGGGTCAATCCTACGATAGGCCAACTCCTGAAGATTTCCTTCGTGATGATCGAACCAGAGTCCACATTGAAGGGGATAGGGCAAATCACAGACCACCTCTCTCTCTGTGATCGTGATTTGAGAACGGGTAATGGTCAGGGGGCCCGCAAAGATCACTTTTTGAATTTTCAAAACCCATGCACAGAGGGAGGCACTGACAATACCATCGAAGTCATTGTGGGTGACGATCTTATCGTATCCTTCTAAATTAAGGTTCCCGGGGGGAGTCATTGGTCCACCTCATTCTATAGAAAAATATTAACAGAGAGCAAAGATAAGGTCAATTTCAGCATTGACAAATCGGAGGGGATCGTTTAAAATGAAATTGAATTTCAATTTCAAAATGGGGGCAGCCCGTGAAAACCAATCTATTTAAAACGCGGATTTCTGAAGAAGGACTGAAGGCCACTAAACAACGGGAAGAGATCCTCAACATCTTCCTGAATTTGTCCGGGCATAAGAACCTCGCTCAAATTTATGCCCAAGTTGCCAAGCTAAATCCTAAAATCGGCTATACGACCGTTTACCGCACCCTGAAGCTGTTCACCCACCTCGGTTTGGCCACCCAACGAAAATTTGCTGACGGGGAGACCCGATATGAACCCGCATCGGAAGGGAGCCATCATGATCACTTAATCTGTCTTGATTGTGGGAAGATTATTGAATTCGAGGACCAAACGCTTGAAGCCCTTCAAAATGGGATTGCCCAACGCCACCGTTTTAAGATTTTCCATCATCGCATGGAGCTCTATGGTCGATGCGAGGAATGCAACCGAAAGAAAAGAACCGGCAGGAGAAAAAGTTAAAAGATGGAATCTTTCAGCAGCACCGAAACAAAACAGACCGATATTTCCAGAGACAAAGTGATTCTCATTGGAAATCCGAACGTAGGGAAATCGGTCATCTTCAATTACCTCACTGGTAAATATGTGACCGTCTCAAACTATCCGGGGACGACTGTAGAAGTTTCCACCGGAACCCTGTCAACTCATGGAAAGAAGTTCCAAGTGCTGGATACCCCTGGC
>JADDYB010000570.1_pt1 | contig 11754 bp, 7 predicted proteins | sample 8641941 | NCBI WGS metagenome assembly JADDYB01 (sample SAMN16275377, study PRJNA637457) | freshwater sediment metagenome | isolation source: Lake Kineret sediment | place: Israel: Lake Kineret | collected 2013 | reverse complement strand
GCGCTGTTGGCAGGTGTGCTGGCGCTGTCTCGCCGCCGCGTCATCGGCTGAACCGCGGAAGTCGCCGCGCCTGCGCGGCAAAGAGCAGCCCGAGCGCCGTGCCGGCGATCGCACCGAACAGATGCGCCTGCGGCACGGTTGTAGCCGCGAGCCATTCGGCATAGGGCGCTGCACCGTCGCCGGGCTGTTCCAGGGCGATCTTGATCCAAGCGCCGGCCAGCAGCGCCAGCGGCATCAGCGCTGATTGCCACGACCGCTCGCGCAGCGATGCACTGACAGCAGCAGTGGCGCCAGCGAAGAACAGCGCATGCAGAGCGCCGGAGGCGCCGCGGTACCAATGAATCGACGGATACACGACGGCCAGCGCCAGCGATATGAACGCGGCGCCGAGCGCCATGCTCAGCACCTGGCACTTCACGTCGAGCTGCGGCGTGAACAGCCGCGCCAGCACCACCCAGGCCCCGGCGTTGACCAGCGCGTGGGTCCAGTTGATGTGAACGAGGTGGCCGGTGAGCAGCCGCCACGGCTCCGCCAGCAGTGCGGCCCGCCGATACTCGAGCGCGGGCAGGACCGCGGGCATCGCCTGCAGCAGCAGGATCAGCGCGCCGCCGGCCAGCGCCGCCATCAGCGGGGCAGACAGACCGGGCGGCGGGGGCCGGAGACTCATGCGGCAATGATGCCTCCATGCCGATCCGCTCGGTGTGGCCGCGCTGTGTCACCGGCAGCGGGAAAGAGCGGCTTCGTATAATCGCCGTACCGCATACGGGTATCCATTGCGATCGGCGGCCACGCGACGGCCGATACGCCTTCACAGTCCCCTTCCTCGGTCCCTCGAAAATGAAAGTCAAGCTGCTCTCCGACCTGGCCACGGCGCGCGCGCTCGCCGGCAAACGCGTGTTCATCCGCTCGGACCTGAACGTGCCGCAGGACGACGCGGGCAATATCACCGAGGACACCCGCATCCGTGCCTCCGTGCCGGCGATCAGGATGGCGCTCGACGGCGGCGCGGCGGTGATGGTGACGTCGCACCTCGGCAGGCCCACCGAAGGCGAGTTCAAGCCAGGGGACTCGCTGGCGCCGGTGGCCAAGCGCCTTGGCGAGCTTCTCGGACGCGAGGTGCCGCTGCGCGCCAACTGGGTCGATGGCGTCGATGTCGCGCCCGGCCAGGTCGTGCTGCTCGAGAACTGCCGCATCAACAAGGGCGAGAAGAAGAACAGCGACGAACTCGCGCGGAAGATGGCGAAGCTCGCCGACGTCTATGTCAACGATGCGTTCGGCACGGCGCACCGCGCCGAGGCCACCACCCACGGCATTGCCAAGTACGCGCCCATCGCCTGCGCCGGCCCGCTGCTGGCGGCCGAGATCGAGGCATTGAGCAAGGGGCTGCTGGAGCCGAAGAGGCCGCTGCTGGCGATCGTCGCCGGGTCGAAGGTGTCGACCAAGCTCACGATCCTGAACAACCTGGCGCAGAAGGTCGACCTGCTGGTGGTCGGCGGCGGCATCGCCAACACCTTCCTGCTCGCCGAGGGCATGAAGATCGGCAAGTCGCTGGCCGAGCCCGACCTTGTGCCCGAGTGCCGCAAGGTGCTGCAGACGCTGGCGGCCAAGGGCGGCACGCTGCCGCTGCCGAAGGACGTCGTGGTGGCGAAGGAGTTCAAGGCCGACTCGCCGGCCACCGTGCGCCGTGGCGACGACGTGCGCGACGACGAGATGATCCTCGACGTCGGCCCGCAGACCGCGCTGGAACTGGCGCGCGTGATCAACTCTGCCGGCACGATCATCTGGAACGGGCCGATCGGCGTGTTCGAGTTCGATGCATTTGCCAACGGCACGCATCAGATGGCGCTGGCCATCGCCGAAGCCACGGCGCGAGGCGCCTTCTCGATCGCCGGCGGCGGTGACACGCTGGCGGCGATCGCCAAGTACAACATCGGCGAGCGTGTCAGCTACATCTCGACCGGCGGCGGCGCGTTCCTCGAGTTCCTCGAGGGCAGGACGCTGCCGGCGATCGAGGTGCTGCAGCAGCGGGCTGCCGCTTGAGCCACGTGCTCGAGTCCGCGGCGGTCTGCCGCGCCGGGGCGCCGGTCGATGGCGCGCGGCAACGCCGGCAAGGGCGGCCCCCTCAGTCTCGGTCAATGCAGGCAAGATGAGCCCCGCGTGGTTGGCAGGATGAACAACAAGGATCCGGAAGGCATGCTCCGCAGCACCAAGATCGTCGCCACGCTCGGGCCGGCGTCGAGCGACCGCGACACCCTGCGGCGCATGCTCATGGCCGGCGTCGATGTCGTGCGCTTCAACTTCTCGCACGGCGACCCGGAGCAGCACCTGGCGCGGGCCAGGCTGGTGCGCGAACTGGCCGCCGAGTGCGGCCGCGAGGTCGCGATCATGGCCGACATGCAGGGGCCGAAGATCCGCGTCGGCAAGTTCGAGGGCGGCCGGGTCGAACTGCGCGAGGGGGCACGTTTCGTGCTCGACGCCAGTTGCGAACTCGGCAATGCCGAGCGCGCCTGCCTCGACTACAGGGACCTGACCAAGGACGTCCGCGCCGGCGACGTGCTGCTGCTGAACGACGGGCTGCTGGTGCTCGACGTCGACCGCGTCGCTGGCACGGAGATCATCACCACCGTGCGCGTCGGCGGCGAACTGTCCGACAACAAGGGTATCAACAAGCAGGGCGGTGGACTGTCGGCGCCGGCGCTCACCGCCAAGGACGTGCGCGACATCGAGACGGCGATGGAATGCGGCGCCGACTATGTGGCGGTGTCCTTCGTCAAGACCCGCACCGATGTCGAGATGGCGCGCCGCCTGGCAACCATCGCCGGCGAGAAGCACGGCATCCGGCCGCTGATCATCGCCAAGATCGAGCGTGCCGAGGCTATCCCCGTGCTGAAGGAGATCCTCGACGCGGCCGACGGCATCATGGTCGCGCGCGGCGACCTGGCGGTCGAGGTCGGCAACGCCGCCGTGCCGGCGCTGCAGAAGCGGATGATCAAGATGGCGCGCGCGGCCAACAAACTGGCGATCACGGCGACGCAGATGATGGAGTCGATGATCGTCAACGCCTCGCCGACGCGGGCCGAGGTCAGCGATGTCGCCAACGCGGTCCTCGACGGCTCCGATGCAGTGATGCTGTCGGCGGAGACGGCCAGCGGCCGCTATCCGGTCGAGGTGGTCGAAACGATGGCGGCGATCGTGCTCGAAGCCGACCGTTCGGAGACGCCCGGGCTCGACCAGCAGTTCCTCAACGAGACCTTCATTCGCGTCGACCAGTCGATCGCCTACGGCGCGCTGTTCACCGCGTATCACCTGCGCTGCGCCGCGATCGTCGCGCTGACCGAGTCGGGCTCCACCGCGCTGTGGATGAGCCGGCACGACATCGACATCCCGATCTATGCGCTGACGCCGAGCGTGACCACGCAGCGGCGGCTGGCCCTGTACCGCAATGTGCGGCCGCTGCACTTCTCGATCACCGACGACCGCGACCGCGCGCTGACGGCGGCCGAGGAACTGCTGCTCGAGCACTCGCGCGTGAAGCGCGGCGACCTGATCGTGCTGACCTGCGGCGAGCCAATGGGGCAGCTGGGCGGCACCAACACGCTGAAGATCGTGCGCGTGGGAGAGCCAATTTGAGTCGCGGCTTGCCATCCACGGCGTCGGCGAGGCTTACGTGAGCGTAGCGAGCGTCAAGGGCGCCGCAGGGCGCGCCCGGGCGGAGCCAAGATCGTGCGGGTCGCAGATCCGCTCTAGTGGCGGCGTTGGCGTGACTTTGGGCAAGGTCGAACAGAGGGCTTGAACTAGACTTCTTTCAACTTTCGGAGGACAAGATGGCACTCGTATCGATGCGGCAGCTTCTCGACCACGCGGCGGAAAACGGCTACGGCATTCCCGCCTTCAACGTGAACAACCTGGAACAGGTGCAGGCGATCATGGAGGCGGCCGCCGAGGTCAACGCGCCGGTGATCATGCAGGCCTCGGCCGGGGCGCGTAAGTACACCGGCGAGAAGTTCCTCGCCCACCTGATCCAGGCGGCGATCGAGAGCTACCCTGCCATCCCGGTCTCCATGCACCAGGACCACGGCGCCTCCCCCGCGGTGTGCGAGAGCGCGATCCGGCTCGGTTTCTCCAGCGTGATGATGGACGGCTCGCTGAACGAAGACGGCAAGACGGTGGCCGACTACGACTACAACTGGCAGGTGACGAAGAAGGTCGTCGACATGGCGCACAGGCTCGGCGTCAGCGTCGAGGGCGAGCTCGGCTGCCTGGGCTCGCTGGAGACGATGCGCGGCGACAAGGAGGACGGCCACGGCGCCGAGATCACGATGACCAAGGAGATGCTGCTGACCGACCCGGACCAGGCGGCCGACTTCGTCAAGCGCACCCAGCTCGACGCGCTGGCCATCGCCATCGGCACCTCGCACGGGGCCTACAAGTTCACCCGCAAGCCGACCGGCGACATCCTGGCGATCGAGCGCATCAAGCAGATCAACAGGCGCATCCCCAACACGCACCTGGTGATGCACGGTTCGTCGAGCGTGCCGCAGGACCTGCTCGAGGAGATCCGCAAGTTCGGCGGCCAGATGAAGGAGACCTACGGCGTGCCGGTCGAGGAGATCCAGGAGGCGATCAAGCACGGCGTGCGCAAGGTCAACATCGACACCGACATCCGCCTGGCGATGACCGCTGCCGTCCGCAAGTTCCTGTTCGAGAACCCCAGCCACTTCGACCCGCGCGACTTCCTCAAGCCGGCGCGCGCCGCGGCCAAGAAGATCTGCAAGGAGCGTTACCTGCAGTTCGGCTGCGAAGGGCAGGCCGGCAGGATCCAGCCGCTGCCCCTGACGGCAGTGGCGCAGAAGTACAACAGCGGCGAACTGAGCCAGCACGTTCACTGAGCCGCCGCCGGGCGGGCGGATTGCGATGACGGACCTGTCGCAATGGGTCGGCCGCACGCAGCAGTCGACCGAGACCCTCGATGCGCGGCTGGTGCGCTGGCTGGCGGCGACCCTCGAGCGCACCGACCTGCTCGACGCGCGTGACGGAGGCGCTTTGCCGCCGGCGTGGCACTGGGTCTTCTTCAACGCCGTGGAGCCGATGGCGGCGCTCGGCCGCGACGGTCATCCCAGGAAGGGCAGCTTCCTGCCGCCGACCGCGCAGCCGCGCCGGATGTGGGCCGGCAGCCGCCTGCACTGGCACGGTACGTTGAAGGTTGGCCAGGCGGTGGAGCGCGTCTCGACGATCCTGAAATGCGAGGCCAAGCGCGGACGCACCGGCGATATGGTGCTGGTCACGGTCGGCCACCAGTTCTCCGCCGGCACGGCGCTGCTGCTCGACGAGCAGCACGACATCGTCTACCGGGACGAAGCCGGCGAGGACGAGCGCCGCGCGTTGGCCGGACTCGCCGCGCAGGCGCTCGCCGGCGGCGTGCAGTTCGAGCGGCAGGGCGAGATCATGCGCGAGGTCACCGTCGGCCCGGTGCAGATGTTCCGTTACTCGGCCGCGACCTTCAACGGCCACCGCATCCACTACGACCGCGACTACGCGCGCGAGACCGAGGGGTATCCGGGCCTGGTGGTGCACGGCCCGCTGATTGCCACCATGCTGCTCGAGTTCCTGCAGGCGCAGGTTGCACCGGGACGGCGTGTCGAGCGCTTCGAGTTCCGCGCGCTGCGGCCGACCTTCGACATTGCGCCGTTCGCGCTGCACGCCTCGCCGGCCTCGGCCGACGGCTCGGTCGCGCTCTGGTCGACCAACAACGTCGGCGCAGTGGGCATACAGGCGACGGCAACCGTCCGCTGACCGTCCGCTGACCGTCCACGCCGTCGCGCGCCGGCGCGGTGCGCGGCGGGCGTTCGCTGCGCGCCGCCCGACCTCGGCATTCCCGACTGGTTCACGCAGCCGTCGTGCCGCGTGCATGCCATGCCCGCACGGTTACTGCCTATGGTCAACCTTTCCTTGACGTCGCGGTGCGATGCTTCATCGACGCTTGATTCGATGGCGTGAAATGGAGGGTGGGATGACGAGTGCGACGAAGTGGGTATATGCCTTCGGCGAAGGCGACGGCAGTAACAAGATGCTGCTCGGCGGCAAGGGCGCCAACCTGTGCGAGATGACGCGCATCGGCCTGCCTGTGCCGCCGGGATTCGTGGTCACCACGGAAGCCTGCCTGGCGTACCTGAAGGACGGTCGCCTGCCGCAGGGCCTGATGGACGAGGTCCATGCGCAACTGCGCCGCGTCGAGGAAGCCACCGGCAAGCGCTTCGGCGCAGCGGACAACCCGCTGCTCGTTTCAGTGCGCTCGGGCTCGGCGATGTCGATGCCCGGCATGATGGACACGATCCTGAACCTCGGGCTGAACGAGAAGTCGCTCGCCGGCCTGATCGAGGCGACCGGCAATCCGCGCTTCGGCTGGGATGCCTACCGGCGGCTGATCCAGCTGTTCGGCAAGGTAGCGCTCGGCGTGCCGGACGAGGCGTTCGACCACGAGATGACGGCGGTGAAGAAGGAAGTCGGCGCACGCCTCGACGTCGATCTCACCGCCGAGAACCTGCAGCAGCTGGCGCAGCGCTTCCTCGAAGCGGTGCGCGCGCACACCGGCCACCCCTTTCCCGACGATCCGTACAGGCAGCTGGAGGTCGCCATCGCCGCGGTGTTCCGCTCATGGGGCGGCAAGCGCGCGGTCGACTACCGGCGCCAGTTCAAGATCACGCCTTCGATGGCCAACGGCACCGCGGCCAACGTCTGCACGATGGTGTTCGGCAACATGGGTAACGACTCGGCCACCGGGGTGGGCTTCACGCGCAACCCCGGCACCGGCGAGCGCGTCGTCTTCGGCGAGTACCTGACCAACGCGCAGGGCGAGGACGTGGTCGCCGGTATCCGCACGCCGAAGCCGATCGCCGCGATGGCGCAGGAGATGCCGTCGCTGCACGCGCAGCTGATGGAACTGGCGGCGAAGCTGGAGGCGCACTACCGCGAGGTGCAGGACTTCGAGTTCACCATCGAGCGCGGCAAGCTGTGGGCGCTGCAGACGCGCAACGGCAAGATGAACGCGCTGGCGCTGGTGCGCACCTCGGTCGAGATGGAACGCGAAGGATTGATCGACCGCCGCCGTGCGCTGCTGCGCGTGCCGCCGGAGATGCTCGAGCAGCTGCTCGTGCCGCGCCTGGATCCGTCGTTCAAGGGCCAGCCGCTGGCCACCGGCCTGCCGGCCTCCCCGGGCGCCGCCTCGGGGCTGATCGTCTTCGATGCCGACACCGCCGAGACGCGCGGCCGCGCCGGCGAGAGGATCATCCTGGTGCGCGAGGAGACCAAGCCGGAGGACATCCACGGCTTCTTCGCCGCGCAGGGGATCCTGACCTCGCGCGGCGGCAAGACCTCGCATGCTGCCGTGGTGGCGCGGGGCATGGGCAAGCCGTGCGTGTCGGGCGCGGAGAGCATCGTCGTCGACGTGCACAACCGGGTCGCCAACGTCGGCCCGGCGGTGCTCAAGGAAGGGCAGGTGATCACCATCGACGGCTCCAACGGCGCCGTCTACTTCGGCGAGGTGCCGACCGTCGAGGTCGAGTTCTCGCAGGACATGGCCACGCTGCTCTCATGGGGCGACGAAGTCGCCAGGCTCGGCGTGCGGGCGAATGCGGATACGCCGCGCGACGCACAGCGGGCGCGCGACTGGGGCGCGCAGGGCATCGGCCTGTGCCGCACCGAACGCATGTTCAACCAGATGGACCGGCTGCATTTCGTCCAGGAGATGATCCTCGCCGACTCGAAGGCCGCGCGGGTGGCCGCGCTGGAGAAGCTGCGGCCGTTCCAGAAGGCGGACTTCAAGGGTATCTTCGAGGCGATGGCCGGGCTGCCGGTCACAGTGCGGCTGCTCGATCCGCCGATGCACGAGTTCCTGCCGACCGTGGCGCAACTCGAGCTGGAGATCGCCCACCTGCGGCACTTCCGCGAGGCCGTCGCCAGCCTGGAGGAGATGCCGGAGACGCTGAAACTGCTCTCGCCGCGTCTGCACCACAAGTACGAAGGCAGCCTCACCAAGCTGCTCGGTGGCCTGGGCGAATTCAGGGAGTCGCACCTCGAGGACGAGCTGATCGAGAAGAAGGCCGAGGTGCTGAAGAAGGTCAAGGCGATGGCCGAGGTCAACCCGATGCTCGGCCATCGCGGCGTTCGGCTGGCGATGACCTACCCCGAGATCTACGAGATGCAGATCCGCGCGGTGGTCGAGGCGGCGGCCGAGTGCTGCCGCGACGGCGTCGACGTGCGGCCGGAAATCATGGTGCCGCAGGTGGTCACGGTCGAGGAGCTGAAGCGCATCGGCGAGCTGGTGCGGAGCATCCACCAGGACGTCGAGGCGGCCTACGGCGTCAAGGTGCCGCTGAAGTTCGGCAGCATGATCGAGGCGGTTCGCGCCTGCCTGCGCGCGGCGCGGATGGCCGAGACGGCGGAGTTCTTCTCCTTCGGCACCAACGACCTGACGCAGGCGACCTTCTCGTTCTCGCGCGAGGATGCGGAGAACAAGTTCCTGCCGCTGTACTACGAGGCCGGACTGCTGCGCGACAACCCGTTCGAGGTGCTCGACGTGAAGGGCGTCGGCGAACTGATGAAGCTGGCGATCGCCAAGGGCCGGTCGCAGCGGCCGGACCTGAAGGTCGGCATCTGCGGCGAGCACGGCGGCGAGCCGTCGTCGATCCGCTTCTGCCATCACGCCGGGCTGAACTACGTCTCCTGCTCAGGTCCGCGCGTGCCGATCGCGCGCCTGGCGGCGGCCCACGCCAGCCTGCGCGAGGCGGAGTTTCGCGACGAGTGAGCGCCACGGCGCGCCGCGCCCCGGCCGCCGCGAACCGGTCGCCGCGAAGCGGGGCTACACCCGCTCGACGATCGTCACGTTGGCCAGGCCGCCGCCCTCGCACATTGTCTGCAGGCCGTAACGCGCGCCGCGCGCGTGCAGGGCGTGCACCAGCGTGGTCATCAGCTTGGCGCCGGAGGCGCCGAGCGGATGGCCGAGCGCGATCGCGCCGCCGTTGACGTTCAGCCGCGCCGGGTCGGCGCCGGTGGCCTTCAGCCAGGCCAGCGGCACCGAGGCGAAGGCTTCGTTGACTTCGTACAGGTCGATGTCGCCGAGCGTCAGCCCCGCCTTGCGCAGCGCCACCGGCGTGGCCGGCACCGGCCCCTCGAGCATGATCACCGGGTCGTGGCCGACCACGGTCATCTGCCGTACCACTGCCAGCGGCTTGACGTGGGCTCCGAGCATCTTCAGCCCGCGTTCGTTGGCCACCACCAGCGCGGCCGCGCCGTCGCAGATCTGGCTGGCGGTGGCGGCCGTGATGCAGCCGCGTTCGGCGAGCAGCTTGACGCCGGCAATGCCTGCGAGCGAGGCATCGAAGCGGATGCCTTCGTCGGCGTCGTGCATCTCGCCGGTGGCCGCACCTTCAGCACTGCGCACAGCGACCGGCACGATCTCGTTCGCAAAGCGCCGCTGGCGAGTCGCCGCCGCGGCGCGCTGGTGGCTGGCGAAGGCGTACTGGTCGAGTTCGTCCTTGCTCAGGCCGTACTTCACTGCCAGCTGCTCGGCACCGGCGAACTGGCTGAACTGAACGCCGGGGTAGCGCGCCTGCATCGCCGGGCTCATGTAGCTGCCGAAGCCGTTCTTGAACGGCAGCGTGGCCGGCAGGCCCATCGGCACGCGCGTCATGCTCTCCACGCCGCCGGCGATCACCAAGTCCATGCTGCCGGACATCACCGCCTGCGCGGCGAAGTGCAACGCCTGCTGCGACGAGCCGCACTGCCGGTCGACCGAAACGCCGGGCACCGACTCCGGCAGCTTCGAGGCCAGGACCGCGTTGCGGGCGATGTTGAAGGACTGCTCGCCGGCCTGGCCGACGCAGCCCATGATGACGTCGTCGATCTGTGCCGGATCGATGGCCAGTTGTGCGACCAGGGCGTCGAGCACCTGCGCGGCGAGATCGGCCGGATGCCAGCCGGCAAGCCGGCCGCCCTTGCGGGCGCCTGCGGTGCGCAGCGCGGCGACGATGAATGCTTCTGGCATTGCAGTTCTCTGACAGGGATGCAGTCGGTGTTCGCGACGGTTCTAGCCGCCGTCAGGTTGCCTGTTTCAGCGCGATGCTGGTGCGTACGCGGCCCGCCCGCTCGTGCCATGCGGTGAGCTGAACCTCCGCTCCTGCCGGTGCGCGCACGATCCAGTCCACATGCACCCGGTCGGCGGTCGGCCGCTTGTTCGGCCAGAAGCTGATGCCGGTGTGCAGGTAGGCCCAGCCTTCGAGCTCGCCGAGTTCCTCGCGCGGCTTGCCGTCGATCAGGCTCGCCCCGTCCGGCAGCGTGATCTCCGCCAGCACGCCGCGCAGCATCCTGTGCTTGATCGCCATCTTGGTCACGTAGGTCGGCAGCCAGCCGGAGTTCTGCAGCACGACCCGTACGCGCCAGGTGTCGGCGCCAACGTGCTCGACGGTGACCTCGCGCAGTTCGAGCTTCGGCGAGACCAGCGCCTGCCAGAGCAACCACTGCGGAAAGCGGGCGATCTCCGCTTCCAGCCGGTGCGGCGGCGGATTGTTGAACGCCTTGGCCTTGTTCCAGCCGCCCAGCTCGACCGGGCCTAGCTGCGGGTGGTCGTAGAGCCGCCAGTCGACGTGGCCGCGGCCGTCGAGCTCGCGGTCGCTCCAGTGCAGCATCTTCAGGTCGTCCTCGACCGGATGGTCGCGGAACCAGTGGATCCATTCCTTGTTGTCGATGCCGGCTTCCTTCTTGGGGTTCCAGATCTCCACCGTCCACATGAACATGCCGAGGTGCTCGTAGATCCAGTCGAAGGCGCCGGTGATGTATTCGTTCGGGTAATACTGGAACTCGTGCCAGATCGAGATCGCCGGGTAGCCGGTCAGCTCCTCGCCCTTCCTGCCGACCGCCTGGTAGACCCACAGGTCCTCGGCCGGCATCTTGTCGTCGGGCGCGTGGCCGAACGGGCGCAGCAGCACGCCGGAGAAGGTGTGGAAGCTGGTGCCGGCGCAGATGTTCGGGTGCCTGACGATGAAGTCGACCACCGCCCGCACCTCGGGCTCGGAGGTCGGGTAGGGGCCGGCGCCCAGCTGCTCGTACTCCTGCCGCCAGCCCGAGGGGAAGTTGCGGTTCAGATCCAGCCCCTGCGCGTTGCCGCTCACGCCGGCCACCGAGACCGACACGCCGTCGTAGTTCTCGATTCGGCCTTCGGTCATCACGCGGAAGTACTCGCCGCCGGGCGGATCGGTCGGCTCGCGCCGCACCAGCAGCCGCGGCTCCTGCGGGTGTCTCTTCCACGGCCCGTTGGGATCGGCGATGCGCATCTGCAGTATGTTGCCGTCGCCGTCGATATCCTCCGCGATCAGCCCCTCGACCGGCTCCTCGTCGTAGGGGTATCGGCGCGTGGACGAGCGCACGTACCTGGGCTTTTCGGCCATCGCCCACTCGGCGCCGTCGGGGTTGATGCGCGGGCAGATGTAGAAGGCGCGCGTGGCCAGGCAGCGCTCGACGTCCGGGTTGTGCTCGCGGCTGTTCATCAGCCAGTCGATGAAGTACAGGCAGGCGGCCGAGGCCGACAGTTCCACCGAGTGGATATTGCCGTCGACCCAGAACGCCGGTTTGTCGGCAGCGGGCCCGGTCTCGGTGTCGGTGATCGTGACCAGCGGGATCTCGCGCCCCTGGAAGCTGCGGCCGATCGTCTCCAGCGCCACGAAGCGCGGGTGTTCCGTGGCGAGCGCGCGCAGCAGCGAG
>JADDYB010000569.1_pt1 | contig 11758 bp, 9 predicted proteins | sample 8641941 | NCBI WGS metagenome assembly JADDYB01 (sample SAMN16275377, study PRJNA637457) | freshwater sediment metagenome | isolation source: Lake Kineret sediment | place: Israel: Lake Kineret | collected 2013 | reverse complement strand
GGAGTGTGTGCTGGTCGATAACCTCCACACAAACAGATTTACCATCTTTCAGGTTTTCCAAACGCCGCGTCACCGCGGCCTTGTCGAATGGAAAAGACTTCTTTTGTGTCTTTTCGTAAAGAGCTACTAGCTCCTCAATCCGACAAGTGGTGATCGCTACTGCCACAAAAAAAGGGCGCTCGCGGTGTGCGAGCGCCCTTTGCGGATCATCAAATGAGCGACGAGTGGATTTGTCGCCCGCCCGGAAACTCGATGGCATTGCCATCGCCATTCACATAATAAACCGACGAGAATCCCTCGTCAGTCAGCGGGGGCTCGAATGATGAAATCATCCGATCAATCGTCGAATCCGGCACCCGACGATCTTCACCCCGTTCTTGGTTGCGCTTTCGCGCGACCGAATGAATGACCCGAATCCAAACCCCTTTGACGGGGATGTTTTCTGGCGTAGCCAGAAAAACATCCTTCCTCCGCCGCCGATTGATGAATGTGGCGTCAAACACCAACCGCCCAGGGCGGTTGATTGTCGAAGCCAGTGTGGATTTCCCCGATCCGGGGATTCCACAAAGAACAACCACATCTTCGATTTGTCCGCTATCAACGTATGTTTTGTAAAGGTGCCAGGCACCTTCCCAAGCAGCTTTGACGCGCTGCTCGGACCATTCATATTCGCCACGCCCATTGTAGAGCATGGCGTCCGGTGAGATGATCATGATTCCTTTTCTTAGCCGAAGATTTCGTTGGTGTGGTAGTAGAACGGCTCGCCGCGAAGCGCGTAGAACGAATCTCCAGCGTAGTAACGATACACAGGCTCGTACTCCGTAAAGACGTGCTCAATCCACATCAGATTCCGCAGGACCGCCTCCTTCAGATTGTGGATCGATTCCTGCCGATCCCTCGAATCTGCAATGGTATCGAACCACTGATTGCTGTTTTGGTCAAACTTAACCCTCTGGCGGAGCTTCGCCAGCGTCGTCCCGTTTGCCCCCTTCGAGAACTTCTTAATCCCATAGGGGGGCAGGGGGCTCGTTGGGTTGCCGTGCTCGTCCAACCCGCTCCACAAAGAGCGAGGGATGATGGGTTGCGCTCCACTGTTGCTTTGGGCGGCGCAATCCACCACCAACGCTGCCATTCGGATGGCGAAATCGTCATTCGCCGTCACCGAGTTGGCGATCTCAGCCTGAAACTGAGTTTGCGGATCGGCATTGTACCGCATCCGGGTTCCCTTCCGGCCCATGCCAAAGGCAGCGGCCTTCTTTTCCATCGCAAAGGGGTGATGCCCCGAAGTGGCCGTTGCCGGAGCAGCAAAGGGGTGCGATTGAACCACCGGATTCGAGGCGACGATTCGCCGCGTCGGAGCCGAAGGGGCCGGAGCCAAAGGGGCCGAAGCCACAAAGGCCGGAGCCGAAGGGGCCGGAGCCGAAGGGGCCGGAGCCGAAGGGGCCGGAGCCGAAGGGGCCGAAGCCACAAAGGCCGGAGCCGAAGGGGCCGGAGCCGAAGGGGCCGGAGCCGAAGGGGCCGGAGCCGAAGGGGCCGAAGCCACAAAGGCCGGAGCCGAAGCAAAAAGCCCGGCGAGCCCATTCACAATGCTAGGGTCGCCTCCCAGCATCTTCAGAAAGAAATCCCGCTTCTGCTCGGGGCTCATCGTGTCGATGAGCATTTGGAGGGCCGATTGCGTCCCACCGTTGGTGTTAGTGTCTTGCGCCACCTTTTCGGTAGCGGTGTTGTTTTGGATTTGGGCCTTAAGGCCAGCGATCTTGGTCGTCATTTCTTTTTCTTTCTGCGGTCTTTGCCGCTTTCTGCCATGCACAGTATTGTGCAAAGAAGAAAGCGACGAACACCTATAGTCATAAACGGACGGTGGGCCGACCGGGGAACCTAGCGTACCCCGGCCGGTCTAGCCGAGTCAACAGCGACCGGATTGTCGCGTGACACCCCCGCACGCGCCCATGCGTGCGGGGGATTGCTTAAGATTAGTAAAGCTCAGGCTCCCTTTCGGCTTGGCCGAAAAGAGCGCAAAGCTCATAGATGTCGGACTTAGAGATGTGAAATGCGGCGTTTTCCGCCGCGCCGTCCGAAACGACGAGCCACATTCCCTTTTTGACCCTCTCGATTTCCATCGAGAGGAACGGGCGCTTGTTCCAAACCGAAAACCCGGCCTGGAAGGCCAGGGCAGTACGACCATTCTCCAGCAAATCCCGCTCGGCGGAGCCGAGCCACTCCCTTGCCTTTTGCAAGTGCTTGTGGCAAGGAAGGAGTCCATCGAATCGCTCCAGCTTGTTTTCCAAGCCGGCAAACCGGATGGAGGGGAGAGAATACTCCCGCTGCCAGATTTCGACCTCCGCCTTTTGGAGCGTGGCGCTAACGCGCCACGCAATCCGGCCATCGGTGGGAATAAAGGGGCTGTGGATGGTGTCTTTCATTGTCATTGCCTTTCTGCGGTGATTCACCGCCCTTCGCCACTCAGAATCTGAATGGCAAAAGGCGAAGATTCACACTTTCGGCCGAGGATTGGCCGGAGTGATGGGCCTTGAAGCCTGCCCGTCGTCCCAATGGGGACGGTCGGCGTATTTCTTTTGCTCTGGCGAACGGTCAAAGCGACCGTAAGAAAAGCAGCCCCGACAGCGATTCGATTTCCAACTCATCGTTGGCCTCCCGCAAACCTCACAGCGGACTGGATTCTTTTCGCCGCCACCTTGGCGGATTCGCGCTGCCAATCTCGCCCCCTCGATCGCCTTCTCCACCTTCTCAAGCTCCTTGACGTGAGGCAGCATATGGCTGCAACCATTACCTCCCGCCCTTTTGTCGGTGATTCGGTGCGACGTGATAGTCACGTCATAACCGACATTCACCGGCGTAAGGAATCGCGCCGCAATCAGCTTACGCTCTCCCCAAAACCTTGCATCCACTCCTTCCTCCCGCCGAGCCCGCCGCTTTGAAAACTCCAAAAGGAGCTTCCATTCGGGGGCGTTGTCCCATGCAACCACCCTCCCGTACCCAAACTCCGGGTGAAAGAAGGTGTCACTCGGAAGAATCCAGCTTCGCCGCCTTTGACAAAAGCTGGGCCATTCTCCAATAGCCTGATTTGGCTCAGGCTCAGGCTCAGGTTGCGATTCGGATTGCGATTGTTGAACAATCGCAAGTGCCAGCAGCAGCACTTGCTCATCCGTCAGATTGTCCATATTACCTTTCTGCAGCATCGCTGCTATTCACTGACAATCAGAGATTCCCAGCAAACAGCAAAGACCCTGCCCCGACCTGGCCCCCCACCGTACCACGGTCGTTTTTCCGGGTCAAAAACTTCCAGATTGTCGCGCTGCGCCCCCGCGCGCCCCCACGCGCGCCAACCTTACCATTACTATTGGAAGTGATAGTAAACAGCGCAGCTCGATTAGCTAAACAAAGAAACTATATGGCAAAGCCCCACCCCACTAAGACCATGGCAAAGCCAACCAACGGCTAACCCAACAGCCATAAAATCAGGACAAAAAAAATCAGGCAACAAAAAAGCCCAAAAAACGCCCGAAACGGGCGGATTTTGGGCACGAAAAAACCCCCCGCGGATTGAACCGCGGGGGGTTTACCTTTCAGGGGTGAGAATCACCCCTGAGCGATCTGCATGAAGGGGCCATTGAGCGGCCCCTCAAGCCAATCGAGATTGTACTGACAGACCCGAAGGCTATCGGTCTGCCATTGGGGGAATCGGCTCAGCACCGAATCCCCGTTGCGCCGCCAAGCGGCGGCGGCATTGGTCAACTTGAACCCCATGATCGGCAGGGGGCCATCGGCCCCCTTCCACTGGGCCTTGTCGGCCAGGGGGCCGACCCCTTGCACCCCTTGGGTTGCAAACTCACGGATCATTGCCGTGGCTTGCAACGCCTTGCGGGGATTGGCGCAAAGCCAATCGAACGCTTGCCGCTGCCATTGGGACGTAGGCTCCGGCGGAGCCGGAGCCTTGGCCTTGGCCTTGTTGGCCTTGCCGGGGCGGGGGCTGAATCCGCCGCCATTGGAAGGCGCCGCGGCCGGAGCCTTGGGCGGATTGAATCCGCCGCCCCCATTGGAAGCCGCCGCCGCCGGAGCGGCGGCCCTTTGGGCCGGAGCCGGAGCGGCGGCCCCATTGAGCATCGCCTTAGCCTCGGCCGGGGTAAACCCGGCCTTAGCGAGAGCCTTTGCCAATCGCACGTCGGCGGGGTCCGGCTTGCGACCCCGCTTCCCCTTGGCAGCGGTCGTCACATTGGCGGCAATAGCCGCCACGGGGGCCGGAATCGGGGCGCTATTGGTCGCAATAGGCGCCGGGGCGGGTGCGGGATTCGTGGCCGGAGCCGGAGCGGAAACCCCATTGAGAAGCGCGCGGAGGGCCGCAATCACGGCCGGGTCAATGTTCGAGAGGTCCATTGTCATTACCTTTCCCCCTACGGGGGGAGTGAGTGTCGAGCCAAAGGCACCATGCCCCTGGCGACGACCACCGTACCACGGGGGACCGTGAGTGTCAACCACGGCCAGATTAGGGGACCTGCGTGCCATGGAACACGGTTTACCGCGCACGGGGCTGCCCGTTGACACGGGGCGCAGATTCAGGTACCCTTGAACTGCGAAGCGACGCAAATCGCAGACGCTACGCAAATCCGATTTGCGTCGCTTCGCAGTTTGACTAGTGCAATATTGACCCTCCGCCCATTCAATGCCCGCCAGCCCTTCAATGCCCGCCGCTTTCCTTTTTCTTGAAAAATCAGACCCAGGCCCAAAGTCCATGCGCATTTCAAGATCACGCACCCCGCGGCTCCCAGGGGCAATTTTGCGAAAAGTGGCAAAAATTATTTTTTCCCTATTGCTTGCAATAGGTCTTCCTCCAAGCGCCTTCGGTCGCAATAATTTCAGATAAATCCTGAAAAACCCTATCGCTGCTAATGGTGACGCTATCTTGCAATCGAAGAGGATATTATGAGTAAATTCAATCGAAATCTTTTAGATGAAATGAATGAGCTGTTTAATGAGTGGTACGATGATGTTGTGCCAGATGAATCTGATGATCAGGAAATAAGGGATGCAATAAATACCATTTTTAAAGAAAGAGACGATGAGTTTGCAAGGGCGAAAAATCAACTTGGTTTAGATGGGGATGATCTGCTGCGACATCACATTCAATGGTATAAGGATAAAATTAAAAAACACAAACAGAGAATTTCCACTAAAGGCGTAGACCTCGACGACATGATCATGGACCTCGAAGACAAAATTAGAAACCCCCGCGGGCCCACGCGCAAGAATCCGTGGGATGAGGCCGCCATAGAAAAGAAGAGACAAGAGGCCATCGATAGGCTAGGAGGAGAAGATAAGTTTCAAAAAGCCGTGAAAAAAGCAGGCCAAGAGTATGATAAGGCGTGGTATGAATTTTGGAAAATCTCAGACGAAAAGCAGAAGGAATTATGGGACGAGCAAATAGAAAAAACCACTGACAGATATTTCAATGGGGAAATTGATGCTATTGAAGATTGGCAAATAAAAACTCAATTGTTCCGAGACGCCATCCGTCAAATCAAAGCCGAGCGTCAGGTGGCAAGCGTAAACCTCGACGATATGATCATGGACTTAGAAGATAAAATTAGAAATCCCCGCAGGCCACCGCGAAAAAATCCGGCTGCCAAGAAGGCCCAAAAGAGACAAGAGGCCGTCGACAGGCTCGGTGGAGAGGACGAGTATACAAAAGCTGACGACGAAGCATACCAAGAGTATAGAAAAGCGTTGAATGAATTTGACAGCATGTCAGACGAAAAGTGGAAGGAATTATGGCGCGAGCAAGCCGCCAAAATTTTTGACAAATATTTTGGGAAAATTGATGCTAAATATTGGAAAATAAAAACCAGATGGCTCCGAGACGCCATCCGCCAAATCAAAGCCGAGCAGGACTCAATCCTCGACGACATGATCATGGACCTGGAAAGTAAGGTCGATGACCACCGCTGATGTGGTATAACCTCAAGCCGCGCATCGAATCCTCAATCGCACCTAAAGGAAAACACCATGGCAAGAAAAAAGAAAGATTTATCGGAAGTTAAATTTTACAACATCAGCAATTCCGAGCTGGCCAGACAGTTTTGGCTAAGTCAAGAGCCTGAGGCTGTTGAGCTGATAACAAACAAAAGCTTCATTCAAATGCTGAATGTCCTTGGCCCGTACTATCAACTCGCCATGTCTCCTGGTGAAGATATGGAAGCCATTCGCTTTGACTTGATGGAAGAATATCTGGAAGACGGCGGCGACCCAGAGCGGCTTAATATTGTTGTGTACGGTGGAGGCGACAGGCCGAGATTCAAGGATGTCATCGAAAAGTACGCCATCAGCATCACAAGGAATTCGGATGAAGTTTCGTTGGCAACCATTATTTTTGGTGGCATTGTTTTAGGCATCATCAATCTGAACGACTTCACTGCACAAGACGTTGAAGACGCCGCTGGTGATGCTGATATCGACCGATCGAATATCGAATCTACTTTAAATGCTCTGAATAAGAGCGGCATGATTGTTGAATTAGCGGATAAAAAATTTACGCTCTCCGATCGGGCAAGGATGGACTTGGTCAGAATGGGCTTTCGGTTCGATGGTGATTCCAACCTTCCGATTTTGACTCCCAATCAAGAGAATTTTTACGATCAGGTTAAAGACCTGATGAACCAATATGAAATTGATGCGGAGATGATGTCGCCAGAAGCCAATGCGCTTTGGTTGCTGGAAAATCAAGTGCAATGGGGAGGAGTGAGGGAGGTAATCGCTTCACCTTACGAGTCATTGGAGGCGTTGGAAAAATTTACCAACCCTGATTTTATCAAGAGCGTCAAAGATTATCTTGAGTGGACAAAAATCATCAATCCAAAATATTATCAAAATCTATTTGAGCTTTTTCAGGAGCTTGATCAGCTCAAGAGTAAGGCCAACCAGCAGGCCTCTCGGCTCACCTATGAGGAAATAGACAGCTGGACGGAGCGGAAGATTGTGGAGGGAATTGAGCTTGATCAGTATTACGATTTTTATAGCTTTGTAAGGCTAATGGAAGAGGTCGAGGGGTTCAAGGACAGATTTATGACGGTGTTAAATTGGTACCGAAGAAATTTGCCGAAAAATACCCGAGAAAAATCCCTGAAAAGCAGCTGAGAAAACCTCGAAAAAAAATCACTAAAAAACCTCGAAAAATTCGCCCCGGAAACCTTCCAGAAATTCATTTCTTGTATTATTATTAAAGAGTCACCATGCTTACCTTCAAGCGCCGTACCCCCGAAAAATCCTCCCGTGCCACCATGGATAGGCCGCCGCGCAAAGCAAAAAGCCGCCGCCGCCGCAATCCAGAGCTTTCCGACTCGGAAATCTTCGAGAAGGCAAAGCAGGCTGCGCTGGACCTTTATACCGAACTTGAAACCAACGACCGCTGGTTTGAGGATGACCCCATGCCTGGCGAAACAATTCAGGTGGGAAACCAAAAGGTGGACTATGTCGAAGAGAAGGTCGTGGTACAAACAAGCAAGGGGCCAAAGACGCAGACCGTCAGACGCCCGCTCGGGTGGAAGGAGCTGTTTGCGAGGGAGGCCATCATGAAGCCATTTGTTGGTGAGGTCTTGAAAGAGGTCTATCAAACAGCCGGCGATCCGCCTGAGGTGTTTATGGGCTTTGTAAAGGAAGATCCGGCTGTGGTGAGTTACAAGAACGACATCACCATCAACGCATTCGGGCCCATCAAGTCCCTGCCTGCCGCTGACTTTCCCCCAGATCGGCAGATTCTCGACCTTGCGCTTCAGCAGGCCGAGGGTGCTTACAATCGATTTATTCGAGATGTCCGGTCCAGATACCCAAGACCGGAGGATATCATCAGCGAAGAAGAGGTGGATGAAATCTACGAGGACATCGACCCTGAGGTCCGAAGAAAAGCCATCGAGCAGTGGCAGCGCCGGGAAGCGGAAATGAGGGGTGAGGTTTATGACAGCCCCGAGGAAGAGGCGGAATTTATGCGAATGGTCGAGGAGGAAGTGACGCTATCTGAAAAAATGAGAAAGGCGAGAGATGCCGCATTTCGCAAGCGCATAAAGGACGATCTTTCTGAAAAAGACAGGAAGCGGATGCTCGCGAGGCTAAGGGGCGAAGTCTTCATGGAAGAAGATCCAGAGATTTTGCAAATGACCCCGGCGGAGCGAATGCGCTTCATGCAGCGTCGAGATGAAATGCTTCGTGAGACACTTGGGGAGGTTGATGCAGAGGAAATCAAAAAATATCTCGCTGAAATGCGTGGCGAAGTTACCGATGAAACCGCCATTGCCATGGCGAAATTTACAAATTTGGTCAAACAAAATCTCGCCAAGGGGCGGACCCCGCATATGGCTATCTTATATGCACTGGCTCCTGAACGAGAAGAAGGGGCAGATTGGGAAAATGTGGAAGAACTTAAACAAAAGCTGCAAATGGAAGGGGAAAGCCTTCGAGACTTTGCAGATAAATGGGCTGCGATATACGGAACGAACTCTGAGTTGTTTGCTTCTAGCAGAGAATTGCGAGACGATTGGGATTACCCAGAGCCTGTCGATAATCCCAAGAAGAAAAAACGCCGTCGCAAAAACGCGGACGATGGTGCCGGCCAGGCGCTTGGCATCACTGTCTTGATCATCGCGAAGATTGCAGAGGGTGAATTGGATATTCGCGGATTTACCCTGGAAGACCTTGGGCTTAATCCGGGATTCCGCAGTGGGGCGAAGCACCTCATCGATGAGGGGTTCATCAATGAGGTTGGGAGAACCACGGATGGCGAAGTTTATTACTCGCTGACGCCAAGTGCGAAAAAGCAGCTTATCGAAGATGGGGTGATGTTCGAAAGCTATGGTCAGTCCGCCGAGCCCACCGGGCGGAGGGCAAAGCTCACAGTGGTCCCGGACTTCGAAAATAATCCCAAGAGCAAGGGCAAGAAAAAGGCCGCGAAAAAGACCGCCAAGAAGGCTACGAAAAAGGCCACGACTGCGGAGCCCAAGAAGCGCGGGCGGCCAAAGAAGGCCACAGTCGCCACGGCCGCACCAGCCGCGCCCAAGAAGCGCGGGCGGCCAAAGAAGGCCACGGCCGCACCGGCCGCACCAGCCGCCGCGCCCAAGAGGCGCGGGCGGCCAAAGAAAAACCCATAATGCCGACCATCTTGCCGTGAGACTCGCCCCACGCGCCGCTCCAGGGCGCGTGGGGCTTTTTTAAAAAAAAGTTAAGCCATGCCACCGAACAAGCGCCCCAACAAAGTAAACCGCGACGAACTTGCCATTAAAAAGCTAGTGCGCAAAAATCCGCGCGATCTGGATGCCAGGGCCAAGAAGAGACAGGAGGCCGTCGATAGGCTCGGTGGAGAGGATGAATATCAAAAGGTGCATGATAAAGAATACGGAGAGTATTACAAGGCGCATGGTGAATTTTTAAGCATGGCAGACGAAAAGTGGAAGGCATTATGGAATGAGCAGGCTGACAAGTGCCAAGATAAATATGATAGTGCAGAAATTGACGCTGTTGAACAATTTCAAATGGAAACCCAATGGCTCAAAGACGCCATCCGCAAAATCAAAGCAGAACGTCAAGTGGCCGACGTAGACCTCGACGACATGATCATGGACTTAGAGGATAAAATTCGAAACCCCCGCAGGCACCCGCGCAAAAATCCGCGCAACCAAACCGCAATGGACAAGATGTTGGATTCAGAAATTAAAAAATTTGGAGACTCAAAAAAACTTGACGATGCCATCGATGGCGAGTGCGATATTGCCAGAGAGCTTCATCGAGAATGGCTCGAAATGACGCCTCAAGGTGAGTGGGCTTCATTTGAAAAGATGTCGAGTAAGTTAAGCGATAGATATGAATCTGGAGAAATTTCACTTTTAGAAAAATTTAAACTCGAAAATCAATGGCTGCGCGACGACATGCTCCGCCGCACCCGCCTCCGCACCGTGCAAGACGTGGACCTCGACGACATAATCATGGACCTGGAAAGCAAGGTCGAAAACCCAAAGGGCAGCGGACGCGCGCGCAAGAATCCACCCAACGAAGATGGCCGCACGCTGCAAGAGCGGCTCGAAGAGGCGAGGGAGGCACTGGAGGCCAGCGTAGGGGGAGACCTGCGCGAGCTAAAGGATGAGTTTATTTTAAAAGCCAACAGAAGATACCCCAATTGGGACATCAACGATGTGCAGAAGATTAAATACTATCAGTATTTAACAGAGCTGCACAAGGGGGAAGTCTCCGATGAGTTGCTGAATGAAATCATCACGGACCTGGAGGACAAGATTCGAAACCCGAATCCCACACGCAAAAACCCCACACCCATCAGCGTATTGCGGCTACGGGAGAACAATGGCGATGATGAGTATTGGGAGAGGCTTTATACGATTAGGGCCGCCAGAGATGAGGCCCAGACCCGCTGGATGGAGTGGGTTCAAACATTGACGCCTGGCACGGGGCAGACAATGGCGGCGATGGAGAGATGGTTTGCATTTAATCAACCCAAGGTCCACCCATTGAGCGACGAAAAACTTGAGCAGATGATTGAGGAGACAAACTTCTTCAATCGTGATATTATTGAGAACAGCTAATTTTTAAGGAAAATATCATGCGTATCAAAAGCAACCTGACGCCGCGCATCATCGAAGAGCTTGCCGAAGAGTCGGTGGCGCTCAAAAATTCTATTTTGCAAAAAGCGGAAATCTTGGCCGAATCCAACGAGGGGGGAACGGCAACCGAGATTTTTTTTGAGTTTATCGCAGAAGCGCTTGAGGAAGAAGTCGTACCGCTCGCCTATTTCTTAGAGGCTGAAAAAGATGACTTTAAGGTGCTCTTAAACTTTGCGCTGAAAGACGAACAGGACGTTGAAGACTACACTCTGTTTTTAAACCAGGTCGAAAGCTACCTGCCCACGGCCTACCGGCAGACTTTGAATCCTCGGGCGAAAGCTGAGAATCCTCGGGCGAAAAACCCCCGCGCAACGAGTGGCCGCGCATCCAAGTCCATGATTGACATGGCGCTCAAGGTCAACGAAGAGGCGGACATCGCTGCCGCTGCGGCCGAGGAATTCACAGCGAAGCTGGGCCTTGGTCAGAAGCTGAGCGATGACATTGCGGATGTATACATTGCGATGGAGCAGCTCTTGGTCGAAATTCAAGAGGGCGTGCCAAACACCAAGCGGCTGAAAGAGACCATCACGCAAGCGATGGACTCGACCAACAAGCTATACAAAAAAATGAACAAATACAAAGACCGCGGGCAGGTCGGTATGGACTTCGACCCCTATGAAAACCCCAAGCCCCCGCGCAAGAATCCGCCCGATAATGATGCCATGGACAAGAAGGAGCAGGAGGCCGTCGATAGGCTCGGTGGGAGAGATAAGTTTGATAAAGCCGTGGGAGAATTGGAAGCTGAGTATGATAAAGCTTATAACGAATTTTATGACATCATGGACTATGGGTGGGAGAGCCGGTGGAAAAAGTACGTCAGAGAATCTAATGAGCGATTTAATAATGGAGAATATGACAACATTGAAGCTTTGAAAATTCAAATAAAATGGCTCAAAGACGCCATCCGAAAAATCAAAGCCGAGCAGGACTCAATCCTCGACGACATGATCATGGACTTGGAAGACAAAATTCGAAACCCCAAGCCCCCGCGCAAGAAAAAGCTCGCAAATAAAAACCCCGACGACGCCCAAGCCCTCAAGCAACAAAGCGCCCAGCTTAAGCAAGAGCACAAAAAGCTCTGGTCG
>JADDYB010000568.1_pt1 | contig 11759 bp, 15 predicted proteins | sample 8641941 | NCBI WGS metagenome assembly JADDYB01 (sample SAMN16275377, study PRJNA637457) | freshwater sediment metagenome | isolation source: Lake Kineret sediment | place: Israel: Lake Kineret | collected 2013 | reverse complement strand
TTACTTGAAGACCTACCTCATCGATGAAGGGATCTCCACCTACCATAACCTCGGGCTGGTCTATCAGCTGATGGGCGATGACGAAAAAGCCGAGCAGTGCTTCACACGTGGCGAGCAGCTCAGGCAAGCACATAAGGCCCGCGACAAGGAGGCCCAGCAGATCCTTAAAGAGGTCTTCGAGTAAGTACCCTGCGGCGACGGGCCGGGAGCGGCATCCGCAGGCAGGTGCCAGGAGCACGGACCCTCCCTCGAGCTTCTGCACGACTCGATCGTCTGTTCACAGCCCGGTGTCCGGCGGTGGTGCGGGAAGAATTCTTATGAAGGAGCCGCTAATTAGGTACCACAGGTGTAAGGAAGAGTATGGAGAAGATAACTGTTAGTCTGATTAAAGCAGATGTGGGTGGCTTTCCGGGACATTCAGCGGTGCATCCCGAGTTGATGGAGAAGGCGAGGACGCAGCTGGCGAAGGCGAAGAAGGACGGGTTGCTCGTGGACTTTCATGTCCTAGCAGCCGGCGATGACCTCCAGTTGCTGATGAGTCACCGCAAAGGGGTGGACTCGGAAGCGATCCACGGCTTAGCGTGGCACACCTTCGAAGAGGCTACGAAAGTAGCGAAGGAGCTCAAGCTGCACGGCGCTGGTCAGGATTTGCTCGTCGATGCGTTCAGTGGCAACATCCGTGGCATGGGACCCGGGATAGCGGAGATGGAATTCACAGAACGTGGCTCGGAGCCGCTGGTCGCGATCATGATGGACAAGACGGAGCCCGGGGCGTTCAATTATCCGATCTACAAGATGTTTGCCGACCCGTTCAACACTGCGGGCCTCGTCGTCGATCCGACGCTGCACGATGGCTTCATCTTTGAGGTCTGGGACATCAAGAAGAAGACGAAAGTATTTCTCCGCACCCCGGAGGAACTGTACTCCTTGCTCGCCTTGATCGGCGCGAAGAGCGAATACGTGATCAAGCGTGTCTATCCGAAGGAGACGAGCCCGCTGCCGAAGGACGAGCCCGTGGCGGCGATCAGCACGGAGAAGTTATACTTTACCGCGGGTAAATATGTCGGTAAAGATGATCCCTGTGCGCTGGTGCGGTCACAATCAGGTTTGCCGGCGCTGGGCGAGGTTCTGGAGCCGTTCTCGCTGCCCTACCTGGTGAGTGGCTGGATGCGCGGCTCGCACAACGGTCCACTTATGCCCTGCTCCTTCGGCGATTGTCACCCCACACGGTTTGACGGGCCACCGCGCGTCGCTGCTGCTGGGTTCCAGATCGCTAAGGGCCGGCTCGTTGGGCCTGCGGACCTCTTTGATGACCCTGCGTACGATCGCGCGCGCCGCAAAGCCGGAGCGATTGCCGATTACATGCGTGCTCACGGGCCGTTCGAGCCGCATCGGCTCCCCATCGAAGAGATGGAGTACACGACGCTGCCGAACGTGCTCAAGAAGCTTGAGAAGAGGTTCGAGCCGACAGAATAACCAGCACGGGAAACACGGGGTGGGTTTCTCCCACCCTTCCTTTTTCCACATCCCATTCGTCGCTTTACTCGCGGTCCCCTTCTCCTGACACGTGGTTGAACCAGCAACGAACTACGGGGCAATGGAGCTCGAAGATACGTACTGTGAGGCCTTTGACGGGCTGGTCGCACGGGTCTGCATTACAGCACGTGATGCGAAGCGGTTAAAGCAGGCGGTACGTGCTGCGACTGCCCTGCCCTGCACGGTCTTCGGTGAATCAGAGGGTGGTATCGAGCGGTGGCTAGGCGAGGGGGAGACGCCGGACGGCCGGCAGGGTGCCGTGATCCAGATCTGGGTGAATTACGGTCCTGATGCCGCGGCGCACCTGGAGTACGAAGTTGCAAAGCGGATCCGGCAGGGTGTTCTGGTCGTGCCCACTACCCGCGTCTTCAATGCGCTCGACTCGCCTGAGAAGTTCGAGACGATGGCGCGTATCGGGCACTGCGGCGACGGGTACGAGACCATTGAGCACCGCAGTGGCCGTGAGGTGATCGTTGTGCCGATCATGATGGGCGAGTTCGTCATTGAGCGGTATCTCGGGTATCAGCGTGGCGTGATGGGTGGTAATCTCTGGTTCTTCTGCGAGACTGAGGCGGCCGCACTGGAGGCAGGTGAGCTGGCGATCAAGGCGGTGAGCGCGGTTGATGGCGCGATCACGCCTTTCGGGATCTGCTCTGCAGGCTCGAAGCCCGAGACGAACTTCCCGGAGATCGGGCCGACGACCAACCACTGGTACTGCCCCACGCTCACACGGCGACTCAGTGACTCCAGGGTGCCAGAAGGCGTGCGAAGCATACCGGAGATCGTGATCAACGGCCTCTCGCTCCAGGTCGTCGAACGGGCGATGCGGGCTGCGATCGAGCGTGTGGAGGCCGTGAAAGGGCTGGTGAGGATCTCCGCGGGCAACTACGGCGGTACCTTAGGGCGCCATAAGATCTCCTTACGGGCGCTGCTGGCGTAAGTAACCCGTCCTGCTAAGGCACTAGCACCGCATTCACGAGTGAACGACCAAGAGTGGCGAGAGACCAGGTGGTTGAGATGCGCGAGCAGGAATTCATCACGGCCTTTCAAGAGGTATTCATCTACCAGCTGCGGAGGAAACTGGGGCGGTCTGAGGATCTCAGCACCCTTGAGCGATTCGTGAGACCCTTGCTTATCCCGCTCTATATCCTCCTCCTCTACCTCTTCTCCCGGAATCACTACGTCCTTCCGCTTACCGTGCTCACCTTTCTCGGCTGCGCATGGCTGAGCGCGATTGCGATCGACTCGATCAAGCGCATTTATCATCGCCGTGCTCTCCTGGCCAATCCCGCGAAGCGGTACCGCGAGGTAGCGGAGTTCTCCGTTCGCGAACGTATCTTCACCTATCTCATTCCCGCACTCGTCTTGACGGGTATCTTTGCCAGCGGGATGTTCCTGCTCACCTATGCCCGGACTGGCGAGCTGAACTTGCACCTATTCGCCGGGCTGCTCAGTATTCCGGTGGTCATGGCATTGGAATTGAGTGGCTTGTTGAACCGCCTGCGAAGCGGCTAAGACGAGAGTTCCGCTCTTCTCCTTCAGCAACCCGCCACCTCATTCCTGATCGCAATCCCGCGGTGATGCGGCGGCCTTCCGTGCTTGCGCGAGCCTTTATCAGCTCCTGCTCCTGACCTACCTAGTAGACCAGACGAGGAGCAGTGAGGGGGGATGTTTGTCGAGCGTTTAGAGGGGGGCGTGAATCTTACCGGCTGCGCAGCTCGGCTCGCCGCGATCTATGAGACCTTCCTTCAGCCCGGGCAAACCATCCAGCCGCACTTCCATCCGGACGCCGAAGAGCTCTATTACCTCATATCAGGCCAGGGCGTCATGCATATTGGTGAGGAGCAGCGTGAAGTGGCAACCGGAGATGTGATTTATATACCGCCTGACAAAGTCCACTTCCTCCAGAATAGCTCCGCAGAGCCGATTCGATTCCTCACCTTCACGGTGAGGATCACCCGCGCTGAGCTCATGCCCTATATTCTGTAGCGGGAACAGCAACTGCCGGCGAATCCCACAACCAGCTACACCCGGGCTATTCTTGAGCCAACTGATGACCGGATCCTGCGTCAGCTCGGTGAGATTGCATTCAAACCCGAGTCTGACTGAGTGGGTGCCGGTGGTGTGCAGATCATCCGGTTCGAAGCCGTTAGCGCGGGCCAAGGCAATTTGAAGCGGGTTTACCACCGGCCGTGGGAGAGTGTCGAGCCGCTGGAGACCTTTACGCTTGCTGTCGCTGTCCGCTAGGTAACCTCAGGTGCACTCACTTCACACTTCTCCGCACTCCTCGTTCCCAGGGTTTATTATCCGCGCCAACCCTTGGGGAGAGTATGATCATTCTCTCCGGCGGCACGGGCACCCCGAAGCTGCTCCCTGGCCTCGTAAAGGTCTTCAAGAACGAGCCGCTGACCATCATCGTGAACACCGCGGAGGATCTCTGGATCTCCGGCAACCTGCTCTCCCCGGATATCGATTCCGTGCTCTACACCCTGGCTGGCATGATCAACAAGGAGACCTGGTGGGGCGTGCACAACGATAGTTTTCATACGCACACCGCACTCGAGCGAATGCAGCAGCCAGAACAGCTAATGATCGGTGATAATGACCGGGCAACCCATATCATGCGATCCGAGCTGCTGCGCCAGGGCAAGAGCTTAACCGAGGCTACTGCGGCGCTTGCACGGAGCTTCGGCATACCTGAGCGCATCACGGTACTGCCCATGACGGACGAGCCTGCTGCGGTACGAACCATGATCCAGACGCCAGAGGGCGCGCTCCACTTTCAGGAGTTCTGGGTAACGCGCAAGGGCGTGCCGGACGTGGTAAATCTGCACTTCGAGGGCATCGCGACCGCACGCCCTTCCGCGGCCGTCGTTGCAGCACTGGCACAGAAAGCGGAGCCGCTCGTGCTCATCGGACCGAGCAATCCGATCACCAGTATCGGGCCAATCCTTGCGCTCAGCGGTGTGCGTGATCTGCTGAAGTGGAAGTTCGTGGTCGCGATCTCGCCCATCATCGGCACGGCGGCGGTAAGCGGACCTGCGGGCAAATTCATGCGTGCGAAGGGCTTTGAGGTCTCGCCCTACGGTGTGTATGAGTGCTATAAAGAGTTCCTCGATATGCTCATTATCGATCAATCGGACGACTGTTTGCCCGAGCCCGGCGTGGAGGTGCTGAAGACGGACGTCATGCTTAGGAAGGAGCGCGATAGCAGACGGTTAGCGGCCTTTCTACAGCACGCCGTGGTGCGGTAGTCTGTGGTCGAAGTGCATGCTGCTGCCACTGCTCTTTCCCTCTCAGGCAGCTTACGGTGGCCAACGAGCTTCTCGCACGTCTACTTCTTGAACGTAGTTTCCAGGAAGTCGCCGATGAACGTGCCGACGATGAAGATGATTACGTAAATGATCACACTGATGAAGATGCCGATGAGGCCCCCGGCGAAGGGGGTGAGTCCGCCTCCGACACCGAAGAACTTAATGAGCCCGAAGACAATGCCGAGAATGATGCCGATGATAATCCCTTTCTTGAGCAGTCCCATGCGATCCTCTTTACCTGGATTCATGTACCCGAAAGCCAACCCAGCAAGAAGTACCAGCAGTTCAAACCACCACCTTTCTTTTCGCTTTTACCTCCTATTCTCCTACTAATGTCCAGTGGTTGAAGCTCTATATAGGTTGCTGAACAAGGCACGGTAAAGTTACCCGGTGTTGCGGCAAATTCAGGTCAAAACCAGCACAGTACTCGAGGGGCACCAGGTCCAGTGGAACCGTGACCGCCAAGCTTATAAGAATCCGAGCGGTATGTACACCTACCAGTCGAGCCCGATGGAAGCGGAAAAGAGGGAAGAGGAAGTCAGTGAAGAGCGGCGTGCGAGCCTCGTGCTGTATCTCGCGATGGGCAGTTTCATTCTGATCACGCACCTCCTTGCGCTGCTGCTCGCCACGCCCATGGACCGCGCGGGGATGCAAGCCTTTGAGGATCCCGAATCGCTCTGGAACCCCCTGTACTTCTTCGCCTTCATCATTGCGTTCACTGTGTTCATCCTGCTGATCCTGAAGTATTTCAAGCAGCTGGGTGAGAAGCTCGTGTATCTCGTGATGCTCGTCGCGGTGGCCTCGACGATCTTCTACGTGCTGTACGCCTTCTTTCACCCGCAGCTCGCGCTCCCCGTTATCGGCACGCTCGCGCTCGCTCTGCTCCTCTACCGGTATCCCGAGTGGTACGTGCTCGACGCGACGGGCTTGCTCATTGCAGGCGGAGCCGCGGCGATCTTCGGCATTTCGCTCAACGTACTTCCCGTGCTCCTCCTCATGGTTATCCTGCTGGTCTACGACGCCATCGCGGTCTACAAGACGAAGCACATGGTCGCGCTCGCCGAATCGGTGATCGATCTTCGCATGCCCGTGCTCTTTGTGCTGCCGCGGCGGTGGGGCTTCTCGCTTCTGAAGGAGACGAAGCTGGAGGAGGGCTTCTACATGGGGCTTGGCGATGCGATCATCCCCGCAGTGCTCGTCGTCTCGGCCAATGCGCTCCCCGCGACCATGCGGTATTTCGGCCTGGTCAATGCCCCGGCGCTCGGCGCACTCCTCGGCACGCTCGCGGGCTACACAGCACTGAGCCGCATTGCGGGCCGCGGGACACCACATGCGGGCCTGCCATTCCTCAATACCGGCGCCATTCTAGGCTTCGTCATCGGCCTCCTTCTTGGTTGACCCGCCAGGACACCTGAGCAGCTCAGCGCAGTAATCCGCGCATATTCCGCAGTGCATCGAGCAGCCCGTGCGCATAGTTGATGCAGCCAAACGCGGTGAAAAGATCGCCCTTCGCGCCATAGTACTTCGTGTCTTCGTAGTACCGCTGTGCATGCTCGACCACGGCCGCTTCAGCTGCGGTGAGTGTGACCGACTTGAGCTCAGCGATACTCTCCGCGAAGAGTGCGAGATCCTTCTGCACCCGTTCTGCATCTTTCATTCGACCCTCACGCATACGCTCTATCCATCTATCAATCCCCGGTGAGGGCGATAAATATCCCATGTAGGATGCCCGCGCTTCCAGGTCTCGTCTTCCGTCGCTCGCAGCCGGCAAAAGTATTTATAGCGGGAGCGACAACTGCACAGCCGAGTGTATCCGGGTATGGTAACATTCACGCTCCGCAAAGCACGTGATGCGGATTTGCCGGAGATCATTCGGCTGTGGAAACGTAACATCAAGACGGCAAATACCTCCGAGGACATTGCGGAGTTCTTCCACTCATCCAACTACTTCTTCTTCGTCGCTGCTTCGCGGACCGCAGAGGGTGGCGAGCAGCTCATCGGCTTCGTGGGCGGGAGTATACGGGGGAGCCATGGGCATATCTCCGGGATTGCGGTGGACCGAGAATATCAGCGCTCTGGCGTGGGCAACGCTCTGATCAGGCTGCTGGAACGCGAATTACGCGCTCAATCGTTCGATCTCGTCACCCTGGAGGTGCGGAAGAGCAACAGGAGCGCGATCCACTTTTATGAGATGCTCGACTACCGGCCTTCGTACCTCATTCGTGCGTACTATGCGGATGGCGAGGATGCGTACGTTTTCGCTAAGAAGATCTGATGCTGCGGCACTCGCCCGCCTATCACGGCAGTGACTCTTCTTTCACCAGCTCAAGTGCGCCAAGGGGGCAGATGTTCACGCATGCCTTGCAGCTCGTGCAGCTCGCCTGGTCGATCTTGATCCAGGTCCCCACCAGCTCGATGGCATCCGCTGGGCAGACGGAAACGCAGGCGCCGCAGTAGCCGCAGGTATACCGGTCTATCTCGATCATTCCTCGTTCTCCTTCCGTTCCTTCTCCGTAAAGATCTGGCCCTCAAAGGTGCTGACCTCCGTGCCCACCTCCAGCCAGGCATCCTGGGGCAAGCCGGCCTTCCAGCAGGTCTGGCATAAGAACTCCTCGGGCGACCAGTGGTATTCGACCGCGACTTGCGGCAGCAGGAGCCCCTGCGCATACCCGCGTTTGACGATCAAGCCATGGCGGCCGATCTCCACGTGCTTCGGCAGCTCTGCGGGCTTCACCTTCACGACCATGGGCAGTGACAGAACGGTCAGCTCCAGGGCGATCTCGTTCAATTCGCGGAGCGTCACGGGCGGGAATCGGGGGTCGAAGACTGCTGCGGAGATCGCCGCCTCGATGATCGCGTCCTTCAGTGGCAAGACGGGATAGGGGAAGCCGATACAGCCCCGTAGTGCGCCGAATTTGGTGAGCGTGACGAAGACGCCCCGCTCTTCGGTAAAGATCGCGGGCAAATCATTGGGCGCGCGGAGCTTCGTGTGCTCGCTCAGATGATGCTTGATCGCGGCACGTGCGAGCTCCAAGCCCCTGCGGCCTTCCGCTGCGGTTAACATCGCGAGGCACCTCAGACAGACTCTGCTCTGCGGGAGCACCAGAGCGGTGAGGACGCTACCCTGCAAGCTCCTGCTCCCACCATCTACGCCTATATAAGCGCTCCTCATTTAAAGCTTCGGTCAGCGTCGAATCGTTCGTGCTGTACACTGTTATTCAAAATGAGTTGCCTGGATACGCTATGCCGGCTCCTGAAAGAGTCGTTCGAGCTTCTCAATCCCCAGCGCTCGTTTAAGCGCGTTCAGGCAGCGATCGCAGATGAGCTGCTCGCCGATTCGCATACCTGCAACGCCCTCGCCTTTCTCTTCGTACCTATCATAGCACTCCTCACCACAGAATATGCACGCTTGGGTCATACCCGCGTCTCACGCCTCCATGCAGCTGCCAACTCCCGACCAAATCACCACGCAGGCTCTGAATTATCAGTAAGGCACCGATCCTTAAAAACTCGTTTGTACAGCGCTAATCTTACCTAGCAGCTCAATTCAGGAGCAGGATCGCGGCGTTCAGCGCTGCTGCAAGGCTTACCCAGAGCAGATACGGGAGGAGGAGCAGGCCAGCGGGTCTGGAGAGCGGTAAGAACTGAGCAATGGTCGCGGCAATGGCAATCCAGAGGGGAATAATGACCACGAGCCCGGCAAGCGGCGATCGGAGCCCGAAGAACGCGATCGACCAGAGCATGTTCAGCAGCAATTGCACGCCGAAGAGCGCAAGAGCAAGTTTCACCCCACGCGCCTGAACGCCCAGCCGCCAGATAAGGAAGAGCGAGAGCCCCATAAGGGTGTAGAGGGTAATCCAAACCGGCGCGAAGAGCCAGTTGGGCGGGGTGAAGACGGGCTTGTTTAACGTGACGTACCAGGTTTGGACTGACGCACTGGTAGCTACGGCGCCAATCTGACCTGCAAGCTGAGCAATGACTATGCTCCCGATGAGTTTCAGGATATCCCTTACCTCCATCCGCTCGTCCTCACCGCTCTGAGGAGTATACCTAGCGACTACAGGCAAATAAAGCTCACGGTTTCCCCCACAGGGAGGGCTGAACAGTAGCGAGGCATTCACAGGTAGAACGAGCTCACCAGAAGCTTAACCGACTCTTCGTGCAGGTACTGGTGCTCGGGCTTCGTGGCCGTGCGCGCAAAAGCGATAAGTTTATAAAGCACTTTATATAAGAAGCAGGCATGGCGCGCGAAGCGGATTTATTCACCGAAGCACGTGGCTACACCAGAACTCGCGAGCCATTCGTACGAGCTACCTGGAGGTAACTAAAGTCGCATGCAACTGAGCGATCTGCTGGACGATGTCATAGCAAGTGAAGTTTATAAAGGTGTGAGAATACGGTGCAAGATCTACCACGATCTTTCACAGTTGCCGCCTGATACGCTAGAGCAACTAAAATCGGATAGCAGCGTTAAGGAAGATTGTAAAGGTGAATTAACCAAAAAACTTCAAAAATTATGTTACAGAGATCTGATCGTTACTGATCTTGATCCATCGTCTAATAGTGTGGAGATCGAATATACCGCGTACTATACGGGTAGCAAGCAGTACCCGGAAGTGCATTTGAAAACTCTATTGATCTATTATGATAACCGCGGTGTTAATGTACGTGATTCCGCAGTCTTCGACCGAATAGTCGAGGAGGTTCGGCGAGACTTAGGCGAGAAATACCGAGACTGTAAGGAGAAGCGGCTCAATCTGTTCGCGTCGCTCTTCAAAAAAGCGCTCGCGGGACAGGATTATAGAAAGCAGCAGTGAAGAGGCATGGCTGACGTTAACCTGATGGAACTGACGAAGCAAATCGTGCGATTACAGAAGCTGATTTACCGTGAGTTCGTTAACTCCGGCCAGGTAAACCGCCGTAATGGGACCCTGTTGGCGGATTGCCTCGATTATTGCCGGTATCTGGTGGTCGATCTGATAGAGGGTCGCGACCAGGAGAAGAGCCAGGAGCTGATTGACCAGTTCATGAAATCTGAATCATACTGTAAGAAAGAAGGTGACTGGCTACATGCGGATTTCTTCGCGACGCTGCTACAGCTCCTGTCGTCAAACTACAACATCTCGATGCTACGGGGGCAGGCCACGACACGAGAAGCGTTTGAGAAGAGCTGGCAACGAACGCGTGAGGCGCTTCGACTCTAAAAGCTACTCGATGCTAGGTGCATCATTTCTTCTCGCCGATAGGTACGTAGGTATACCTATATCCGGGCGTGAGACCTCAGACGCTATGGAGAGCCTGCGATGGGTAAAGAGCCAGTCGCATTCGATTACGAAGAGGAGAGGCGGAAGTTCAGGTGGGATATCCCGGCCAATTACAACTTTATCGAGGTACTTAGAAGCTGGGCGGCGGAAGATAGCTCGAAGCTCCTGGCTATTACGGAGTATCCCGACGGGCGGGTCGAGCAAGCGAGCTACCGCGAGGTATGGGAGAGCGCACTGAGAATCGGCACCGTGCTGCGCGCGTCAGGCATCCAGCAAGGTGATCGGGTTATGGCGCTACTGCCGCGGGGCACGGATGTGTACAGGGTAAGCCTTGGCATCTGGGCGATCGGCGGCGTGGTTGTTCCGTGTACCGTCATGCTCAGGCGGGCGGATATCGAGTACCGGTTCGTGGACGCGGGCGTGAAGGCGCTCGTCACGAGTGATGCAGCCGTTGCTGCTGAGGTTGAAGCACTCAAAAGCGCACCTGCCCCGGAATATCGGTTCTTCGCTGGCCCGCGAGCTGGATGGCGCGACCTTCAGCAGGAGAGCAGGTCAGCATCACGCGATCTCATGCTCGCCCGTCTGGCGAAAGATGATCCGCTGGTCATCAACTACACCTCGGGGACGACGGGCGCGCCGAAAGGGGTGGTACACACCCATACCTGGATGCACTGCTTCGATCGTTTGAATCGCTATTACTGGTGGCATACGCAGCCGGGGGATCGCTGCTGGGCGACCACCGAGCCGGGCTGGGCGAAATGGTACTGGGCGCCCCTTGGCGCGATCGTCACCGCTGGCGCGACGAACTTCCATTACGCCGGCCGGTTTGAGCCCGCCACCTGCTTCGCACTGCTCGCGAAATGGCGGATCAATCGAGCCTGCATGACGCCGACGGAACTCAGGGCGATGGCCACCCTAGAGGATGCAGCCGATCGCTACGATCTGACGGCCTTGCAGGTGATCTTAACTGCGGGCGAGCCCTGCACACCGGGCATCGTCCGCTACTTCGCGGAGAAGTTCGGTATTGCGGTACGGGAGGGATATGGCCAGACAGAGACGTGTGTGATCGCCTGTACGCTGCCCGGCATGGAGGTGAAGCCGGGCTCAATGGGCAAGTTTACGCCCGGGGTCGTGGGCGCGCTGGTGGATCCCGCGACCGGCGAACGAGTGCCGGTAGGCGAGAAGGGCGTCATTGCGGTTGAGAGGGATCACCCCATGCTCTTTACCGGCTATCTCAACAAGCCCGAGAAGACCGCGGAAAGCTTCGTTGGCCCGTGGTATCTCACGGGCGACCTCGCACGCAGTGACGAAGCGGGTTACCTCTGGTTTGAGTCACGGGCTGATGACATCTGCATCACCTCGGGCTACCGGATCGGCCCCTTTGAGGTTGAAAGCGCGGTTAATTCGCATGAGGCCGTGCTGGAATCTGCCATGGTTCCGAGCCCTGACCCGCTACGCGGCGAGATTGTGAAGGCCTTTATCGTCTTAAAGGCGGGCTACCACCCTACTGAAGAGCTCCGCGCGGCTATTCAGGAGCACGTCAAACGGATCACGGCACCCTACAAGTATCCGCGCGAGATCGAATTTGTGGAGGAGCTGCCGAAGACGATCAGTGGTAAGATCAAGCGTAACGAGCTGAGAGCGC
>JADDYB010000567.1_pt1 | contig 11762 bp, 24 predicted proteins | sample 8641941 | NCBI WGS metagenome assembly JADDYB01 (sample SAMN16275377, study PRJNA637457) | freshwater sediment metagenome | isolation source: Lake Kineret sediment | place: Israel: Lake Kineret | collected 2013 | reverse complement strand
ATTAGTGATCACCAGCGGTGCGAATATCGAAACTGTACGCAGATAGGTCACCCCGGCAGCCTGCGCGGATCCGGTGCCGGCTTCTCTGATCAGTTTGAAAATATGAATCGCGCCGGAATACCAGATGAAGCCAAAGACCAAATCCAGAGCATCAAGAAGACTATCTCTTCAATCCAATAAGATCGTTGTCGAAGAGCCAGCCCACCGTTGACCGGTGGGCGTCTTCCCACATGTTTACACGCTCTTGCTTGGACATCTTGGAGCCTTGGTCCAGCTCTGCGTGGCAGCGAAAGCACAAAGCTGCGATCCGGTAGTCATGGGCTTTGAGCCCCCGGCCCTTACCGTCACGCAGTTGGTTTGAATGAGCGGCGACCACAGTCCCATCGCTCACCCCGCAGTGTTGGCAAGGACTAGTCCTCACGGCTTCTAGAAGCTTTTGGTTTCGATACAACGACTCTCTCCTCGGTTGTGAACCTGTGGTTGTTGCCACATTCTTTTCGTCTGACGATGACACCATCTCGTTGGCGGGTACGGGTCTCCAGAACGTCAAAGACCTTCGTGCCGCACTCGGGGCACCTCACTGAAGCTTCTTCAGTTGATCAACAACCTCATCCGCGCTGAACGGGATTGAGCCAAGTGATTTAAACATGTCGATGGCGTCGGCGACGGTAGCGCTGTAGCCAGCCCTCCACACCTCCTCCGACCACCCTTCGTCATCCTCGCTCTTGCCGAGGAACTCCTGCATCTTGTTGTTCATTTTGGAAGCTCGTGTTTATTTGGAGATGGTTTGATGTTTGGGTTGGCCCTCAAATAAATACCAAACTGTTTGTAGGCGGTCATCTCCTTCTGTTTGGTTTCCTTGGATTTTCTCTTCTCTTCCACGGGGGCAAAGTGGGATTCAAACTCCGTCACAATGACCCCCTTTGCCCTAAAGGCAAGGTCTCTGATGAAGATACTGGGCCGAGGATTCTTTGCCCAATGAAAGGGAGAGTCGGGGTAGCATTTGCATTTCATTTTTTTATGTTCCTCAATTGTTAGTATTAAAAGCGCCCGTTTCTGCAATTCGTCCCCAGATGAAACAAAGGGGCCTGAGTTTCGATGGCATTGCAGCTTTTACCGCGATGGGCTTCGTGGCTCGTTTTTGCCCCTTAATTTATTATCCGCATGAATGCACCACATCGGGCGCACTTGTAAATGGGTTGGCCTTGGACAGGCTCCCAGCGGTGATTGCAGTTCATGTCTTGTCCTTATTGATTGCGGCCAGCAGACCGTCAATGGTGTCAAATTCCTCGCCTGTCTCAATCAGTTTGAAAAATGTCTTGCCTGTGCCCCAGATCAGTGTTTTAGGGTTGCGCGGGGTGTAGACGCACTTGGCAATCTTATTGTCATCGCTGATGTACTGGCGCAGACCGTGGTCCTCGGCTGAGTAGCCAAAACAGTACTGAAGCGGGATGGCTTTTAGTTCTTCGAGGGTCATGCACAACTCCTTGTTGTTAAAAGCACCAGCATCACAATGATGAAAGTCCATGCGATCTTCATTCGTCCTCCAGCGGCTTGCGTTTGTCCTGTCGCCATATGGCATAGCCACACAGCAGACCGTGGAACCATGTGATGCCAAGCATCAGCCATGTGTCGGGGTCAAGCTCTCTCATGTGTTGCTCCTTGCTCGGATCATGTCGCACACCCACTGCGGATCAACACTGTACCCGCCGGGAATTTCTTGAATGATGGCCTCACGCTCGTCAGCACGGACAAGTTCGGCAAAGCGTGCAAGCATTCTGTCAGCGTCAATTTCGTTGTCGTCATCACATTGCAGAAGTCCATACTTGTTGAACGGAAACCCAGCCTCCCGCGCCATTTCAATTACGGTCTTCATGTGTTGCTCCTTGAGTTTGGCTTCGATGGCTCGGCCATAGTCTTGGTAAAAATACGTTGGCCCCATCTCAAGATGCAATTCCCGATAGTTTTCATCCGTCAGCCCAACCCATGTGCGCTGTGCTGGTGGGGATGTGTAGAGGGGTGTTCCGACAGGGCAGTTGTGGTTGAAAGTACCGTCAGCAATCGCCACAGGCTCCTGCTGTGCCGCAGTTGGAATTGCTTCCGCATGAATCTGTCCGCACTTGCGACACATTGTTTTTTCTTTGCTCTCGTACCAGCAAGGTTTTAATGCCACAGGCTCCTGCTGTGCTGGCTGCTCTGCCAGTGCTTCTCGCAAGGCTGTGATGGCTTCTTGCTCTCGCTCCCATGCGCGACTTCCACAATCGCTTTCGGTCATGCTTAACGCCTCCAGCGCGAGGCGCAATGCTTCTTTGCTCATGTGTTCTCCTTAATGCCGTGGGCGGCTTCGGCAAATCGAACGCCAAGTAGAAAGCAACCATAAAGAGAGGTTCCATCCTTCCTTGCAAAATAAGCATCGTCAACTTCAGTTAACGTCAGCGGCTTGCGCTGTGCTGGTGGGGATGTGTAGAGTTGGTCTAATCCCGGCGGGTCAAGTCTGTAGTTGCTGTTGTCTTTCGCCACAGGCTCCTGCTGTGCTGGCTGCTCACCAACTAACTCACGCTTGATCTGCTCTGCCAGTTTTTGCTCGAGTGCTGTACGTGCTGGCCTCTGGCATTGCCCTGCTACGCACGATTGACTGCCGCAGAACGGACAACCACCAAACTTCATGTCGCTTATGCTGCGCTGCTGTGCTGGCTGCGGGGATGTGTAGAGAGGAACGGTGCAACCATCTTGGCCTTTATCCAAGCGCACCATCATCATGCGATTACCTTTGCCAAGCATGGTGTCCCACATTCCATACGCCACAGGCTCCTGCTGTGCTGGCTGCTCTGCCATCCTTGCTCTCTCGTCAGCACGGACAAGCTCGGCAAAGCGTTTAAGTCGCGTGTCAAATTCAGCGTGATGGTCATCCCACCCAGCCTCACGGGCCATCTCAACGGTTGTTCTCATATGTCTTCTCCTGAAATCTTTAGTGCATCATCAGTGATCTCTTGAACATATCGCAGTACATCCTCAAGATCAGACTTGTGAGTGAAGCGTTTGTTTACACGTTGCTTTATTTCCCACAGCGTGTCGAACGCTTCATCTGCATGGATTGCTCTGCGGCACTTGTCAGTGTCCTGCGGATAGCTGAACTCGAGTACGGCCTTCATACGCTTCTCCGTTTAAACGCATCAGCAGTCTTGCCTTGCGCCATGTTTTTGTTACGTCCGTCTTGGAGGCGTCCTGCCATTTAAATTTGGGACTTGTGATGCTCCTCGTTGGGGTCACCATCGTGGGGTTCTGATTGTTCAGTTTCTCGCTTGTCCATAGTTCCATCATATTTCTCCGTTATCCAAAATCCTGCGTGATTGATAAGCATCCCGAGGGCCGTCATTTCTTCCGGCGTTCTGCAACGGCGGTTAACGCCGTGCTCCCCTGTGCGATGCATATCAAATGCAGAGTTGCTGTTGAAGTACTGTTTGCATTCTTGGCATTGATTACGATTGCCCGTTAGCTTCATGATCCACTCCCTCCCGCATAAGGCTCTTGCTGACCTCTTGCTCCACAAGCTCGGCAAAAGATAACCCTGACGGGAATCGCATCTGAGCCGCTTCAATACCGCCAACGATCTTGATGGCCTTTAAAAGTCCCTCGTTAAAGCCGCTGGTGTACTGGTTACCAGAAGACAGACGGGCATCAATGCCCTCCCGCACAATCTGAGTCATCGGCATCCTGTTGGCTTTGGAGAATCGCTTGAGTCTGGCGATGCTCTTGGGCTCAAGGTACGTCATGAATGGTTTGTAGTTTGTTGAGAATGTCATATTCTTTCCCTAGAAAGGATCGTCCGGCCATCTGGATGTTTCGTATTCCTTGACCAGATCGTCAAAGATTTGTTTGGCCACTTCATTGCCGTGTAGCTCGGTGCGGCTTTCCACACCACAGCGTTTACACAGCTCTACTGCTGCCTCGTTTTCCGTGTTGACCTCAAGGAAGTCATGGAACTTGGGTTCCTTGCAGAGCATCCCTGCTTTCTGAACCCTGTTGTTGTACGGGGTAGCGGACTCGTCATCTTGAATCCGCACCAACGCACAACCGTATCGCGCCCCAACGAAGTCACGCAGAATTTCTTCCGGGCATTCGTCGGGGTGGATCGCCAGCGTCAAAACAAAACCTGTGCGGTCTTGTTTCAACGCCACCTTTCGTTCTTCAAACTGAAGTGCCATCTCAGCAAACCAGTCCGCCTACGTCATCAATCTTGCCCTCGAGATACTCTATAACAGCCAGATTTTTTTCAACTGTTCTCTTTAGTGCATCAATGACTATGCGTTGCGTTTCAATTTCTTCCTTGAGGGCATTAAGCTCTTTATTGCTGACTGGCTTCTCGGACGCTTGATCCTTTGGCTTGGCAAGTGTTGTCAGGGTCAAGGAAACGTACTTGGTTGTGGTTCCAAGCGCCTTGGCAATCTCTCTGTGCGTAGCATTGGGGTGCTCCGCCTTGTACGCCCGAATGCGTTTTGTCATGGGCTTCTTGGGGGTCATTGTGATCTCCTGCGTAGTCATATCAGGCATGGTCTTTAAAAAATCTAACATGGTGTTCTCCTTAAAACGGCAAATCTTCATCGCCAAAGTTGTCTTCTTGGCGAACAGGTTGACGGGAATAACCGCTCTGTTCGGCGGGGACAAAGCGGTCAACAGAGATCGACAGGTATGTCTTGCCCTGCTTGTCCACCTTCTTCCAACCAGAAAGCTTGACAACCGTCAGGCCGTCCTCGTTCTTGATGTTGGTCATGTCCTTGAGGTTGATGGCAATGTTGCCCCAGTAGTCGGGTGACTTTGGCCCCTTCTTGGAGGTCGAGGCACGAAGGGAGCCCGAGTCAGGGAACGCTTTGTATTCCGTCTTTTGGTAGGCCATTATTTATTCTCCGAAAGTTGCTTCTTCAATTCTGCGAAGCGGTTGCGAATCTGACCATAGAGGTCAGGGTGACTTACTTTGAGCCCGTCAAGCTGAGCCTGATTGGCTTTCCAGTAACTGTTTAAACCCTTCACATCAGTGCAGTGGTTTGTGTACGTCATCATCCCTTCAGCAAACAACTCTGCGTTTGCATCTGGGCTACCAGTGTTGACCTCAACATCTGCCATCGCAGTGCCGTCTGGAGTCACGGCCTTGACGATTACAGGCTCTGGCACGTTTCCTTGAGGTAAGTCCTCACCCGCATAGATATAGAGCCCCAATCCGTGTAGCGCCAGCCCCTTGGTCATGCATCGCATGATGGAGGTGTTGACCTGAAAGGAGTCGGGATTCTGGATGGGTTGATTGCGGTGGTTCATCACCGGGAGGAAGCAAGTCATTGGCTTGCCAAACATGGTGACGGTGACCCAGACCATCCCGGTTCCGTTTACATCCATGTACGGCTTGCCGTCAAAGGTCTTCACCTCAAAGGTGGCGGCAGGATCAGCCTTCAAGGCCTCTGCCCATGCCCATGCCCATGACAGGTAGGACAGGTTTTGCTTCTTCTCAACGTGGTCGTTGACGTTCAGCTTGAGCAACTCAATCTGGTTCATGTATTTCTCCGATCATTCTCTTGGTGTTAAACAGGTCTTTGTGTTGCGGATACTTTGCCTTCCAAAGACGGGCGTAAAAGGCAATGTAGTCATTCGATATCTTGAAGTCATCTCCTGTTGTTACGATGGATGTCTCCCATCTGATTCGGTTAATGATTAGCCAGTGGCTGATCTTCTTTCGGTTGTGAGCGATAGCTTCAAATGCAAACCTCTCAAAGTATTTCCACACTTGAGGGTTCTCTTTGTGCCAAGCCCACCAAGCTTCCTTCTTCTCACGAAAGCTCTTTCTGGTACTGGTTACACCACTGCGAGACACCGCAGTAGTTCCCGGTACAGCGTCTAGGTTCTCCAAGTCTTGTCTCGACATAGCCCTTCTCCTTTTCGGCCAACTCGGTGGCTTCCTCTATGCTTTTAAACACACGGATGGCAGTCTTCCTGCCCTCCCTCTTCACAGCGAATGTCGTCTCCGACATCCAGCGTTCCTCGTCAGAGCAGTTCTGAAGTTCTTCTTCAAAGTCCGCTCTCATCTTGGCTTCACGGTGCATCTCAAGACGCTCCCGGATATACATCTCAGTCTTAACGCTGTCCCACATGGGGACATCCACCACGCAGATAGGGGAGGCGGGGTAGCCTTCCTTGCGGTCATGCCTGTTGAAGTCCCTGACCAGTGCGCAAATCTTCAGGCCCACAACCTTGCGTTGCTTGACGGTCTCGACCAGCCATTTGTAGATGTTGAGTTGCTCAGTCCACTCTTCCTTCTCTTGCATGACTGCCCATGCGGAGGTGAACTTGTAATCGTGGATGATGATTCCACCCTCGGCCTCTTCTTGCAAATCGATTGCGCCGCTGATCGTGACTCCAGCCACCTCGGCGAAGATGCGCTCCTCCTTGATCCACCCCGGTGTCTCGCCACGCTCCATCACCACATGGAGGGCAGAGCCCAACAGAGTCCACATCATGTCGCTGACGTCCTGCTTGATCTGGTCGTTGTACTTCTCCCGCATCCTGCGAATCTTGGGGGGTGACATGATCTCGGTGACGCTGTACTGAGCCTCACCCTTGCTGTAGTATTCCCGCTTTGCGAGGGTCACCAGAGGTTCTGGTAGATTGTGAACGTTCGTAACTTGCATCTTAACTCCGAAGGTTTGTATGACTGACATCTACAATGATAGTGATGAGACACCAGAATTGCAATCCCTTGCACAAATTATTTTTGGTGAGCCAGCATCAAAGGCAAACAGCCGGAGGGTTGTGAAGTTCGGGTCAATGTCCCGTCTCATCAAAAGTCAGAAGGCGCTGAACTACTCGGATGTGTTTAAACAACAATGCAGGCCGCTGGCTAAGCTCATGACGGGAGACCTGCGGGTGACGCTGCATATCTACTACGCCAGCCGAAGGCCGGACTTGGATGAGTCCTTGATCCTCGACCTGATGCAGGGGCTGGTCTACGAGAACGACCGACAGGTCAAAGAGCGCCATGCGTACTGGGGGCTTGACCCAGAGAACCCAAGGGCAGAGATACTGATAGAGAGGATCGAAGAGGTTGCCCCCAAAAAGAAACCCCAGCGCAAGGGCCGGGGTTAAAGGAGAAGCAACTGCAAGGAGAAAAGCCCTGCACCGCCAGTGTAAACGAAATGCAGGCAGCGTGCAGGCAAAGAAAGGGAGGCAAAAGGAAGGTGCCTCCCTTACGGCGGTTGTGTTATCACCCGCAACCCCTTGCGGTAATAGCAGGCTCACCGCGTGAGCTACTGCGTTTAAACGCAAATCCGTGGCCAGTGTTTCTCAAGCCCGTGAGTGCAGGGGTAACAGGGATGGCAAGGGTGGCAAGCGTTTAAACATGTGTTGATTTGTATTGAGGCACATTGGGGCACGTTGATTTGCTCTAAGGGTTTATCCCTAAGAACGTTCGCAATCTCTTCTTGCAAGCTCCAATAAGCTGTGATACAGTTTGTCCTGCTAGGTGTGAGAACCGATGCAGATGAAAGAGTCGTTAGTGAAATCCCGACCCCTTTGGGGTAGCGTCTTGGCCCACAAAGCTGAGATGTTTTCTCACCGGGGTTTCACTAACGGCTTTTTTTTCGCCCATCTATCCCACACCCCGCCGTACTCCGCACGATAGCAGGGGCCGCAAGTGGGGCCGCTCGGAAGAAAACCACGACACGGTATGACCTATGGTCTAGGGGGCAGTTCCCGAATAATCCGTGCGGCTGGTCGCATCATCAAGCCGAGGGTAGACGGTGAGAATCCGTCACATGATGATCCTGCTTTGCAGGGGTGGAACCTTCCCCTTCTCCTCACAATCCCGTGGGGTAGGGGGTCTTTGGGTGGAAAATACCTACCCGGCGGAGTATGGATGAATATCGAATACTACAAGGCTGTTGCGCAAGAGTTGCGGGAGCATCTGGAATACAGGAAGAGGAAGCCACTCATGTGGCTGACCAAACAGGAAGCTTCACTGATCCTCACAGCCAACCGTCATTGGAATATTGATGAGAAGAAGTTCAAGGAGATTTACAGGGAGATACAGAAGAAGGTGACAGAGATCAACCGCAGAGAGAACCAACCAACCCAAGGAGAAAGCAAATGAAAGACGTATTCAAAACCAAACCAATAACACCTGAAGAAATGAAGGCGTGGATAAATGCGACATGGGAGAAGTGCCAGTCAGAGGCGTGGAAAGAACCGCGCCAGTGGATTGGGCTGACGGAAGCAGGGCGCGTAGACATCATTGACGACGAGATCACCTCCCCAAACTCAGAGCATTTTGCGCTTGCCCAAGCAGTCGAAGCCGAACTGCGGAAGAAGAACCATGCCTGACATCAAACTCTACGACTACCAGCGCGGGCCTGTACCTGAAGGCACAAAGACGACCTGCCACTGGACGCCCCCCAAAAAGAAATCAAGCATTGTGCATTCCCGTGCGCCGTGGGAAGACGCGCCCATGATGGCGGGGTTCTACGATGAGAACGATAACCTCATCGGTGTGCGCTTTGTAAGAAAAGATGGGACTTACGAGGATATGGCATGACCGCATCCAACCAAGAGCCGCAAGGCGCATCAATCTAAGGAGAAACCATGAGAGAAGAACGCATTTACTTTGTCGGCACATCGGATAACAATATCCGTCTGGTCAGGGCGACATCGAGGCAACAAGCCTTGATGCACGTTGCACACACATCGTTTGTTGTACGCAAGGAAAGTCAGGATGACTTGGTTACTGCGTTGACCAGCGGGGTCAAGGTGGAGAACTACCGTGCGCCAGAACAATCCGAACTCAACTTGGAGTAATCATGCACAGCCTACTGCCCATCCATCTTCAAAACAACTTGAAGTTTGCCGCCAAGACCAGCCATCTGGATGCCACCATCCGCAGGACTCAGGAGGAGAGGCCAGACCTCTTCCACACAGAGCAGTCCCTCAAAGATCGTGTCTTCTATGATGAGCCCAGAGGGGCTTACATCGGAAGCTTTATCAACCCCGCACCACCCCGCATTTAAACTTGGAGAACTGATATGAAGAAGATCATCGTAGCCCTCACCCTCGCCGCAACGGCCACCGCAGTATGGGCAACCTGCACCACCCACAGCTACAACATCAACGGTCGGTTTGTCACCTGCACCACCTGCTGCTACGGCAGCAACTGCACGACCAACTGTTTTTAAACACAACCGAGGGGCAGTCGCCCCTCTCGTTTAGGAAGCAACATGAGAGACTACAAACAAGAATACGCCAACTACGATGGCACACCCGAGGTCAAGAAGAAGAGAGCCCAGAGAAACAAAGCCCGAAGAATGCTGGAGCGTGAAGGGGTTGTGAGGAAGGGTGACGGCAAGGATGTCGATCACATGACCCCTCTCAGTAAAGGCGGCACATCCGCCCGCAGTAACCTCAAGGCCAAGCCCGCATCGGCCAACCGCTCGTTTCGACGCACCTCTACCGGGGCCATCAAATGATCGAAGCGCTCGTAGCGGATACATACTTCAATGATTCGACACGGGTCATCTGCCCATTCTGCACACCAGACCGCAGAAAACAAAACATCAAGGACATGACCCTCACCCGCAAGAGTGACGGGGCCGTTGTCTATCACTGCCATCACTGCTATGCATCGGGTTCAGTGCAACCCAAGGAGAACAAATTGTCAGCAGTCCCAGCCGCAACAATCGTCAACAACAGGCTCACCCATCAACATTACCAGTGGCTCAAGTCACGGGGCATATCAGAGATAACCGCAGATGCCATGCGTCTGTTCTCAGCGGAGAAGTTCTTCTCCCGTCTCAGTAAACCTACACAGGCCATCGGTTTCCCCTACTACCGCAGTGGGGCGCTGGTCTCAGCGAAGTACCGAAGCATTGAGGCCAAGGACTTCACCCAAGACGCAGGAGGGGCACACGACTTCTTTGGCATCGACAAGGTAGAGAAGGGCCAGCCCCTCATCATTGTCGAAGGCGAGATGGATTGCCTGACTGCTATTGAGGCGGGTATCGCCAACGTGGTCAGCGTTCCCGGCGGCGCTCCCGTCAAGGTCGCAGATGGCAAGGTGCTACCCACAGAGGACAAGAAGTTTGGGTTTGTCTGGAATGCCCGAGAGATCATCGATGCCGCACCCTACGTTGTTCTCGTCACAGACCAAGACCCTCCCGGTCAGGCGCTGGCAGAAGAGTTGGCAAGGCGCATCGGCAAAGAGAAATGCAGACTCGCCAAGTTCGGGTGGAAGGATTTAAACGAAGCATGGATGGACGACGACCCGACGGCGGACGACACACCGGTGGAGCGTTTAAACAAGATCATCAATGACGCAGAGCCGTACCCCATCAACGGCATCTCAGAGGCAACGGCTTACCTCGACAAGATCAATGACCTCTACACCAAGGGCACGGGCAAGGGATTCAGCACTGGGTATCCATCGGTGGACAACATCTACACAGTCGCACCGGGGCAGTTGACTGTAGTGACGGGTTACCCGTCCAGTGGCAAGTCGAACTTTGTTGACCAGTTGATGGTCAACCTCGCAAGGACATCGGACTGGAAGTTTGCGGTCTGCTCGTTTGAGAATCAACCCGAGGTTCACATCACCCGTCTCATGGAACTCTACTCGTTTCAATCCTTTTACGAAGGCCGGGACAGGATGAGCGAGAACGCAAAGATGGATGCGTTTAAATGGGTCAATGAGCATTTCCTTTTCATCGACACCAACGGCGAAGAACCCAGCACCCTTGAGTCGATCCTGACAAGGGCGAAGGCGGCAGTGAAGCGAATGGGGGTCAGGGGTCTGGTGATTGACCCGTACAACTACATTGAGATGCCGGGGTCAGACAAGACCGAGACGAATGCCATCAGCGACATCCTGACGAAGGTCAAGAAGTTCTGCATGGCGCATGATGTACACACATGGTTTGTCGCCCATCCAAGTAAGATCAATCGCTCTGGTGTCGAACAGCCCCGTCCAGACGGGATGTCGATCAGTGGTTCGATGGCATGGTGGGCGAAGACAGACTGCGGGTTGACCATCCATCGGAAGGACAACTACACGGAGTTGGCAGTCTGGAAGTGCCGCTACCGATGGGTAGGGACACAAGGGGAAACAACCCTGATCTTCAACAAGACGGCAGGGACATACTCAGAGAATCTGGATATGTTCTAAAAGAAAGGGAGGCATCAAGCCTCCCTTTTTATTTCAGCGCATAAAACACGGCGCTGATCACGTTGTTGTATCTCCCGTAGATTTGCGGGATGTCTCTGTGCGTGTAAACGCACCAGTACTGCTTGGCTGGGCTGTACTTGATGTAGCGCTCACCTCGTCCAAACTTCTGAGAGTTTGCAGAAGTTTGAGAGTTTGGAACCAGTTCAAGCAAGTGTGCATACTTTATGCTCTGTCTGATGAAGTGAGGGCATGGATCAGTCAGCGTCTTGACCTTACGCACAAATGAAATCGTAGGTCTTTACGTCAACCACCAGATCAGGGAAGACCAGCAGTTTGCCGATCATCTTGGGCATGACGCTGGAGCCCATGACGAAGGCCACATACCAGATGTCGATTGGCTCATCAATGACAACAGCCAATGCAAACACGGCCTTGTCCTCGCCAATGTCGTGGATCGTGACCTTGAGGTGTTCGTCACGCAGTTTTTGGATCAGGTCTTTCATCAATGCACCTCCTCGGAGCGTAGTCTCATAAATCGGTCAAGGTCGTGGGCGGCTGAGATGATCTCAAGCAA
>JADDYB010000566.1_pt1 | contig 11767 bp, 1 predicted proteins | sample 8641941 | NCBI WGS metagenome assembly JADDYB01 (sample SAMN16275377, study PRJNA637457) | freshwater sediment metagenome | isolation source: Lake Kineret sediment | place: Israel: Lake Kineret | collected 2013 | reverse complement strand
TGGGGCCGCTACTGGGGATGGGACCCGATGGAGATCTGGTGCCTGGTGGCGTGGGCGGTCTACGCGATCTACCTGCACCTGCGACTCACGTTGGGGTGGGAGGGCCGCCGGGCCGCCTGGGTGGCGGTCATCTCGCTGCCGGTGATCGTGTTCTCACTGCTTGGCGTGCCGATCGTGTACGACTCGATCCACGGCGCGTACCTCTACACGTGAGGGCAGCCCTGCGCATCCTCCGCTCCCGCGTGCTCGCGGTCGCGCTCATCGGCGGCATTGTGGCCTATGCGGTCGTGACGACGTTGCCGGCCGTCGCGCTCGCGCGGCCGTTCGCGAACCCGGCGTTTCTCGCCGCTTCGGCGCTGCTGGCGGTCTCCACCGCGGTCTGCGCGTGGGACCGCACGCGACGCGCTCTCCGGATGTGGAGGATGTCGCGCTCCGCCGTCGACTCGTCGGCCGGAGGGCGCGGGCTCGCACTGTTCTCGGTGACTGTTTCGGAAGACGCCGCAGGGATCGAGGCCGCATCCTTGGCACTTCGCGGCCTTGGGCTGCGTGTACGCGAGGTCGACGGAGCGCTCGTGGGGCGTCGCAACGGATGGGCGGTGGCCGGCAGCCCGCTCATGCACTGGGCGCTCGTGGGGCTGTTCGTGACTGCCGCGCTCGGGCAGGCAGCGCGTTCGGAAGGGCCGCTTGCGGTGGTCGTGGGTTCCACTCTCACCGATGAGCGTGACGCGTACGACCGGGGGGTGCGAGTCGGACCGCTGTTCCGTGAACGGTTCTCGGGACTCACGCTGGAAGTCGACCGAATCGTGTTCGACCATGAGGCGGGCGGGGCCGAACGCGGCGACTCTCCGTATGTGCGCGTGCGCGACGGAGAGCGGGTCGTTGCTGAGGGGGTCGTGTACCCGAACCACCCGCTCGTTCATGGCGGCGTGTGGGTGCACCGCGACGAGATAGGCCCCGCGATCGAGCTGACAATCGAGTTCCCGAATGGCGAGGTGGCAGAGCGGCACCCGGTCGCCCTTACGGGGACCGGCGCTTACGGCGCGCCGATGGCGGAGCTCGCGGCCACCAACCGCGCTACCGGTGAGGTGGCTCGGCTGGGCTTCGAGGCCGTCACCGGACAGCGGATCGTGGTCCTGGCCCCCGAGGAGGAGTTCCGCTCGGGGCCGATCTCGGTGGGCGAGACAGCGATGCTGCCGGACGGCACCCGGGTGACCCTTGAGAACGCGACGCTGTTCGCCGCGCTGACGGTGGTGAACGACCCGACGGTCCCGCTGGTCTACCTGTTCTCGGCGCTCATCTGTGTGGGCGCGGTCATCGCGCTCCTGGTGCCGGTCAGGTCGGTCGCGGTCAGGCGCGGGGATGAGCCCGGTGAGATCGTGGTCAGCGTGCGCCACGGGCGCGCCGATGCGGCCTTCCCCGACCGGGTTCGTGAGGAGCTCACGGCTGGCGGATGAGCGCGACTCCTGCACTCGAGCGCGCTGCGGACCGGGAATCGCGTCCTGCGAGCGAAACGCGCGAACCGGGGAACCATCCCCAGTGTGATGCCGCGCACAGATTCCACAGAAATCGCACAGTATTCTTCACTTGCATTTAATTGCAGGCGCGAAACAACCGATAGAGCACACAGGACCTCCACGTCGGGGGTCATTGCTGCTATGGGAGAAACGACCGGCCATCCGCAGGGGTGCGGAGACGCGATGAAGCCGGTCTGAACGACGGAAGGTGCGAGCAGGTGGCGATCGGAAGAGGCGGTACGAGGATGTCACGCAAAGGATGGGCTGTATTCGCGGTACTCGCTGCGACGTGCGCGCTGGTCTTGGCGCTACCGTTGACAGCGGCCGCGGAGCACACCAACGAGGACTGCGCGATGTGTCACGGTGCGACCGGGATGCTCAGCAACGCTGACTTCGTGGTCGGCGCGGTCGACAAGGGCAGTGCGTGCAAGGCCTGTCACCGGGACGGGTTCGTGGGAACGCACCCGTACCACAACGGTGGCGGTGACTGCAGTTCCGTCTGTCACCGCAACTTCGGCCCTTCGCTCGCAGCCAATGTACCCGTCGTGCTCACCTCGGCGGGTGCTTTTGCGAACACCCTCTCACCGAACCTCCCCTCGTACATCCTCCACTCGATCCACTCCACCCCGCGCTGGCCCGCAGGCCAGGCAACGAACGACAGCAAGTGTGGGAGCTGCCACGCCACCGCAGCCTGCACCGCCTGTCACAACGGCACCCCCGCCGACTACGTCGAGCACGAGATGCACGCGGACCCCTCCGTGGGCTACGAGGAATCCACGATCACCATCACGCCGTGGGAAGGCTACGTCTCCTACGGCGTCGTCGGCTCTGAGGCCGAGGACACCAAGGTCTACGAGGCGGTTCGCTGCGGCGCCGCGGGCTGCCACGACACGACCGGCACGGTTGAGGCCGCGCCGGCGCTGATGGACTCGTACACCCACCCGGCCTACGCGGGTGGCTACATCCCCACCACCGTCACCAAGGTGGGGACGTGGCGCGAGGCGGCGAGTTCCTCCTACACGCTCGGGCGCATGGCCTACGCGAACTACACCACGTCTTCGCTCAGCATCACCTTCAATGGCGAGCGGATCACCGTCATTTCGGATCGCGATCCGTATCGCGGTATCGCTCAGATCCTCATCGATGACGTCCCCGTCGCGACGGTGGATCAGTACTACGCGACGACGCAGTACCAGCGTCCGATCTGGACCAGCGGCGATCTGGGCCCCGGACCCCACAAGTTCACCATCAAGCCCACGGGTACGAAGAACATCGCTTCGCGCGGTACGTGGGCGTCGTTCGACCAGATCAAGGTCTACGGGGCCGCCGACGACTCGATCGCTCCCGAGTGTGGCTCGTGCCACCCGATGGAGGTTCTGGATACCCACGGCGGCGTCGTCGGCGGATTCAGCCACGACATGACGCAGACGGTCGTCTCCACGAATCTCTGGGCCACGGGCTACGGCAACTACTCGTGTGACAAGTGCCACCAGGTCCTGCTGTTCGACGAGCATGGCCGCAACAGCTCGTCCTCGAAGCCGATGGGCACCTGCGCGGCGTGCCACACCACGCACGCCCCGTACAGCTGGACCGGCACGCTCAACCTGACCGACGGCTGCTCGTACGGCGCCGTCGGCGCGTGCCACACGGTGGTATCAGGCAACACCCCGCACAACAACGTCGACGCAAGCCACCTCGCCACGACGACGGGTCAGGCACCGGCCTGCGCTGGCTGTCACGGCAGCGACGTGCGTGCGACGCACAACAACTCGATCCCCGGCAACAGCAAGGCCGAGACGCTCGGCTGCACGGTCGGCTCCGGCTGCCACAGCAACTCCGCCATCGCGCCCTCGACGCTGTGCACCAACTGCCACACCGTTCCGTACAACACCCTGTCGCCGACCGGCCACACCGTGAAGTACGCGGGCTCGCACCTCGCCGAGCCGTTCACGCGCGCCGCGCAGACGGTTGCCGGGCTCGATGACGGCGGGCGTGAGTGCTCGACGTGCCACAGCGCCGCGCTGTATGCCGCGCACTCCGATGCGCCGGTCGTCAGCTGCGTGACCGGTGGCGCCGGCGGCAAGGGCTGCCACCTCGACACCACGAAGAACTCTCTCTCCGTCGCCAGCACCGGCTGGGCGACCGAGAAGTGCACCGAGTGCCACAACTACGGCGCCAACGTGAGCCACGACAGCACCGCCACGGCGCACCTCGTCGTGAGCAACGGATGCGCGGGCTCGGCTGCGAGCTGCCACGCCTCGAACGACCTGTGGGCGATGCACGAGGTCGGGCAGGATGGCGGTCCGCGCACTTACGCTGGCTGCGCGAACACCGGCTGCCACTCGACACTCGACCGCCGTCCGACCGTCAACTTCGCGAACTCCTGCGGCTCGACATCGACCGGCTGCCACCAGGACAAGACCATCTCGAACCACGGCGGCAGCCACGACTTCAACGCCGCGGGTTCGGTCTACAACAACACGACTCAGACCGGCTGTACCGACTCCGGCGCCGGTTGCCACGGTGTTGCGCCCGCCAGCTACGCGGACGCGACGATCCACACGGACGCCGCCTCCTGCATGTCTGGCGCGTGCCACACCGCCGCGAACCACAACGAAGCGCAGTTCGACGACCCGAACACCTGCCAGAACTGCCACGGCGGCGGCGTGCTGCTCTACAACAATGCCGCTGACACGGTCGGGCTCACGGATGTGGCCCCGAACGGGCACTACTCCGAGACGACGCACACGGCGACCGGCATGGCCGCCACCGTCAGCGCGGGTGGCACCTACTCGGCCGCCTGCTCGGACTGCCACAACCCGGTGAACGCGAGCGGCATCGACGGGCTGTACTTCCAGCATCAGGGGCTGGGTGGCGGCTTGGGCGCCACGACCTGCTCGGATTGCCACAACGCCAACGCCGCGATCCAGACGATCGTGACCGACACGGTGCGCAACGACACCTGCAACGCATGCCACACCGCAAGCGCGCTGCCTACGATGGTCCAGCACGGCTCGAGCACGACGACGGCGACCGGTATCGAGGCGCAGGGTGCCGGAACGTGCGTTTCTGCGCAGTGCCATGCATCCGTGGACCTGCACGCGCTACATAAGAGCAACAAGACCGGTAACCCCAACGGCTGCACGATGGGCGGCTGCCACGACGTCACGAAGCAGGGCGTCAAGCCGACGCTCAAGTCGTGCGGCACGGGCGGCGACTGCCATACCGTGGCCCCGGTTCACCCGAACGAGGCCGCGAAGCACACCACGATGGCCTCGGGTAGCTGCATCGCTTGCCACGAGACCGGCGACCTGAAGCTGGTCCACGGCGATCAGTGCACGAAGTGCCATGGCAACCCGACGTACCCGCTGCTGCCGACCGGCAAGCTTGAGTGCATCAGCTGCCACAACGGGGTGGATGTGGGACTGCACGTCTACGACCCGTACGACCCCGAGCACTACCTGACCGAGAACCACATCGCTCTGGGCACCGACACCGGCATCGCCAACACGGGCGGCAAGGCATGCACGATCTGCCACATGATGGAGATGAAGCCCGAGCACATGGAGAAGGCCACGTCAGCCTTCCCGTCCGTGCCGGGAACCCACGAGTCGAAGTGCGTCGCCTGCCACGAGACCAAGGTCGACGGCTTTGCGGGCGAGTGGGGCGGGCTGTGTGTCGAATGTCACGCCGCCGGATCGGTTCACACGAATACCGCGACCAAGCATGACCTGACCGCCGGCAACTCTGCATGCGCCGGCGCCGACTGTCACAACACCGCCGACGGCATGGCGATCCATGCTTCCGGCCTGCCGGGTAACGGCGACTGCATGAACTGCCACGACGGCAACTGGCACGTGCCCGACAAGCTCCTGTGCGCCGACTGCCACGTCACGCCGCACCCCGCTTCCGCGACGGTCCACGCCTCCGCAATGGTCGCCTGCACCGTCTGCCACACCTCGAAGACGGATGTGGCAACCGGCCACGCCTCCTGCGCGACCTGCCACGCGGACGCACGTCTGACCGACTACCTCCAGAACAACTACACGCCGACGTGTACCGACTGCCACAACGCCACGATCATCGGTACGAAGGTCTACGACCCGGCCGACCCGAACCACGCGACCGGCAACGAGGCGACCCACACGGCGACTCCGTGGACGCTCGCTGCCCAGGGCACCGGCGCCGACGGCGCGGTCGCGACCGAGGGCGAGGAGTGCTCGCTCTGCCACAGCTCGACGCTCAAGGCCGCACATGCGAGCACGAGCACCAATGGTGGCTCGGTCACGTGTACCGAGTGCCACACCGACACGTCCCTCGGCTCTTCCGCCACGGTCGATGCCGACTGGACGAACGACCGCTGCACCGACTGCCACGATTACGGTCCCGCCAAGACCCACGACGGCATGGCGACCATCCACGTCGTCGCGGCCGGCACGTGTGCCGACACCGGCGCGAGCTGTCACAACTACACCGATCTCGCCAAGATGCACGACGTGAGCCAGTCCGGCGGCACCCGCAAGTACGCGGGTTGCGAGAACACCGGCTGTCACGTCACCAACAACACTCGCCCGTCCGCCTTGGCCAGCCCGTCCTGCGGTCAGGGAACGACCGGCTGCCACACCGACAAGACCACGACGAACCACGGCGGCAAGCACACGCTGAACCTCGTGGGGAGCAACTACAACAACACCGCGCAGACCGGATGCACGAACTCCGGTGCCGGCTGCCATGGCACCAGCGCGGGCACGAACATCACCGAGTACCACCCGACCAGCGGCTGCACGAGCGGCCCGTGCCACACCAGCGTGGACAAGCCGACGCACCATGAGCCGTTCGTCTGCGGCGACTGCCACGACAGCACCTACGCGGGCGCTGCCGATACGACCGCGCTCGTCGAGGCCGCTCCCGCGGGTCACTACAGCGAGACGACCCACACCGCCAGCGGCATGACGAGCACCGTCAGCGCCGGTGGTACGTACACCGCGACGTGCGCGACGTGCCACAACCCGGTGGGTGCGGGCGTTGACGGCCTCTACAACCAGCACCAGGGCCTGGACGTCTTGGGTTCGACGACCTGCTCGGACTGCCACAACGCCAACGTCGCGATCCAGACGATCGTCACGGACGCGACCCGCACTGACACGTGCGCCGCATGCCACACCGCGGGCGTGCTGCCGACGATGGTCCAGCACGGCTCCACTGCTCCGTCCGTCATCGGTACAGAGGCCGCAGGGGCGGGCTCGTGTCAGTCAATCGGCTGCCACAGCACGTTGGATCTCCACGCGCTGCACGCGAACAACAACAGTGGGAACGCCAACGGCTGCACGATGGCCAACTGCCACGACGCCACGAAGCAGGGTGTCAAGCCGACCTCGAAGTCCTGCGGCACCGGCGGAGCCTGCCACAACTCGAGCCCGATCCACCCGACTGAGGCCGCGAAGCACACCACGCTCGCGTCCGCGCAGTGCGTGGTCTGCCACGAGCTCGGCGGCGACCTGAAGCTGACGCACGCGGACGTCTGCGGCACGTGCCACGGTAACGCGACCTATCCCGCGCTGCCTGCCGGCAAGCTCGAGTGCACCAGCTGCCACAACGGCGTCGACGTCGGCCTGCACGTCTACGACCCGGCCGATCCGAACCACTACATGGCTGCGAACCACACTGCCGCCGACGCCGAACCCGGCATCTCCAACACGGGCGGCAAGAACTGCTCGGTGTGCCACCAGCTCGAGCTGAAGCCGGAGCACTGGAAGTCGACCACCGACACCTCCACGCTCTCGGCCTACGCGAACACCTGCATCGGTTGTCACGAGGTCAAGGTCGACAACTTCGGCTCTTCGTGGGCTGCCACATGCCAGGAGTGCCACGCTCCCGCGACCGTGCATACCGCGTACACCGCCGACCACGACTTCACCGCCGGCAACGCCGCGTGCGCAGGTTCGAACTGCCACAACACGGCCGACGCCGCCGCGCTCCACATCTCGTCACTTCCGGGTGCCGGGGACTGCACCAGCTGTCACAACAACACCGCTCTGCCGAACAAGGTCCTGTGTGCGGACTGCCATACGGCGCATCCGGCACAGGCGACCGTTCACACCTCGACCGAGACCGAGTGCCTGAACTGCCACTCGACGAAGACCAACATCTCGACCGGTCACGCGTCCTGCGCGACGTGTCATGCGAACGCGACGCTCGTCGACTACCTGAAGAACAACTACACGCCCACGTGTACCTCGTGTCACAACGCGGCGCTGATCGGCCTGAAGCTCTACACGCCGGCCGACCCGAACCACTACGGCGTCATCATCCACAGCGCGTCGCCGTTCACCTACGTCTACCAGGGCACCGGCGCCGACGGCGCTGTTCCTGCCGAGACGACCGAGTGCAACACCTGCCACTCGGCCGCGATGAAGGTAGCCCACTCGAACACGAGCACCAACGGTGGCTCCGTCGTCTGCATCGAGTGCCACAACGATGCATCCCTCGACTCGACGGCGACGATCGCCGCGAACTGGCCGAACGACCGCTGCACCGACTGCCATGACTACGGCGCGGCCCGCACGCACGACGGCATGGCCACGGTCCACGTGGTCTCGACCGCACGTGGCTGCGCCGCGTCCGGCTCGAGCTGCCACAACTACACCGACGTCGCGAAGATGCACAACGTCTCGCAGAGCGGTGGCGTCGCGAAGTACGCCAAGTGCGAGAACGCCGGGTGCCACGTCACCAACGACGCGCGTCCGGCCGGAACGCTCGCGGCGAGCGACTCCTGTGGCCAGGGCTCGACCGGCTGTCACCTGGACAAGACGACCACCAACCACGGTGGCAAGCACACGCTGGATCTCGTGGGCAGCGACTACAACAACACCACGGTTTCCGGCTGCACGAACGCGGGCGCCGGTTGCCACGGCACGAACACCTCCACGAACATCTCGGACTACCACCCGACTTCGGGATGCACCGAGGGCCCGTGCCACACGAGCCCCAGCAAGATCAGTGAGACCGAGCCGTTCGTCTGCATGGACTGCCACGACGGCACGTACGTCAACGGTGTCGACACGGTCGGCCTGACCGACGGTGCGCCCACCGGACACTACTCGGAGGCCACGCACACCGTCGGCAGCATGACCGCGACGATCAGCGCCGGCGGCACGTATTCGGCCTCGTGCGCCACGTGCCACAACCCGGACAACGCGGGCAGTATCGACTACCTGTACAACCAGCACCAGGGCCTCGACGGGCTGGGTTCGACGACCTGCTCGGACTGCCATAACAAGAATGCCGCGATCCAGACGATAGTGACCGACGCCGTCCGCACCGACACGTGCGACGACTGCCACAACGTGACCGTGCTGCCGACGATGGTCATGCACGGTTCCACGGCTCCGGTCGTCAACGGCACCGAGGCGGGCGGCCTCGGAACGTGCGTGACCGGCGGCTGCCACGCCTCGCTCGACCTGCACGCGCTGCACAAGAGCGACGTGACGGGCAACCCGAACGGCTGCACGATGGCGGGCTGCCACGACCCGAACACCCAGGGTTTCAAGCCGACGCCGAACTCCTGCGGCACGGGCGGCAACTGCCACACGACCGACCCGCATGACCCGACCGCGCACATCACGATCGCGTCGAGCGCCTGCGTGGTCTGCCACGAGTCCACCGACCTTCGTGTGGTCCACGGCCAGAACTGCGTGAACTGTCACGACAACCCGAGCTACCCGAGCTTCCCGACCGGCAAGCTCGAGTGCCTGAGCTGCCACGACGGCTCGACGATCCCGACGAAGACCTACTCGCCGGTTGATCCCGACCACTACACCGGTACGGAGACGACGCACACGGCCAGTGCCGCGCAGGCGTCCAGCACCTATCAGGGCTTCGTCTGCACAACGTGCCACCTGATGGAGATGAAGCCGGAGCACGCGAAGGTGAACGTGACCTTCTCGACTGTGCCGGGCACCTACTCCACGAAGTGCATCGCATGCCACGAGTCCAAGGTCGACGGCTTCACGTTGCCGTGGGATGACACGTGCGCGAACTGCCACGCGGTCAAGCACAACCTGCAGGCCACGAAGCACGATGCGACCGCCGTCGGCGGGACGTGTGCGACGACGCTGACGACCACGACCGTCGAGAGTGAGAACTTCGACAGCGTGACGGCGCCCGCGTGGCCCGCCACGGGTTGGACCCGGTCGAACACCACCGGCAAGGTCGTCACCAACACCACGCAGAAGCACAGCGGGGCGAACTCCGGTGCCTTCGTGAACACCGCAGGCACCACGGAGTACTTCGAGAAGAACTTCGATCTGTCCGCGTACACGAACCCGCAGATCACGTTCTGGCGCTACACTGCGAACCTCGATGCCACGGTCGACAACCTCCGCGTCGCATACTCGACGAACGGCGGCGGCAGCTGGACCGACATCTACCCGGCGAGCAACAACAACTCACTCGCCTGGGTCCAGGTCGGCCCGGTCTCCCTGCCGGCGAGCGCCACGGTTCTGGTTCGCTTCTCCGGTGCGAACAACCTTGCGAACGAGACCATCTACATCGACGACATCGTCATCACCGGTATGAGCGGCAAGACGTGCCACAACGTGAGCGATGTCTCGGTCATCCACAACAACTCGGTGTCGTACGTCAGCCAGGCCGACACCGACCTGTGCACGACGTGCCACACCACGAACACCGCCGTCCCGACGATCCTCACCTGCGTGGACGCCTCCTGCCACGGCGGCATCCACAACGTCGACCACACGGCGGTGGCGAGTCCTGAATGCCTGAGCTGCCACAGCGCGACGAACGACGTCCGGATCATCCACGCCGGCATGGGCGACGGCTGCAACGTCTGCCACGGTGGCGGCGGATTCACCGACGTCCACGACGGCAAGACCGCCGAGTGCGCGCAGTCCGGCTGCCACGCCACTGAGACGCCGGTCAATGCGAACCACTACACCGGCACCGAGACCACGCACACCGCTGGGGTCGCGCAGTCCGGCGCCACGCTCGGCGCGTGGGCGCTCAGCCCGCAGTGCAGCGCATGCCACGGCATGGAGCTGCTGCCCGAGCACGAGGCCGCGACCGCCCTCAAGACGACGGTTCCGGCGAACGTCTGCGAGAACTGCCACCTGTCCACCGTCCTGACCAGCGCTCCGACGGTCGTAGCGGGTGACTGGACCGAGAAGTCCACGTCCGGTGCCTGCATCGCATGCCACCCGGCCACCGTGCCGACCGACATGCACGGCCAGACCGCTATCAGCGGCAACCACGCCGTCACCAACGACACGCAGTCGTGTGCGTCGTCCGGCGCCGGTTGCCACCCGGTCAGCAACGTGAGCCAGGTCGGCACGCCGTCGACCACCGCGAACATCCACACCGCGTGCGCGAGCTGCCACGGCACCGCGTCACGCGCCGGTCTCGTCACGCCGGGTTCGCTGGCTCAGGGCTGCACGGGCAATACGAACTGCCATGCCACGAACTACGCTACGAACCACCACAACGCTCTCACCGGAAATGAGGCGGTCCACACCGCTTCCGGCATGAGCACCGACCTCGACGGCTCGTACACGAACTACGACGCCTGCTCGAACTGCCATAGCGCCGGTCTCGCGCTGGCCCACAACGACGCGTCCACGACGGCGAACCTGATCTCCGGAAACACCGCGTGGAGCTCGACGGCACAGTCCACGTGCCGCGACTGCCACAACGCCGCAGCGACGGCGACGACGGTCGCGTCCGCCGGCGTCATCAAGGGCAACTGGGCCGCCAAGACCTGCGCCGAGTGCCATACCACCAAGCACAACACCTACACCGCGGCGCGCCACACCGCTCCCGCTGCCAGCGGCTGCACGCTCTCCGGTGGCTGCCACGGCTATACCGGCTCTGATCTCGACGTCCGGACCCTGCACGACAAGGCGTCCAGCGGCTGCACGACGAACGGTACCGACGGCAAGAACTGGACCGGCGGCTGCCACGCTCTCGACCGCCAGATGTCCACCGCGAACATGAGCTGCGGTAGCGGCGCGACCGGCCAGGCCTGCCACACGAACCACACGCACACGAACCACGGGCCCGACCACCCCTCTACCACCGCGAGCGACTACACGCAGACAGCGGACACGGTCGGCTCCGAGGCTGGTTGCGCGGGCTCCGGCGCCGGCTGTCACGGCACCATCACCGCCGAGCGCAACGCCATCAACGACTTCCACGATGCCGACACGATCGCGGGCTGCACGACTGGCGACAAGTGCCAC
>JADDYB010000565.1_pt1 | contig 11768 bp, 10 predicted proteins | sample 8641941 | NCBI WGS metagenome assembly JADDYB01 (sample SAMN16275377, study PRJNA637457) | freshwater sediment metagenome | isolation source: Lake Kineret sediment | place: Israel: Lake Kineret | collected 2013 | reverse complement strand
ACACATGCCTGCTAAAACAGTAGCAGATTTATAGTCTTACGAGAAAATTAATATAATAGGATGTACAAAATATATTTTATGAAGGGGGATATTGTAAGAATACAAAATAGTGAGGAGCTACAAGAGAGGCTTCGTACGGAAACAGATGAGCATGTCAAGCCCAGATTGATATTTCTCAATGCTATGGCTAACCATGGTATTAGCTATGAGAAAGCGAGTGATATTTGCGGGCTATGCATGTCGACAGGTTATGTTTGGATCCGTAAATGGAATGCTAAAGGGTACGAAGGATTAAAAGATAAGGATACAAGGACAGGACGTCCGCCCAAGCTCAATGATGAAAATATGATGAAGCTCAAAGAAATTTTAAAAAGCAAGACTTACTGGACTACTAAAGAGGTCATCATAGAGATAAAGACGCATTTTGATGTAGATCTATCAGAAGATCAGACGATAAAGATCTTACGGAACAAATTCCACATGCTTTTCTCAAAGCCTTATCCGATGGACTACAGAAGACCTGCAAATGCAGAAGCGATATTGGATAATCAACTAGATCTCGTTTTGTCTTTGCTTAGGGAAAAAGGATTCAAGGAAGATGAGATAGCAATCGGTTTTATCGATGAAGCCAGGCCGCAGAATACAGCGAACACGGTCAAGGTTTGGAGCTTTGAAAGAGTGAGATCTATAAAAAACACAACAAAGTTTAATACGAATACTATTGGGTTCTATGCAATAAAAGGCAATAGCATAAGTAAGTTCCTTGATAATTCCAAGGCCCCATCAATCGCGGATTTCCTTAAAAACATAAAGGACTCTAATAAAGCATATCAAGCGATTGTGATTATCACAGACAACTTCCCATCCCACAAGAGCGGACTCGTTAGGCAGAAGGCAAAGGAACTTGGTATATATCTCGTTTATCTTCCACCATATTCTCCAAATTTGAATCCAATTGAGTTCATCTGGAAATCTATAAAAAGAGTACTATCCACATCCTTTGTTCCAAATCTGGCGGAGATGAGACGTATCATCACAGAGTCTTATTACAGGTTCGCAGAATGCAAAAGCTATGCGGATTATTGGATTAAAAAATTTATAATAAATAATAGACATTATAAAGATTTATGCGGATGACTATAATATTAGGTTGCACAACCAAAGTATGGTTGTTATTATGTTATCTCCATTGATTCCTGATATTAAGCATCCAAAATGGATTATAGCGTTTAAAATACTTGAGATTATCGGGTCACCTCGTGCAAAGAAAGTGGCGAGCAAACTAAAAGTATACGATATTGATAATTTTCTTCTAGGGATAAAAATCCTAGTTCTATCTGATTTGTTTGAGAGAGAAATATCTAATTTGGTTTCCGAAATTAACCATAATTATGCTTTAAAAAAGCAATTTAAAGTTAAATCTGAGATTAAAGCTAAGGATATTTATGAATTACAATCAAAATTAGATTATGAATCGCTTTATGTCTTTTTAAGGAGATTATTCCAAAATAAAAAGAGGAGGAAATCTAAAAAACAAGAAACGATAATTATAGACACCAGTTCGGCAGTAATTGACCTTAATATTTGGAGAAATAAGCATAAAATAGGTAAACGAAATAAAAAATATAAATACTCGTATTGTCCTTCAATTGGGTATTATGTCGGTTACAAGCTAATTTTAGCTATAAACCAAAATTTCGAGATTTTAGGGTTTGAAATCCACGATAATTCGCCTAACGATTCAAAAATGCTACTATCATTTGTTGAAAAGCTTGTTAGATCAGGAAAAATCTAACAAGGTGATATTATTCTCTGCGATAAGGGTTTTACATCAAAAAAGAATTACCAATTGCTTATTAATCGGTTTTACTTGATACCGATCATCTATCCGAAGAAAAACACCAATTTAGATGGTATTTTTTCAAGCTTCAATCCGCCATTAGATGCATTTTCCGCAAGCAAATACAAATTGAGATTGTGGATGAAGATTGTAAGCAATTTTAAGGAATTAATCATTAATTGGGAAAATTTCAAGCAAATCAGATCTAAAATCGAAGATTTCTTTAATATAGCTAAGAATTCATTGGGCATGAAGCGAAATCACCAATATACTAAAGTTAGCGTTCAGAAAAAGGTTTCCCGTATAGTTTTTTTAACCCAAAAGCTAATCCATCTGTTTGATGAGATAAATATCGAGATAAAGGCTACACCTTTTTGGTGAACTCAGAAGAGGGGTATTATGAAATACCTCTATCTTGGACCACCTGCAATTATGGCGGAAAACGGCCTTCGTTTATCTGTCCGGGGAAAAGTTGTGGCAAACTAGTGGCAATGCTCTACTCAAAGAGTGGATATTTTCTTTGCAGGCATTTCCAAGATTTAGCGTGCAACAGCCAAAGAGAAGTTAGAGAATGGAGATTATTGGATAAGGTTTAGAAGATATATCGAAGGCTGGGCGTCAATAATTAGAATGATCTCTTCTCAACTCGCAAGCCCAAAGGAATGCATCAGAAGACCTATGATAAGCTGCAAGAACGAGTACAAGCGCTTGAGGATGAATTGCTTCTTGCTGTTGCAAGGAAATACATCTTTTTAGGGTAGCGCAAGCTTTTTGCCAATGCTTGCGTCGTGACGTTTTTGACCCCTCTAATTCATTGCGCCCAGAGTAAAGGCGCCAAATTTGGGATTAGGCAAGGTCTAAATACTTAATAGATATATATTACATATTTTAAGAGGACTTCAATGAGACATCATGCGTTAATATCGGTCCTGATCTGTTTATGCATTCTAATTTTGCCCGTTAAGGCTAGATTTCCACCAATTTATGTCGGGGAGGCAGGGCGAAACTGGCACTCTGACTCTGCTTGTCCTACGCTGTATAATCTGCAAAATTACGGGATAACTCTATTGGGAGGCGGATTGGCCGATTATTCAGTATATACAAGACCTTTGAGTGTTACGGGGAATATATCTAAGTTAGGACCTTATTTAAATGATAAAGTTAATTCAATTCATGTGCCATCATGCTGTTACTTAGAGTTATATAAAGATCCAAATTACGGAGGTGGACCACCCGTACGCTGCTTTAGTGATACTTCGACTGGATATAGTGACGTATCTTCAGTAAAACTAATCAAGCTACCCTACCCCCCTAATTTTAGCATTATACTCTTTCCAGATACACAGAATGAAGTGAATAAACCAGTTATATGGGAATCGATGCCAAACTGGGTGGTAGACAATAAAAATACTTATAATATCAAAGCTGTTATTGGCTTGGGTGATGTGACCAATTCTGTTACAGACTTTACCGAAGCTGTGAAGGGATGGAACATGATCAAGGATGCCGGCATAATTTACGTCCCAATACCTGGCAACAGCCCCGGCGACCTCTCACCTGCCTGGAATGAAAACTTTGGCCCTCAGTACTTCTTTGGCAAAAATTGGTTCAGGGGAGCGTATAATGACAAAACCAATGCTTATTATGTAACATTCGACGTTGGATCATATAAATATCTAGTTATAGCTCTTGGATATAGCCCAAGCAGCCAGGAACTCCTTTGGGCCCAAGACATAATAAGCGCCAATAAGGATCGGGAAGTCATTGTTACAACACACTCGTTTCTCGATACAACAAGCCTTACAGTTGAAGGGAAAACAATCTGGAACGAATTGGTCAAGCGGAATAAGAACATTTTCTTGGTCGTGTGTGGGCATGTGCACCCTATGAATTCGTACTCATCATATAAAACCGACTATGGGGTATACGGCAACAGGGTTAATGAGCTACGTGTGGATTACCAAGTTGCTAATAACGGTGGTGATGGCTATATGGAAATATTAGAATTTCAGCCATCGAAGCACAAGATCGTAACTAAAGCCTACTCCTCGCTTCGTGGAATTGATAGCACCGGAGGAGCATACACAATGCCTTACGCTACTTGTTGATTACTAACTTAAGGCTAATTGCCCTTGGTTCTTTTTAGCTTTTGGGCATTATCGATCGTGCATATGAATAGCTGAAAACCAATCAAGAAATCAGAGTCTACGGAGCGAATTAGTTGAAATTTATCGCCATTATCAACGGATCCTGATTTTCAGTTAAGCCGATTCACCACCGCATTATCTCGCCGCGTTTAACAAGTGATTCGTTGTCCTCCTGCCAATTACGGCCCTTGGATTCGGAATCCTCCTGCATCACTACCCTTCTTTTCAATAGTAGTAGCTTACGGGTTTAAAGCATTATTCAACACTGCCTGCTCAAAGGAAAGCATGATAATATGTCCTCAGCTATGTAACTCTTATGCTCCCAGAAGACCTTGAAATAAATAAGATGTAGGTATCGCTCACAATATTTATATTTTAGATAATATATTTGAGCGCAACTTACTTATAGTAATATAACGTTTAATAATGATATGTTTTTTGATGATTTGGCTGAGGAAGAAGAGCTATGATTAATCCAAAAAATTCCAAAGTCGAACAACAAAGAGAGGGTACTATTCAATCTCCAAAGGAAAAGAAGCGAAGCGAATATTGGTCCATAGAAGAAATGGAAAAAGCAAAGCCATATCCAATGCCAGATCCTTTGAAAAGCAAAGAAAAGAACAAATAAATTATGCAATAAAAAAGGAGGATAAAGAGCATGAATGGCAGAATGCAAGAAGGCGAAGGCCCGGAAGGAGGTGCGAAGCCCTTAGAATCAGGAGCGGGCAATGTCCGATCCGCTGCGTTAGCAATACAACTAGCAGCAGAGCAGATTTGGACAACTGAGGAGCTTTTAGCGGCTGAACCTTGCGACCTCATTCAAGTAGATATAGACCAGCTTAAGAAGGCAATGGAGGAAGCTTTGGCGCCAAAGCCCGAGAGCCTCACAGGCGAGGAAGGAGGCATTCAGACAGGGGGCGCGCCTGAAATGACCGCTGCCCCACCAACTGGGGCTGAGCCAACAGCGACGGCTGGTGGCTATAATTATCCGCCGCCTTATAATCGACATGAAGTGTTTTGTCCATATAACATATTTCCCTACATAACCATAGGAGTGTTGTTCTTCCAGCGAAATGGAATTGGTTATCGATGCTCTGCAGCTTCAATAGGAAATTATGCCGTATGGACTGCAGGACATTGTGTACATAGTGGTAACCCTAAGGATCCTAATGGAGGCTGGTCAACGAAAGTTGTCTTTGTGCCTGCTTATAAAGATGGTAGTGCTCCTTACGGACAATGGCCTGCATCTCATCTATGGACGAGGACTGCTTGGTACAACGGTGGAAGTCTCTGCGAAGATATGGGCGGAGCTGTTCTCTTCCTTCAAGGAGGAAAAAAGATAAGTCAGGCAGTTGGATGGCTCGGTTTTGCCTGGAACTGGTCACGTTACCAGCTTTGGCATGCGCTTGGCTATCCGGTAGCAGCTCCATTTAATGGGCGGAGGTTGTTTGATTCTCAGGGGTCATTTGCATATACGGATCCATATCTCAAATGTAATCCATTACCGCATGCCATAGGTAGTGACCAGACAGGAGGATGCAGCGGAGGACCTTGGATTTGGCGATTTGGTACCGGCAACTATCTCAACGGCAACAATAGTTATCGCTATATCAAGCCCAATCACCCAGAGGAAATATATTCGCCATATTTTGGGAACGAAGCTAAAGCACTTAGGGATGCTTTGGTCAACTCGACGCCTTAGAGCCAAAAGAAACATCGAAGGAGCAGAGCTGCATCCTGCTCTTTCCATTTTTAGAGCTTCTCTGCAGATGTTGACGATATATTAAGATGGCTGCGATTAGGGGTGGATTTTGCTATCGAAATAAGGAGAAGGAAATATGAAAAAGAGGGAAAAAAATCAAAGTGGCCATGGCGCGAAAACGGAAGATGAGACTCTAAGCAAAGATAAAAGCAATACACGATCGAAAATAGCGTCTCTCGAAATGGCAAAGGAAAATCTTTGGACGACTGCGGAATTCGAAAAAGCAAAGCCGAGTCCCGTTATAGAAGTATCTGATGAGATTCTAAAAAAATTGGTTGCAGATCAATCAACAAACCTCCAACCTGCTGCGACTATCGGCGGCTACAACTATCCTCCTCCATATACCCGTCATGAAGTAATCTGTCCATATAGCATCTATCCTTACGTGAGCATAGGCAAGCTATTTTATGAATGCAAAGGAAATAAATTTTTTTGCACAGCTGCTTCTATAGGCAATTATTCCATATGGACGGCGGGGCACGATCTACACGAAGGTGATGGCAATCCGGATAGCTGGCATAAGCGCGTTGTCTTTGTGCCTGCTTATAAGGATGGCAATGCTCCTTATGGACAATGGCCCGCATCTCATCTTTTTGTAAGGACCGCTTGGTACAAAAATGGTTCTCCTAATGGACTATGCGAAGATATGGGCGGAGCTGTTCTCTTCCCTCAAGGAGGAAAAAAGATAAGTCAGGCAGTTGGATGGCTCGGTTTTGCCTGGAACTGGTCACGTTTCCAGCATTGGAATGCGTTTGGATATCCTGCGACCTTTCCATTTAATGGACAGAGATTGATCGTAAGCCAATCATCTTTTGCTTATAATGATCCGGGAGGAGTCAGCTGCAATCCGAAGCCACACGCTATAGGCTGCGACATGACAGGAGGAAGGGGGGGCGGTCCTTGGATATGGCGGTTTGGTATAGGCAACTATCTCAACGGCAACAATAGCTACCAATACGCAAATCACCCAGAGGAGTTGTACTCGCCTTATTTTGGGGATGAAGCAAAGTCATTGTGGGACGTCTTGGTTAAATCTACACCGTAGTAAAGAATTACCTAGAAGGGCAATGATTTCTCTTGGTTTTCATTTTTCAAAAGGCATAAAAAATATTTTTTTTAAATATTATTAGATATTACGCCAACTCTTCAATAGGATTCACTCAAAAAGGCTCGATGTATTAATGCAAAGCTGGATTGCCCGCCTATTGAAGGAGACGTCGGAATTTTATGCGCATGTCGATTTCAGGTCGTCTACCCATTATGTGTTGTTAATCTGGGAATAGCAACAATCATCATTAGCCTAACCTCCCCAGCATTTAGGCACATATATCAAGAACATCCAGGATTTTACGCTGCTTCTTAGAAATCTCGGTAGTGATCTTCTGTCCATCAGGCAAGATCATCACTTTGATCTTCTCCAGCTCCGTGATTAGCCCTTCAACAGAGTACCTCTTAGACAGCTGAGTATGATTCATCATCCTCATTAGCTTCATCCTCAATATCAGAGCGATGAAGGCGATGAAGAGATAGCCTCTCAGACTGCTATCGGCTCGGAGGTTCATTGGCATCAGCTCAAGATCATTCTCCCCCCTTTGGTCCCTTGAGTCCAAATACATCTTCTTGATCCGCTTGTAGGCTTTCATGGCGTGGGGGCTCTTGTAGACGATAGAGCCACTTGCAGTATGCATGATCAGGTTTTCTGGATCATCGACTTTGTTATCCGCAGCCCACTTCCGCATTGAATCATGCTTTTCTGGTTTTATTGCTCCCACTCTAACTTCACCTCGCTAGTTTTTTCATATAGCTAAAATTCTGTTTAGATAGCCTCTAAAATGGCCTAATTCATCGAATCGAGGCCATCCTTGGGCAAAATCCTGGGCCAACCGTTCAGATCGCGTCCTACAGCCCTACAAGAGACATTACTTAGCGCTCCAGGTCAAATCTTACAAGTTTTGGCTGCACAACAAGCGGAAGTCCCATTCAAACCTCAAAGGCAAAGCTGGCTTAATTGATTACATAACACCTTTGCAAAAGGGCGTAATTGCATAGGCTATCGGCAGGGTACAGCAAGGGGGCGGAAGAACCCCAAGACCTTCAATCCATTCACTCGGGCGAGGTCATCGATGAGGGTGGGTTAAAGTCAGGGGGCATAAGATTCTATGTACGTTTCACTGCGCTTTTCGAAACAGGGGGGGTGACCACACCCCTCCGCCCCTTCACACAGGGGGGCCAAGCGTGGCCCCCCGATCTGGATTGCTGCTTGCTCAGCAGATCGAGGGTGCCGCCTTCGGCAGCACTGTCGGATAGGGAAGGGGCTGCGAGCCGCCTTCCCTCCGAACCAACCCAACCCGAGAACGGCAGCACGCTGCGGCGTGCTAAGGAATTGGGTGGAATTGGGGCCATAAGCGTAATGTTTTAGAAACAACTAGGGATTGAGTCGGCCTTGACCCCACACCTTCAATTTTCGCCTATGTCCTCTGTCCAGCTACCCAGGCTCGCCAGTTGTTCGTAGTCTGAGAAGATCAAGGCTGCGGCGCTTCGCGCTTCCCTTCGGCGCAGCCATGATCATCTCATCCTCCGTACCCGTTGGTCGGCGAGCCTTGGGTAAGTTCGCTGGGCGACGGACTCATTGTACGAAAATTGCTCTGGCGTGGGGTCTGTCGCAGCCTCTTCTTCTTGCCCCTGGAAATATCATTTAGAAAAGGACGCTCCGCTGTGGGGGTAAATTGGGGCTCAGGATCTATTACCGAAAATTGCTCCGCAAAACGGATGTTGTGTTGGTGCCCCGAGGGGCTCCGCCTGGATATTTTCTATGACATTTAGCAGGTATTAATAGCATAATGTAATAGAACTTTTTAGGCAAGCTTGGAGAACGCAAATGCGTTCTATATGCGTTCTTATTACTAATTAATGTCGCGATGTTACAGGCTTTTGGGCCAAAAAATGGCGCTGTTTTGCGTTTTAGGCTGACTCTAAAGCTAAATTTAGGGTGAGCTTTTTATACCCAGAAAACAGAATATAGAATGTAAAATGCACTTTGGGAGGTGCAAAAACCATGCAAACATTACGAACCACGCGAAAGAGTTGGACGGCTGGAAGAGCACCAGATTATAGCGCCTGGTTGGCCAGGATCAAGGCAGAAAAAGAGGAGAAAGCGGCAAAAGATGAAGCAGAAAGATTGAAGAATTTGTCGCTGCCAAAGCCAACGACCGAGGGAAAATACGAATCCCGGATCGTTCAGGCATTGGTCGAGATAATGACCGGCAGGCCGACCACAGCCAAGCCACAGAAAATAGAGATGCCCAAGACGATTTACGAGCCCATCGTCCTGGAGCTGTCGAGCACCAAGCAATTTTATTATCGTGTCACCCCCAGGAGTTGCACTTGCAAGGGCTGGCACTATTCAATACAAAAATATGGAATCGGGAAATGCAGGCATCATACTGACGCATTCCCGCATCAAGCAGCCAAGAACGAAACCCAAATAGAGAAGATCAAGGCAGCCAGAAAGGGCATTTCATCAGCCAAGGCGGTAAGATCAAAGGAAAGCCGGGATCTGGCTCCTGCTGAGATGAAAGCCTTGGCCACAAAGCTCAATAATTCCTTGAAAGGCCATCCTCGATTCAAGTATGTCCTCCCCAAGATCGAAGGGATACAAAGCTTTGAGATCCGGTACAGTACGGACGATCAGCTAATCGGAGAGAATCCCCAGGAGGAGGCCGAAGTTGAGTCCATGATCCAGATGGCCAAGTCGCTGGTTCCCGCAGGAGTGAGCGTCTATGCCAGCAGCTTCTAGTCTTCAGGCAACCCAAGGCTTGACCGCCCTGGCCTTTCTTTTTGCTGCCGTTTTTCTGGCCTGCAGCTGGTGGCAAAGCTGGATTCGAGCCCCGAGAAATTACATGCGTGTCAAAGAGTGGAAAGCAAGCGTAAGGGAGGTGATTCTAAGATGAGCCCTCAGGAGATCATTTTAGAGGCTCAAAAGCTCTCGCTGACGGAGCAAGAAGCCATAGCCACCCAGCTGACATACAACCTCCTGGGGGAGATGCAGGCCTTAGGCTTTCAGGAGGCCTGAGGGATGAGGGTCTTTGATGTGGTCAGGGAGAGGGAGATATGGATAGCAGCCTTGAGGAGAAGAGTCAAGGTTCTAAGCTTGATCTCCTCTTCAGTCTCGGAGCCTGCAGCTTTCGAGAGGCTGCACCATCTGAGAAGGAATGATGCCCAAGGAGCATATCACGTCATCTCCTGGAATGACATTGAGGAAAAGGCCCGCTTGCGGCCTATTTTGGACTTTATACTGGCCAGGAGGCTTAGATGATGGCCAGGGATGTCTTTTCCGTCGTCACAGAGCAGATAATGAGCCTGCTCAAAGAGGGCATAGTACCATGGCACAGGACCTGGAGCGGTTGTGAGCCGACCTCCTACCAGTCCAACCAGCCGTACCAAGGGCTAAACGTCTTCCTGCTGCAGTCCGAGTACAAGAGCCCCTATTGGATGACCTTCAACCAGGCCAAGAAGCTTGGAGGCAGCATCCGGGCCGGGGAGCATGGCCGGTATATCGTCTTTGCAGACAGGTACATGAAGGAGACCGAAGACGATAAGGGCAATTCTATCAAGGTCCCTGTACGCTTCCTGCGCTACTATACTGTTTTCAACTGGGAACAAACTAAGAACATACCGGAAAAAGGGCCGGTGGAGAACGACAACCGCCAGATAATCAGCGCTCAGGAGTTATTTTTCAGGAGAGCCCCCAGGATCGAGATAGCAGACCAAGCCTACTATTCCCCATCTCGTGATTCGATAGGCTTGCCACCCTTGGAGAAGTTTGATAGCAGCGAGGATTATTACTCGGCAGCATACCACGAGCTCACTCACTGGTCTGGAAGTCCTTTGAGGCTTAACAGAGAGGGAATCAGAAAAGGATACTTCGGCTCCCAGGTTTACAGCCAGGAGGAGCTTATAGCCGAGATGGGAGCGGCCTATCTCTGCCAGATCGCTCAGCTCGACACCTCTCAGACGATACAGAACAGCGCCGCCTATATCGCCTCATGGCTTTCTTACTTGAAGGAGAATCCCAAATGGATAGTTCAGGCTTCTTCAAAAGCTCGAGAGGCTGTGGACTTCATCCTAACCGGCCAGCTCCCAGGAGTTATGGCCGGTGCAGCAGCAACGGCTTAAGATTCAGCTGAGAATCGCTAATGGTTACGATATAGCCAAGCTTTACCTTTTTTTATCTACCCTTCTTTTATTTTATTTCCAGTGGAAGTCGGCGCTCAGGATGCCCAGGCAGATAGTAGGCCCCTAGAGCATCCCGCCATTGGCTACTTGGTCGAAGGCGCTATTTAGGCCGCCCCTGTCAAGATAGCATGTTTAGCATAAGGGGTAACAAGCTTAAATTATTGTAGTTGGAACGTCTATCTCTTTGCAGGAGGCAGAGTTTCTGAGTCGAATCTGGGTTCCGATCGTGGCGGTTCTTCTTTTTATGATCGGATTATCCGCAAGCATGCTAGAGGAAAGAGTGGTACCTGCCAGTGACGTTCTAGCAAAAATCAAGGCAGGCGGGCCAGCGGAATTCGACAACTACACGATTGTAGGTGATTTAAATCTTAGTGCATTGAAAATCGAGGGAGCTGTCCATTTCAACAATACCTTTTTTAAAGATACAGTGGAATGCAGATCTACAACCTTTAGCAATGCTACCTACTTCTGGTCCTCTAAGTTCAACGGACCTGCCTACTTCTGGTCCTCTAAGTTCAACGAAACTGCCTACTTCGAGTCCTCTAAGTTCAACGAAACTGCCTACTTCGGGTACTCTAAGTTCAACGAAACTGCCTACTTCGGGTACTCTAAATTCAACGGACCTGCCTACTTCTGGTCCTCTAAGTTCAACGGACCTGCCTACTTCGGGTACTCTAAATTCAACGGACCTGCCTACTTCGGGTACTCTAAATTCAACGGACCTGCCTACTTCGGGTACTCTAAATTCAACGGAACTGCCAACTTCGGGTACTCTAAGTTCAAC
>JADDYB010000564.1_pt1 | contig 11770 bp, 13 predicted proteins | sample 8641941 | NCBI WGS metagenome assembly JADDYB01 (sample SAMN16275377, study PRJNA637457) | freshwater sediment metagenome | isolation source: Lake Kineret sediment | place: Israel: Lake Kineret | collected 2013 | reverse complement strand
GCGCGCGGCCGCCGCGCTCGATGGGCTCGCAGTCGAGAACCTCGCGCAGCAGTGCGGCATCGACACGGTGCGCCGCGCGCTGGAGGCACCGCTGAAGCAGATCATCCGCAACGCCGGCGCCGAGCCGGCGCCGATCCTCGAGCAGGTGCGCAACGGCGCGGCGGACTGGGGCTACAACCTCGCCACCGAGCAGTACGGCGACATGTTCGAGATGGGCGTCATCGACCCGACCAAGGTCACCCGCCTCGGCCTGCAGCACGCCTCTTCCGTGGCGAGCCTGATCCTGACCACCGACTGCGTGATCGCCGAGAAGCCGGCGCCGCCGGGCGGCCCTGCGATGCCGGCGATGGAGTAGCAACCGCCCATGCGCACCCTCGCATAGGCGTTCAATCCGGCGTCAGCCGAACAAGCGCACCCGCACCCGCTGCCCGAACGTCAGGCCCTTCCACCAAGCCTGTCCTTCGCGCAGCTTGCTCCGCCCGGCGTCAGACAGCGTGAAGTAGACGACGTACGGGGTCTCGCGGTGGCGGCCGGCGATCTGCACATAGTCGTAGGCGAACAGCACGCCGGCCAGCAGCGGGATTTCCGGGCAGCCGGCCAGCCACACCCTGGGCGTCGTGGCACCCATCATCGCCAGCAGGTGGCCGCGATCGAGGTATTCGAGAACGTCGAGGAACCGTGCCCGTAACGGCAACCGCTCGATGCGGCTGGGTGGGAACTCGCGCTGCGCACGCGACCAGACGTCGGCCGGCGCCGGCACGGGCAGCATCAGGTGGGATGCGTTTTCCAGCCCGGCGGTAAAGGCGATGTCGCGTGGCATCGGCACCTCCATGAGTCGAAACGTCGGCGCGGCCGGCGCCGGATCGGACTGCTCTGCGGCCGGCTCCCGGCGATGCGGGTTGCCCTGCCGGGTTTCTAGCCGATGTGTGGCACTTTCGGGAAGTGCGACGATTCACGCGAACGGACGATGGCCGACGGGCGACCGACAGGGAGATGACGATGCGTGCTGCCTTCTACGAACGCACCGGCCCGGCACGGGAGGTGCTGCAACTGGCCGAACTCGCCACGCCCGAGCCGGGCACGGGCGAGGTGCGCGTGCGGCTATCCACCTCCGGGGTCAACCCGTCCGACGTGAAGGCGCGCGCCGGCCTGCGCTCGAAGGAGCTGCCGTTCCCGCGCATCGTGCCGCACAGCGACGGCGCCGGCGTGATCGACCGCGTCGGCGAAGGTGTGCCGGCGGCGCGCGTCGGCGAGCGGGTGTGGGTTTGGAACGCTGCCTGGAAACGGGCCTACGGCACGGCCGCGCAGTACGTCGTGCTGCCGGCCGGGCAGGCGGTGACGCTGCCGCCCGGCGTGCCGTTCGACGCCGGCGCCTGCCTCGGCATTCCGGCGCTCACGGCGCTGCACGCGGTGCGCATGGACGGCGGGGTGGAGGGCAAGTCGGTGCTGGTCACTGGCGGCGCCGGCGCGGTCGGCCACTACGCGGTGCAGATGGCCAAGCACGCCGGCGCGCGGCGGGTCTTCGCCACCGTGAGCAGCGACGCCAAGGCGATGCTGGCGCTGCAGGCAGGTGCCGACCAGGTGATCGACTACCGCCACGACGACGTCGCAGCGCACGTGCTTCGGCTGACCGGGAACGAAGGCGTCGACCGCGTGATCGAGGTCGACTTCGCCGCCAACGTGCACACGTCGCTTGCCGCGGTGCGGCCCGAAGGCGACATCGTCGTCTACGGCAGCGGCAAACCCGAGATCGCGGTGCCGTTCTTCCCGTCGATCCTGAAGAACGTCCGCCTGCGCTTCTTCATCGTCTACAACCTCGCCGCAGCCGACCGCGCCGCGGCGGTGGGGCAGTTGACATCATGGCTGCGTGAAGGCCGCCTGCAGCACGTCGTCGGCGCCCGGCTGCCGCTCGATTCGATTGCCGAGGCGCACGAACTGGTCGAGACCGGCCACGCCGCCGGCAACGTGGTGCTGCAAATCCCCTGAGAGCAGGGAACCTTTGCTTCCCTCTCTCCTCGCGGCAAAGGCCGCCGGGGGAGAGGGCGCAAAGCCGCGCCCGTCCTCCCGTCGCCGCATCCGCTTCCTGGCGCGGCACGGCGAATTCCCGGCGCGAAATGCGCCTGGGCGCGACGAAGCGGCAGAAAGCCGGAATGAACGGCGAAACCGGCCCGTCGCGCGACGAAACGGCCTTTGCAGTTCAGTCCGCGATTCGCGCAGTCCGTCGCAAGTCGCTCGCGACGTGCATCGCTGCTGCCTACAGTTCACCCATCGCAGCAACGAACCCCGAACGAAAGGACCTGACCATGAACGCCACCTTCACCGCCCCGACCGCCACCCGCATCGCCGCCTTCGCCGCCGCGATCCTGACCAGCTCCGTCGTCCTGGGCTCCACCGTCCTTGGCATGCAGTCCGGTACTCAGGCCGCTGACCTGCAGGTCGTTGCGCTTGACCGCGTGGTCGTCACCGCCCCGGCCGTCAACTGAGCGGCTGCGCCGGCAGGCGCGGCTCACCGGTCCGGCCGCGCCGCCAGCGCGGCAGGAGAAGGAAAAGCCCGGCTGCGCCGGGCTTTTTCAATGGTGCATGAACCTGCGCGTCTCCGCTCACTCGATCGGCGGCACCGTGCGCAGGTAGGCGACGATCGCGCTCAGGTCCGCCTCGGTAATCCGCGCGTACCAGGCGAAACCCATCGGGGGCTGCAACTTGCGACCGTCGCGCGAAATGCCTTGCGTGATCGCGCGCTTGATCTGCTCGTCGGTCCAGCGGCCGAGGCCGGCGGTCGGGTGCGAGGTGATGTTTGCCGCCCGCGCGCCCGGCCAGTCCTTCGGGAAACCCTGCACCAGTCCGGCGTTGAACACGCGTCCGCCGGCGCCCAGCCGCTGGTAGTCGGAGATGGCCTTTTCGCGCGGCGAATGGCACTCCATGCAATGGCCGATGGTCACGAGGTAGGCACCGCGCTTGACCGGATCGGCCATCAGCGATTCGCTGAAGCCGGCCTCGGCATCCGGGTACTTGTCGTGGTGCACCGGCATCCGGTACACCGGCGTCGGCGTCTCGCTGCGCACTGGCTTGACCGAACGAAGGTAGGCGACGATCGCGTCGAGATCGCGCGGCAGCAGGGCCTTGAAGAACGCCGCCGTCATCACCGCGCCCAGCGGCGTGTTCGCCAGCCGGCCGTGGTTCGGCCGCACGCCTTCGACGAGCGCCCGCTTGATCTCGGCGTCGCTCCACGAGCCGATGCCGGTCTCGCGATCGGGCGTGATGTTCGAGGCTGTCCCGCTGAAGGGCGGAATGGTGAACGACAAGCCTCCGGCCAGGTTGCGCTCCATGACCGGCTCGCCGGTCGGCGACTTCGGCGTGTGGCAGTTGCCGCAGCCGAGGATCGACTCGACGAGGTAGCGGCCGCGCTCGAGCGGCGTTTGCGCGACCGCAGCGGTCGCGAATGCCAGTGCCGAGGCGCTGACGAGCAGGACCACGACAGTCCTCGGCCACGTGAAGCGGGCTTCCGCGCGAGTGCCCATCTCTCCTCCTGTGGTGAAGCCGATCGAAGGCACGCGTCAGCGCGCGTCGAGGTTGTCGATGGCGACGGGTGCTACGCGGTCGGCCGGCGTGAAGCCGAGCACGCGGCCGAGGAAGTACAGCTCCGCTTCCAGCGCCCGCGTGATGTTGGTGGCGCTGCGGAAGCCGTGCTGCTCTCCTTCGAACTCCAGGTAGGCCACCGGCCGGCCGCGCGCTCGCACGGCAGCGACGATGGCGCGGCTCTGCTCGGGCGGCACCGCCTTGTCTTCGCTTCCCTGGAAGGTGATCAGCGCGGAGTTCATGCGCTGCAGATGGTGGATCGGGCTGCGTGCGCGGTAGATCGCCTGTCCTTGCGGCAGCGGCGCGATCAGTCCGTCGGTGTAGCGGCTTTCGAACTTGTGCGTATCGGCGGCGAGCAGTTCGAGATCGGCGACGCCGAAGTAGTTGATGCCGGCGGCGAACACGTCGGTGAAGGCCAGCCCGCACAGCACCGTGTAGCCGCCGGCGCTGCCACCGCGGATGACGACTCGCTTCGGGTCGACGCGGCCGGCGTCGATCAGGAAGCGAACCGCGGCCACCGTGTCGGCGAGGTCGACCACGCCCCACTGGCCGCGCAGCCGCTCGCGGTAGGCGCGGCCGAAGCCCGACGAGCCGCCGTAGTTGACGTCGACCACCGCGAAGCCGCGCGTGGTGAAGAACTGCTTCGCCAGGTGCAGGTCGGTCGAGTGGTGCGCGGTCGGCCCGCCGTGCAGCGTCACGATCAGCGGCGGCAGTTCGCCCGCCGGCGCAGCGAAGCCCGGGTTGCGCGGCGGATAGAAGAAGGCGTGCGCCGTGCGCGGCTCGCCGTCAGCCCCGGCCTCGGTAGGGAATTCGATCGGCTCGCCGCGCGAAACGAACGCCTTCGGCAGCGGCGGCGTGTCCGCCGGCCGCCGCACCACTGTGTGGCCGCCGCTCGCCAGGTCGATCGTGATCAGCGCCGGCAGGTCGTCCCCGGCTGCGGCGATCGCGAACGCGGTGCGCGCGTCGAGCAGGCCGAGCGAGCGATAGGAAACGAACGGAAGTGCGAGCGGCGTCGCGGCACCGCCTTCGAGATTGACCAGCGCCAGAGCGTCGACGGCGTTGCGGCAGACACGCACCAGCGCGCGGCCGTCGCCGAGCAGCACGTAGTTCGCCAGCCCGAACTGCCACAGCGGCGCACCGATCTCGGCGTCGAAACTCGTGACCTGTTCCGCCTTGCCGCCGCGCCAGCGATACAGGTTCCACCAGCCGTCGCGGTCAGACAGGAAGTACAGGCTGCCGTCGGCGTCCCAGCAGGGCTCGCTCACCGATTCCGCATCGCCGCCGGCGATCGTCTGCAGGTCGTGCGGTCGGTCGGCCGACAGCGTGCCGACGTGCAGCCGCGTGCCATCCCACGGCATCAGCGGATGGTTCCAGCTCACGAACGCGAGCCGGCGTCCGTCCGGGCTCGGGCGGGGAAAGGCGACGAAGTCCGAATCGCCGAACAGCACCGTGCCTTCAGAAGTTTGCGCGAGATCGACCGCGACGATCGTGTTCTTCGGTTCGCCCGCTGCACGATGGTCCTCGCGGACGAAGAAGGCGCGCGCGCCGTCGGCCGCCGCCGCGCCGTCGGCAAAGCGCAGGCCGGGCGGCGTCAGCGGCTGCGGTGGCTTGCCGTCGGCGAGTGAATAGAGCCGCTGGTCGTCATCGTGGCAGGCGAGCACGCGCGTTCCGGCATGGGCGAAGGCGATGCCGCCGTACTCGTGCACGCGAGTGCGCACGTTGAAACTGCGCGGCGTGACTTCGGTCACCCGCCCTTCGCTGTCGAACGTCAGCAGCGCAACGCGGCCGCCCTCGTTGGGCCGGCTCTCGGTCCAGCAAAGCCTGCCGTTCGCGGCGCGCGCATGACCGATCGCCGCCGATGCCGTGGCCAGTGCCGCGGCAGACAGCGGCGATGCCCACGCACCGTGGCGGGCGACGACGGGAGCGGTCACCTTGGGGAGCCAGGATCGCGGAAGACTCGGGCCGTGCGGCGTCGCCGCTAGCCCATGCAGAAGATGTTCAGCTTGTTGCCGTCGGGGTCGCCGAAGCAGCCGGCGTAGAACACCGCGGCGCGCGGCAGGTCGTTGGTGCCCAGCGTGAGGTAACCGATCATCGTCTCCTCCGTTCTCGTCGCGTCGGCGAGCAGTGTAGTGGCGGGCCGCGTCGATCGCACGGGTCGGGATGGTTTCGTCGTGCCGCATCACGTACGCTGGCGGCCCGCGCGGTGCGATGAATGTTCGTCACGGGAGGCCAGATGTCAGCACTTCACTGCAGGACAGCAATCCGCACCGGCGCAGCCCGGCGGGTCGCGTTGGCGTTGCTCGCCACGCTGGCTTTCGCCGGCATCGCCGACGGACAGACGCCCCCGCCGAGTCCGGTGACCACCGTGCTCACCGCCGAGGCCGACGGCACCACCACGCTCGACCAGCGCATCGTCGTCAATGCGCCGCTGGGCGAGGTCTGGCAGGCGCTGACCACCAGCGAGGGCTGGCGCGGCTGGGCGGCGCCGTTTGCGATGGTCGACTTCCGGCTCGGCGGCTTCATCGAGACCAGTTACCGGATGGACGCGCAGGCCGGCGCGCCGGAGAACATCAGGAACCAGGTCCTCGCCTACCTGCCGAAACGGATGTTCGCCATCCGCAACGTGCAGGCGCCGCCGAAGGCGGCTTTCGACGTGCCGACCTTCCAGTCGCTGCACACGATCGTGCTGCTCGAACCGCTGACCGACCGCACCACCCACGTCGCTTTCGTGCAACCCGGCCACCGCAGCGGCGAGCCCTACGACACCGTGCTGAAGCACTTCCGCTGGGGCAACGGCTGGACGCTGGAACAGCTGAAGAAGCGATTCGACGTCGGCCCCGTCGACTGGGCGAAGCTCGCCGCCGAAGCGCAGAAGGCGGCGGCCAAGAAATAGCCGTGCTTTGTCTCAGGGCAAGGGCGGTGCGCGCCCCCCGCGTGCACGCGCCCGCGTCTGACATGGGTCAGCGATTCGCAGGAGGGCGTTGCTAGTCTTGCGCGCGTCAGCCAGAACCTCGGCGAGATCCACGTGGCCAACATCCTGCTGCTTTATTCGACCAACTACGGCCTGTCGAAGAAGATCTGCGAACGCATCCAGGCCGGCCTGCGCGAGAAGGGCCAGCAGGCCGAGGTCGAGCCGCTGGTCGGCCACAGCGCCGATCCGCGGGCGTTCGACGCGATCGTCATCGGCGCCAGCATCAAGCACGGCAAGCACCACCCGTCGGTGCTCGAATTCATCCGTGCCCACCAGCCGCTGCTGGAGTCGAAACCGAGCGCGCTGTTCTCGGTCAACCTGGTGGCGCGCAAGCCGGCCAAGAACACGCCGCAGACCAACCCGTACCTGAAGCGGTTCCTCGCCAGGTGCCCGTGGAAGCCGAAGTTGCTCGGCGTCTTTGCCGGCGAGCTCGACTACTCGCGCTACGGCCCGGTTGACAAGTACATGATGCGGTTCGTCATGTGGATCAACAAAGGGCCGACCGACTTCAGCACCCAGGTGCAGTTCACCAACTGGGACGAAGTCGAGCGCTTCGCCGGCAAGGTGGCGGCGTTCGCCAACGGCCAGGCCGTTTAGGCAGGGCGGGGCGGTGCGGGCACTGCTCGACCGGCTGAACGGGCCGCTGCACCTCGGCGTGGCGCTCGCCGCCGCCTGGCTGATTCTCAGCAGCCCGTGGATCGGCATGTATCAGCGGATGCCGGAGGAGCCGGGCTGGATCAACCTCGCCCACGTCGTCGTCGGCTTCGCCGCGCTGGCAGTCGGCGTGCTCTACGCTGCCGCCGTCGCCCAGGGCGGCCGCTGGCGCGAGTACTTCCCGTGGCTGGGCGGCGATCTCGGTGCAGTGGGCCGTGATATCACCGCAATCTTCCGCGGCCGGTTGCCCACCGTCGAAGGCGGCGGCCTGTTGCCGATGATCGAGGGCCTGCTGCTGCTGGCGCTGCTCGCGGCCGGCATGACCGGCGCGGCGTGGTACTTCGTGCAGGGCTCGGAGACCGCGGTCGTGCTGCGCGAGGCGCACATCCTCGCCGCGCGCGGCTGCGCGGCGCTGGTGCTGCTGCACTTCATCGGCGTGGCGCTGCACTTGCTCGACTTTGTGCGCGACTGAGCACACGCTCTGTAATGGGCGGGCAGGTTCCGCCCTAGCCGTCATCGCTCCCGACGTCGGCCGGTTTGCCCGTGTACCAGCCGTCGGACACGTTGCGCAGATCGGCGGCGCGCCATACATAGACCTCGCGCCCCTTGAAACCCTGACGGAACTCCGGCTGCGCACTCGGATTCGTGAGCGGCCGGTAGCTGTAGACGACCACTGCGCCGTCCGGATGCGCGGCGGCCCACGCCAGCAGTTCCGGATAATCGAGGACGACCTGCAGCGGCCGGTCGAGGCGGCCGACGAACTGGAACTGGCCGTGATACTTGGGGAAGTGAGCGATCGGCCTGCCCGCGGCCTGCACCCGGGCGAGATGCTGCGCCACCGGGCGCACGTCATAGCTGTCGAACAGTGCCCGGCCGAGACCGACGTAACCCGAAACCAGCAGCAGGACGCTCGCCGTGCCGATCATCGCCGCCGAAGCAACGTGATCGCGCACGCGCACGAACGCCAGCGCGAGGGCGATCGCCTGGATCGCGGCGACGGTCAGCAGGATCGCCGGCTGCTCGCCGGCCTGGATCAGGTTGGCGAACCGTGGTCGTCCCATCAGGACGACGATCACCACGGCCAGCGCGAAGAAGACGCCGGCGACTGCCATCCGGTCGGCGATCGTGGGCGGCCTGTCGTCGCGATCTCGCGCTGCCAGCGCCATCGCCACCAGCAGGCCGAAGGCGGCGGCTTCCGGCAACAGGTATTGCGCCTGCTTGCCCTTGAATGCTGAAAACGCGAGCAACACAGGCAGTGACCAGGCCATCGCGAAGCGGGTGACGATCTCGGCCCGCTGCCGGGCAAGCCCGGCGAGGCCGCGCCAGACCGACGGCACGAACAGCCACGGAAAGACGAGCACCGGCAGCATCACCAGGTAGAACCAGGCAGGTTGCAGGTGATGGCTCGTGGTCGCCATGCGGTCGACCGACTGGCTCCAGAAGATCTCGCGGCCGAAACCGGCGCCGCCGGCCAGCGCCGTCGGGACTGCCCAGGCGAGCGCGATCGCCGCGCCGACCAGCACGGCAACGGCGACGCCGGCATACCAGCGACCCCAGGATCGTGCCTTGCCGTTTGGACTGGCCTGCGCCGCTGTCCACCAGGGTGCCAGCAGCGCCAGCGGCAGCAGGTGCAGCAGTGCCACCGGCCCCTTGGTCAGGATGCCCAGGCCCAGCGCCGCGCCGACGCCGAGCCAGTTTGCCCACCGGCCGCCTGTCGCCGCACGGGCGATTCCGAGCACGCCCAGCAGGACGAAGAAAGCGAGCATCGAGTCGAACATCAGCGCGCCGGTGAAGAAGCTCCAGTACAGCCCGCTGCCGGTGACGAACACCGCGATCGGCGCCACTTCCGTGCGTGAAGGCGCCAGGACGCGGGCCAGCTTCCAGGTCAGGCCGAGGGCGCCGGCGGCGAACAGCGCCGTCAGCATCCGTGGCCACCAGGTGCTGACCCCGAAGATCGACCAGCCGACGTTGATCAGCCAGAACAGCAGCGGTGGCTTGTGGCCGTACAGCTCGCCGTTCAGGCGCAGCTGCAGCCAGTCGCCCGACCGCCACATCTCCCATGCCACGCTCGCGTAGCGCGTCTCGTCGACCGGCGTCAGCGGCCGAAGGGCCGTGACCGCGACCAGCAGAGCGGCGCACCAAAGGGCGACCAGCAGCAGCCCGTGGCGCCGCAGATCAGGTCGCATCGATTCAGGCCGCGCGCGGCGGCTCGCCGGTCGGCCCGTCCGCCACCAGCGGATGGCGGTAGATCAGCCAGAGATTGCGCAGGTAGATGAAGATGCCGAGCCCCTGCCCGACGACGAACACCGGGTCGTTACGGTGCAGCGCATAGATGAACAGCGCCGCCCCGCCGGCCAGGCTGAAGTACCAGAACGCCAGCGGCACGACGCTGCGCTTCATGCGTTCGCTCTTGATCCACTGCACGATGAAGCGCATCGAGAACAGCCCCTGGCCGAGAAAGCCGATGGTCAGCCAGACGGGATCGTGGTCCATGCTTGTGACTCCTTGGAAACCGATGGTCGCGACGCTCCGGCATCGGCTGCGGCCGGCGCGGCATCGGCGCCGAGTTCCTCGACGTCGGTCAGCCGGGTGCGCCGCCGCAGCCACAGCACGCCGGCCATGTCCACGATGCCGACGAACAGCCGGTTGCCGACGCCGTAGTGCGACTGGCCCCTCAGTCGGGGGCGGTGATTGACCGGCACCGAGACGACGCGTCCGCCGTGCCGGATGACGAGCGCCGGCAGGAACCGGTGCAGGTGATCGAAATAGGGCAGCGCGAGGAAGTCATCGCGCCGGAAGAGCTTCAGGCCGCAGCCGGTGTCCGGTGTGCCGTCGCCGAGCACACGGCGGCGGATGCCGTTGGCGATGCGCGAGGACAGCCGGCGGATCCATGTATCCCGCCGCGAGGCGCGCCAGCCCGCCAGCAACAGCGGCCCGGCGTGCGCGTCGACACGCTGCTCGCTTTCCCAGCGCGTCAGCAGCGCGGGGATGTCGGCCGGATCGTTCTGGCCGTCCCCGTCCAGCGTCGCGATCAGCTCGCCGCGCGCATGCCTGGCCCCGCTGTGCAGCGCCGTGCTCTGGCCGGCGTTGGTCAGGTGCCGCAACACGCGCAGGCGCGGGTAACGGCGCGTCAGCGCCACCAGTTGGAGCGGCGTCGCGTCGCTGCTGGCGTCGTCGACGAACACGACCTCGAAGTCGATGCGCCCTTCGAGAGCGGCGTGGATCTCCTCGGCCAGCGGGCCGACGTTCTCGGCCTCGTTGTGCACCGGGATCAGCACCGTCAGCGCGGGCGGGGTCGGTCGCAGTTCGTTCTGCGGCAACGGAGTGGTCGTCTTAAGCCTCGTCTAGCGAGCCATCGCACAAGAAAGCGGTTGTCAATGGTCCGCGATCGTCGATGTGGCTTGATTATCGATCCTGCGAGCCGCCTGGCACGGGCCATCATTCGGGCGGAACCCGGCGCAGGCAGACGAACCCGTCAACGCCAAGACAGCAAGCTTAATCAAACCTTAAGAGGCTTCGCGTACGCCGGGGTTGCGTTCGGTCATGCCTGCGACCTTCGCCGGCGTGCCTTTGTGCCACGGCGCGCCGCGCTCACGTCGTGGCGCGCCTCGGCTGGTCGCGCCGAACGGTCAGCCGCTGGCCGCGCAGCGAGGTGCCGTGCGAGGCGCGGATCGCATCTTCGGCGATGTGATCGGAGAACTCGACCAGCGAGAAGCGATCTTCGATCTCGATGGCGCCGATCTCGCGCGCGCTGACGCCCGCTTCGTTGGCGATGGCGCCGACGTAGACGCGCACCATCGCCGCGCCACCCGCCGGCGGGGGTCCCCGACAGCCAGCTCGCTCCCGACGCGATCGCGCTGACGATGTAGCGACTCGCGCAGCAGCCGCGAAGCGCCTGGAACTGGGAGATCGAGCTGCGGCCCTGGATGGAGAAGTTCGGGCGCGGAGCCTGTTCGGGGGCTCGCCTGCCGCTCCGCGGCCGCCTGCTGCCCCGTCACCGCGACGCCGTCTTGACCTCGAGCAATCGCAGCGCTTCCTGCGCGGCGGCAACGTCGATGGCGCGCATGACTTTCGTCAGCGGCTCGTAGCGGATCGCTGCTAGCCTGACGGGCATTGGTGGCATCGCGACCGCGACGAGGGTCGCGGACGAATTCGGGTTCACCGTGGCCAATACCGTTGTGCTTGATTCCGCCGTCTACGGCCTGTCGAAGCGGATCTGCGCGCGGATCCAGGCCAGGCTGCGCGAAAAGGGGGAGCAGGCCGAGGTCGCGCCGCTGGTGGGCCACGGTGTCGATCCGGCGGCGTTCGATGCGATCGTCATCGGCGCCAGCATCAAGCACGGCAAGCACCATCCTTCCGGGCCGGCATTCATCCGCAGCCACCAGGCGCTGCTCGAGGCGAAGCCCAGTGCGCTGTTCTCGGTCAACCTGGTGGCGCGCAAGCCGGCGAAGAACACGCCGCGGACCAACCCGTACCTGCAGTCCGGCGCCGCGTGGTTCTTCGCGCAGGGATCGGGCGCGGCGGACGGCCACATGGTCGCCGCGCGCGCCTTCGGGGGCCTGCTGCTGC
>JADDYB010000563.1_pt1 | contig 11774 bp, 9 predicted proteins | sample 8641941 | NCBI WGS metagenome assembly JADDYB01 (sample SAMN16275377, study PRJNA637457) | freshwater sediment metagenome | isolation source: Lake Kineret sediment | place: Israel: Lake Kineret | collected 2013 | reverse complement strand
AAAACACTCAATCGCTAAACAAGATCTGATGCCAAGCCGTTACATTCGAGTGCGCTCCATGAAGGAACAGGTTGAAGACGACGACGTTGTGGCGTTTGCAGCGGGAATGCAGATCATAGGAGCTTCATACGTGCAAACACTAGACACAAAAGGCACGTTGCCAGGCGCTGACGGCAAACCAGTTAACGTTCACTTAGGCGGTGCAGACACAATCACGGGCTATTTTGGAGGCGTAGGAGCGCCAAACGACTATTCTCTAAAATGGGTTGACGAGTTTCTTCACTATTACACTGAATACGGTCTTCCGCAGGTTCTGAACACCAACCCCGGCACAGTCTTGCTCGGATATTGGCTGCGCAAACTTGGCATTGACATTGAATTCAAAATTTCCGTTTTTCTGGGAAACGACAATCCTTACTCGATCTTCTGGACTTTGATGACTGCTAAACTCTTCAGCCGCGATGACGGTTCTACTCCGCTGATCGGCTTTAACCTTTCGAATTCTGTCAACAACGAGACCATTGAGCTTTCAGCCTACGCTCGAAAGGCTTTCGGCTTTGAGGACATCGTCCGAATTGAGCATCACATTACTGAGGCCTACAAGAGCATTGTCAGACAGCCTTACAACCGAACATACGAGCTTGTGAAGCTCGCAGACCACGTGAAGAACATTAGCGCAAAACATGAAGGTGGAAGTCCTGAAACTGAGAAAACCCGAGATCACCCCTCAGACATCTTGGATTACTTCATTCCAAAAAAGGACATAATTGAGAAAAACCTGATGCCGAAACTGCTGGCTAACTACCTTGACAAGCATGATGCTGTAAACAGCACTGCAGAAGCTTTAACTAAACATGGGTTAACATTCATCGCTGCTCAGAAACTGCACAAGAAGTAGTCGTGGCTATTCCTCTTTTTTCACCAGTATTGTCTGGGCTTACGTAAGACAAGGTAAGCTGTTGTCGCAATGAAAAACACTGTTGTCACGACCAGAATCGCCACCACACGCCTTGTACCATCCAGTTCACTCGTGATTCCCTGCAGCGAAGTGTAGTTCTGCTGAAGCTCCCAGTACGTTTGATTGAGCAACGCATACGTGCCATTAAGGTCCCAGTAAGTGCCATTTAACAGTTGATAAGCTTCATGCAGCGCCTGGAACTGCCGTTCAAGCTCTTCCCAGTAAACGTTTCTGACAAAAGTCATTGTGAAGGATTCGTCTCGCACAACGATCTGGTCTACAACCAAATATTCCACGTGCAATTCGCCTTGGGTTACGCCCCAAACGTCCCTAGGCACCTGCAGGTCGTAGACGTATTCTGTTATGTTGGTGAAAGGCAGTGAAGTGTTAGTTAACACGGACGTTACGTTCAACAGGGTTTTCTCTTGCCCGTTTCTGAAGCCATAGATGTTAAGATCAAGGCGGTCTATTTCAACGCCTGTGGCGGTGCAATTAATCCACAGGTCTACAGTCATGTTTCCGTTTGGAACTGTTTCTTTCGTCGCGTTGACTCTTATTGAGATGCCTGCGTAGTCTTTTGAGAGGAAATTCTGCATTTCGTCTGCTGATTGTGCCACGGCTGTCTGGACGAATGTTAATGCAAAACTGGACACTAACAAACAAACGAGCATATATTTCATGTTTCTCAACTTTCTTCACCCCTTTAAGATGACAGGATATTGACTGTGTTTCCTAGAAGTTTATTTAAAACTTGTTGCCGTTCTAGTGCTATTTTTCAGCACTGCAGCAGATTTCTAAAGCCCTTTTCAGGTTAGCTATCTGATTGAGCGCAGGAAACGCTGATACATAAAAACGAAATAGATCGATGCAAAAGCTGTCAAAACAATTTCAAGAGCTAAAATGGCTGGATTGTTTTCCACAGCCATGAAATAACCGCGCTGAAGTATGTCTGTGAATACTAGAATCTGGAGGAATATGGCTCCGCCTAAACAGCTTAATCCTAGACTGTGAAGGAACACTTGTGCTCTGCGGTTTGGGGCGGTCATCTCTATCGTAAATATCAAGAGTAGCTACTTTGACTTATGCGTTATGAATCCACACACAAGACAAAACCTAATAATTCCCCATAAATACCAAGCGTAAGTCTCACGTGACCCACCAAACAGAACATGAATGATGCTTTTTCACACGCGCCTTGCTGGAAGCATTTAACCATGCCTACTACTCCAGTTTCACCATCGCATTCCTTATCGTCGCAACAGACCTTTCAAAACGTTTCCTTGTTTCACTAGCCAATTTGAGTTCCAAGATTTTTTCAACGCCATTCCTTCCCAAAACCACTGGAACGCCGATAGAAACATCTGAAAACCCGTATTCACCATCTAGATAGGTGGAAACACCCATGACTCGGTTTCTGCCTCTGACGATGGCGTCAGCCATTACCGCGATGACAGCGGCAGGTGCATAAGTTGTTGATCCCTTCAATTTGATCACGTCAGAGCCTGAGCTCACAGTCAGATTAGCAACTTTCTCGATTTGCTCTTTGCTCAGGAGACATGTTATTGGAATGCCTGAAACGGAGGCGCATTCAGCAAACGGGACCATAGAATCACCATGTTCTCCTATGACCAGAGCTCGAACATCCTCTCTTGACACGTCAAGTTCTGACGCAATGTAAGACCTGAAGCGTAAAGTATCGAGAACATTTCCCATCCCGAAAACTCTGTTTCTGCTAAACCCTGACTCCTTGTACGCCACGTACGTCATTATGTCAACAGGGTTTGTCACGATCATGAGTTTACATTCAGGAGCATAGCGCACTGTTTCCTTCACGACAGACTTAACTATCTTGGCATTCGTATTCATAAGGTCAATTCTTGTCATCCCCGGCTTCCTTGCTTCGCCAGCTACGACGATCACAAGTTCTGAACCGCGAATCTCCTTGAAATCGCTTGTTCCCTTGATTTTTCCATCAAACTCGATAGCGGGAGCCGCTTGCATCATGTCAAGTGCTTCGCCTTTGGCAAGGTCTTCAAAAATGTCTACAAGGACAACATCGCTCGTCCTGTAGCGCAAGATGTTGAATGCTGCGGAACTTCCCAGCTTTCCAGCGCCAATTATGGAAATCATAATTAGAGAATAGGCTTGTCTTGATTAAATAAGTAACGCAGGCTTGAGCAGGCTCAGAGCTTGTATTGTCTGTTTCTCTCTACGCGCACAACTTGGCCTTTCTGGTTTCGCATGAACTTTGCGAATAGTTCGCCGTTTTCAGTGTGTATTGGAAAGATTTTTGATCCGTTGATCTGCTCTAGAATTGACTTGAGTTGGAGCGGCATTATGTGTCCAGAAACGTGCACGTGGTACTGTGGCAAGCCGTAGTGCGTGAGCCAGTTGAGGAGCTTTTCAAAGTCGATCTCCATCTCCTCGTTGAAGGGTTCAGAAGATGAGAGAACGTAGCAGCTTCCAGCTTCAGGCTGGATTTCAACAAGCTCACCCAGATCATAAAACGATAGAGCTAAGACTACCTTGCATTGTCTCTTCGAAACTTCGAATACATCAACAACCTTGTCCGCATACTGTTCAAGAACCTTCCTTTCCCAAGCATCATATCTTTTCTTCGACTTTCGAAAAATCAGTGCACTCTCGTCGTTCAAGTCTGGAACATTTAAACCCTTATCATCGTGCAGTGCATTCAATAAATAGGCTTGCTTAAGCGAAACAGCTAAACATCGCCCGCTGTTCTTGGCAATTCGGAAGAAGCTGTTCAAACGGTCAACATCAGCATAAGCAAACTCGGCAAGAACAATGCCTTCTGCTTCCTTGACAATAGCATTCAATTTTCCCTCAACCTCGCTTTCAGAGGAAACAGAAGCGCCCGTCATGTTTGTTGCTTCAGTTATAACCGCCACAGGCTCCGCTTCTGATGCTTTGGCAACAAAGTCACGTGTCATCTCGCCTTTCACTCCGTGACACCTGAAATCCCCAGTATAAACAATTGCACCGTTAGAGGTGTGAATCACGAATCCATAAGCGCCTGGAACCGAATGGTCAACATGAACTGGTTCGATCTCTAAATCTCCAACGACAATTTTCTTTCCAGTCCTGAAAACTTCAAAATTGGCGCCTTCAATGTCAAACTCCAAATCAGCCCGCCGCATACTACTCAACGCCTGCAAAATGGTTTTCGCTGTCTCGCCGCAGTAAACTGGAATTTCCCGATTTACAAACGAGAGATAGGCAGAATGATCCAAATGTGCATGAGAGATGAAAACAGCATCAACGTCTGGAGATTTCTTGTCAAACCTGTAAATCCCTTCAAGCTTAGGCAGAATCCCGAATTCTTGCAAGCTTTTTTCGTTTTTGGGCGAAAGAAAGGGCGGAGAGTAAAACTTTTTCTTCATGGAAAATGACATGCCGAAATCAAGGAAGATTTTGGTGTCGCGGTCTTGGAGCAATATCTTGTTGCCGCCAATCTCGTCAACGCCACCGTAGAAAGTCAAGGTCGTGTCATGTTTAACCATGTTTACACCTTCATTTTATCTGCTCTTCTACAGAGGCTTGAGATGGCAAGCATTATGTGTGGAAAAGTGAACACGCTGAACACTTTCGTGTATTTCGGGGTTCCAGCCTTCTTAACAACTTCGATGTCTCCTCCTGCCTCCAAATACCCTTTTATGAAAGCTTCCGCAACAGACTGTGTTTTCCTCATTTCGGCGAGCGGCGGAATGTCATGTCCAGCATAGTACAGAAATTCTGCAACGTCCCAGACTTTGTCGCCGCCTCTTGATGCTTGCTCGAAATCTGTCAGGTAAATTTCACCGCTCTTGCCTATCATGACGTTTTCAGGCTTCGTGTCGCCTAGGGCAACGTCAAGCGCGTGCACCTCAGCAAATATCTTTCCAACACGTTTAATCGTTTTCAGGTCTTTCCTCTGTTTGCCGTCAATTTTCGAGTTTACACTTTCTCTGATTATGTCGCCCAAATTCTCACCTTCAACATATTCCATAAAGATCAGACGGTTGTTAGGGCTCACATGCAGTATTTTTGGAACAGCAAATCCCCTCGAACGTAGCAACTGGTTTATTGCAAACTCTTTTTCAAGCCGCGAGCGACCGAGGACAGTGAATGTTCGGGTTCCCACAGACCAAAGTGTAAGCGGAAACCATTTGAAATTTGACCAGTCTCTGAAACTCTTAACAACCACCTTTTCCTCTTTGGATTTGTTCATGGTTTTAACCAAGTAGACGTCATTCAGAACACCGCCAAACTTCTCAACACTGACCTTTGCATCCTTCCTTGCCTTGAGAACTTTCCGTGCAAAGGTTTCAATGTCCATTCTGTCTGACAATGGGACAAGCCCATCGGCTGTTGGAACATACACGTAGTCTTCAGGAAGTTCGAGCTGATGCTTGCCTTCAGCGCTTTTCTCTGATGATTCCTGAATTCTCTGGAGGATGTCTCTGTTTTGCGAAAGAATTTTGAGAAGGTTCGGAAAAATCCCAAGTAACGACGCGAAGAGCGTTCTTTGCGCAGGTTTGAATAGGTTCACAAAGCGGACTTTACGCCTCTTGGAAACGTCTGCAAGTTTACGCGTAATTCTTACATAGCCATTCGAAAAAACAACGTTTCCGTCCCTTTCAAGTAGCGTTAGGGCTTCCATGAAACCGCGGAGCATGTTTTCCACGTTCTCCTTCCTGTTTTCTTTCTGCAAGGAAAGACGCAGATCACTTGTCATTGGAGGGAACACTCGTGCTCTGCTCAGCAGTGTTTCATGCACAAAATACTCGGGTTTTATGCGAAGTTCAGTTGAGAGTTCTGGAAAGCCAAGCACGAGATTTTCGAGAAGTTCAAGGATTAAACGCTTTTTCAGTTTGATTTCTTGGACGTGCAGATAATCACCGTTCACCAAAGGCTTGTATGGCAAAATCATTCCCTTAGCCAAGACTTCTCCCAGAAAGCCCTTGTCTGCATCCATTTCAAAAGCTCCATCATCAACGGTCAAGACCACAACTGGGTGATCATCAATGACCGTTACATAATTCATCAATTTGGGCTGAAAACCGCGAACAACAAGCAAGACTTCAATAATTGCTCCTGAACCCAGCTGTGTCAGGGCGCAATCACCGCAGATGCATGCGGCTGTGATCTGATATTGGTCAGCGATGTGCCTGCAGAAGGCGAGAATTTCATTGACTAGCCTCTTAGAGATTTGAATCAAGTTTTCACCTGTAAATGAAACAGTAGCTACCCATAGAAGTTAAGGGTGTGCAAAATATAGTTAATGTTTTTCAGCGGTCGCGCCGTATATTCTTAGGATTTTAAGGACTTTGGCGGCTTTTTCAGGCAAGTTGTACAAGGGTATGCTCGTGTTGCCTAACACTTTGCGTATAAATTCAAAATCTTCTCCGCCCGCTGGCACGTCTACAACTGGTTTCTCAGGATGTTTAGCTGCGATTTTCGGGATTATCTTTGCGTCTTCAGGTTCAAAAAACGTGGATTTAAGCATGTTTATTACTAGAACGCCGTTCACGTTTTCTTCTGCAAGCACCAGTTCCAGCACTCTCGAGTATCTCTCGCTTCTTGCGTCAGCTATCAGATCAATTGGGTTAGTTGCATCCACTCCCGCATACACGCTTTCGATCTTCTTCTTTGTGTTCTGAGACAATACTGCAAGCTTCAACCCATGTTTCACGACGGCATCAGCAGCCAGTATCGCCGGTCCACCAACATTGCTCACTATCGCCACGTTGTCGCCTTTCAGGGGCGGCTGTTTCGAGAGAGCGACGGCTGCGTCCATAAGTTCTTCAATGTTCTCTACTCTGATTATTCCTGCTTTCTTGAATGCTGCGTTGAAAATCTCGTCTGAGCCAGCGACTGATGCAGTGTGCGATTTGGCTCTTTGCGCTGCTTCTTTTGTTGCTCCACCCTTCAGAGCCAGTATGGGCTTTTTCTTAACGATTTTCTGTGCTTCTTCTATGAATCTTTTGCCGTCTTTGACTCCTTCCATGTAGAGGCATATCACTTTCGTTTGCTTGTCCTTACCGAGATATTGCAGTAATTCAACGTCGTTAACATCTATCTTGTCGCCTACGAAGGCAAACTTGCTTATTCCAATGCCGTAGAAACATGCCCAGTCGATGAGAAAGGCGCCGACTCCGCCGCTCTGTGATATGACGGCAATGTTTCCTTTTCTGGGCATCGTGTTTCTTTCGAAGGTGGTGTTTAACCCGTTAGCAGTGTTTATGACTCCCATGATCGTGTTTGGTCCCAAAATCCTCGTGCCGTGCTTTTCTTTCAGTTTGAGCAGTTTTTGACGTTGTTCATTTTTGTAGCCGCCAGTAATGATTAAAAGTGTTTTCACGCCTGCCTTTGCACATTTCTCCGCTATCGGCATTGAGTCTTCAGGCGGAAGCATGATGACTGCAAGGTCGAAGGCTTTCTCGATTAAGGCTGAACTCTTACGACGTTCATCTTTATGCACATCTAATATTGTGATGTTGCCTTTGAAGAACTTCCTCATATTGTGTATAACATTGGTGAAAAGCTGCGGAGAAGCCATCCCGACCTTTTCTTGCAGCTTACTTGAGCCTATCAAAACAACCTGCTGAGGTTCAAAGATGGTCTTCGCTTCGTCCATCTATTTTCAACCTTCAAATATTCTGGGTGAAAGTGAAGAAGACAAACATGTGTTGTTCATGCTCATAAACTTAACCCAGAAAACGTGTTTCTCATCATTTGCGCTGGATTATTTTAATGTATGCAAATGCTGCGCTGAGGGTGAAGATTGCTGAGAAGATCAGAACGTTCAAAACCATGTTAAAGGTGAACGTTGGGTAACCGATGAGAAAAGACCGTATCATGTCTGACGCGCCACTCAAAGGGTTAATTTCAGCTAAGGACACGAGGACTGCTGGAAACTTGCCATCCCGCCCCAAATCTTGAATCAGAGATATTGGGTAGAAGACGCTGCTGCAGAAGAACAGCGTATAGTAAACCAGGCCTCGTGCAGTGATGAATTTTTCAAGGCTCGTAGTAGAAACAGCGATGGCAATGCTTAGTCCAGAAATGCCTACGGCTAAAAGAAACAAGACTGCGATGATGACGAGAAATTGCAATATCGTTGGAAAGCCCAGAAAGATGAAGCACGTTAAAAGGAGAGGAGACATGTAAAGCATGCCACGTAAGCCGCCTGAGAGAACACGACCAATTGCCAGTTGCGCACGTGTCATCGGCAAACTCAGCATGTAATGATGCACTTCTCTTCTCATCTCCATGTTTATCTCTCGCCCAATCATGAAGGCAGAGGCAAACAAGCCTGTGACCGCAAGTCCAGGCGCAAAGAAAGTGAAGTAACTTTCGTACATTGACGTGACGGCGGCGCCTACCATGTAGTTGTAGACAACCGCCATTATGAACAAGTCAGCCAAGTTCATGCTGACTAGTCCAACAAGCCACCATTTGTACCTGAAAAAGTTCCTGAAATCGTGCTCCACAACGTGGATTATCGCGCCCACTATTGCCACCCTCCGCCTTCAATCCGCTTGTCGTAGATCACCACACCGACAAAAGTGAAAAACCCGAAGAACATGACTATGCCCATGAGCGGCAGCAACGGGTTGGCTAGCGTCATACTTTCGATGCCCGTGCCCCAACGAAACATGTCCGCCGCGTAGGTGACAGGGTTGAAGCTAGCGATGCCTCCATAGAAGGGGTTGGCCATCTGCACAATGCCTATGGGATACATTGCGGTGCTCAAACGCACAATTAAAGCGTCGAGAACACCCATCAAAATGTCAAAGCGGTCACTAGACTTTATGATCACCGCTAAGGTTATGCTCATGCCTGAAACGCCGAAAGCGAACAGGAAGAGCGCAAACAGTGAGACTAGGAAGTTGAGTGGGTTGATGGCGCCTATGACGTATAATGACACGCCTATTAGCGGTCCAACGTATATGAAGGCTCTGAGACCCCCGCCGATTGATCGACCGAGCACAAGTTGCCTTCTGGAAACTGGCAGGCTGAGCATGTATTCGAAAACTCCGTGTTCAGCTTCCTCGTAAATGTCGAATCCGATGAACACTGCAGCGGAGTAGAGGGTCATTACTGAAAGTCCTCCAACGTAGTACCTGAAATAGTCTGGGACTTCTGACATGTTAATCATGCGAGATGCGATAAGCCCGAACAAGGCTATTTGCGAAACAAACCAGATGGCCCGCATTATTATTAGGAACTTGTATTGGAAGAATATGCGAATGTCCCTTTCAATAACTAAGAGCAGCCTGTTCGTTGCCAGCTCACTCCCGACTTTCCTGAGCTTCTTCAATAGTTAATCCCGTGTAGTGTGCAAAGACATCATCCAAGCTTGGTTCGCTCATGCGTATGGACGAGACAGGAAGGTTTCTCTTCATGAGCAGGTTCATTATTCGCGGAACAACTTCTTCAACTTGGTTCAAATAGAGCCGTACGTGAGACGGCTTGGCTTGAGTGATTTCGGAGACTTCTTTGAGTTGCTTGAGTTCTTCTATGACTTTGGGTGGAGCGTCTTTTTCAAGGTGAACTTCAACTATGTCGCCGCCCACAATGCTGTCTTTCAACTTCTTAGGCGTGTCGCACACAAGCAGTTTACCCTTGTGCAGTATGCCCACGCGATCCGAAAGGTGGTCAGCCTCATAAAGTTCATTTGTAGCCAAGATTATCGTGCTTCCTTCGTCGCGGAGTTCAAGAAGCATGTTCCATATCCTGTGTTTTCCAACTATGTCAATCTGCGCAGTTGGCTCGTCAACAATGGCGATTTTGGGTCTTTGAATCAGAACTTTAGCCATTTCAACCCGCTTGCGCATGCCGCCTGACAACGCGTGCACGTTTTTGCGGCGGGGTTCCCACATGTCCACTGCCTCTAAAACTTCTTTTACTCTTCGCTTTCTTACTTCAGTTGACAATCCGCAGACCTTGGCGTGCCAGTTCACTATGTCCCAAGGGGTGCTGACCCACAACATTTTTGGCTCTTGAAACGCTATGCCCAGGAATCCTCGCACTTTATCGGGGTTCTTTCTTATGTCGTAGCCCGCGACAAGAGCTGTTCCTTCTGTGGGTCTGATTACCGTCGCGAGCAAGAGAATTGCGGTTGTTTTTCCTGCTCCGTTGGGTCCGAGCAGTCCGAGAATTTCTCCTTCTTGGATTTCTAGGTCCAGATGGTCAACTGCAGCTAGTTCTCCAAATGTTTTTGTAAGGTTTTGTATTTGAATTATCGGCGGCATCTGCTACACCAAGCTAATGCTGAACCAAATACATTAAGGGAACGGTTAGATAAGATTAACGGGTGCTTTCTGCTCTGAAATAGTTTCGTAGGCTCATGGCGGTGTCTGGAATGAGCTTTTTGGGTCATAAAAACAGAGAAGGAAAAAGAAAAAAGGTTGCAAGCTGCTACTGGGCAGCTTGGATGTTGCACTCTTTGTAGTATTGAGCGTTTGATGTGAATACGGTTATGCCTACTGGGATGCCTACGTCGTTCAGAGCAACGCTGTCTGGGTCAGCTATGTAGATGACCATGGTGTAACCAGATTTCAACGTGATGTCGTCTGCCGCTCGGTCGAAAGTCCTGTCTGCGCCTTGTACTGCGATTGTGGCGGTTGTTTCAGTCACGTTCATTTCGTTTGGAGTTACTGCGAGGTCATTTGAGATTGTGACATTGTTTGTCCTCCAATAGAAGACGTTTGTCCAGACACTTTCTTGCCCTCTAACGGTGACCTTATCTATGACAACGTCTTTTCCGCCGGTGTTGACTATGACTATCGCTGCTTCAGCCCACGAACCACTCGTGTTGTACCAAACGTGCTGTTTGGTCAGGAACAATGATTCTTCCTGAACTCTCGTGGTTGTGACGTTGATGGCGTAGAAGGTTACAACTGTTGCCAGCAAAACTGAGACCACTAGAATTATCAAAGTCGTCACTACAGTGCTTAGTGCTTTCTTATTCTTTAACAGCTTCATTTTATTTATCTCCGTGCAGCACAATCAGTCCCAATTTGGATATGACGGTTTGTGCGTAGAACAAAACTACACATAATTGCACACACGCACAACACTTCCCAAAACCAACGCTCCAAAATAATATATGATCATTCGAATCATGGACAAACATAGTCCGTAATTCAGAGATGACTGAACAAATAATGCGAAAGTGGAGATTTTCTCCCGAATAACTTTCATATGTGGATTCAGCTAAATAGTCAACCATGAAAGAGTTTGCAGCGAAGATTAAATCATGGAATCCAGCCAAGAGGAAAGCTACACTATTAATTGTTGCAGTAATCATGGTCGCATGTTTATCACCACTGATTGGATATGGGATATGGATGGTGTTCATGGCTGGGCAAACAGCTACGTGGGATTCGATCTCTGGCACTGAGAGATGCTTGCGTGAACTATATGGGAATCTAACTCAGACAGAACTAAAAGTATGGCTACCTGTTACACAGATGAATTTCACGGATGGATTGATCTGGGAAAGTCAACTGCTGACTTATACTGAAAATAGGCCTCAATATCAAAATGCTGTTCAGGTATTAGAAAATGGAAAAGGAGCTTGCGGAGAATTTGTCTGGGTGTTTGGCGTGGTTTGTGTGGCAAACGACATTCCATTTAGAGTAGTTACCGTTGGCCATTTCGTTCCCAATGTTGTCGATCATGTTTGGGCGCAAGTCAATCCATCACACGACGGTAGAACCTGGTTTCATGTGGAAGTAACTGATAGTTGCGCTCGATTGAAGGAAGGAAATACAGTTGACCAACTTTGGAATGTGACTGTAAACAATAA
>JADDYB010000562.1_pt1 | contig 11777 bp, 11 predicted proteins | sample 8641941 | NCBI WGS metagenome assembly JADDYB01 (sample SAMN16275377, study PRJNA637457) | freshwater sediment metagenome | isolation source: Lake Kineret sediment | place: Israel: Lake Kineret | collected 2013 | reverse complement strand
GTTGCCGCCGAGCATGTCGCGCGCCATGCGGGCGATCTCCAGCGCCTTGCCGCAGGAGTTGCGCTTCATGATGCTGGTGATCTCGACCGCGGCCGTGCCCTCGTCCTTCATCCGCCCCAGGCGCAGACAGCCCTGCAGGCCGAGCGCGATCTCGGTCTGCATGTCGGCGAGCTTCTTCTGGATCAACTGGTTGGCAGCGAGCGGGCGGCCGAACTGCTTGCGGTCGAGCACGTACTGCCGCGCCCGGTGCCAGCAGTCCTCGGCAGCGCCGAGCGCGCCCCAGGCAATGCCGTAGCGCGCCGAATTCAGGCAGGTGAACGGACCCTTCAGGCCCTCGACATTCGGCAGTTCGTTCTCGGCCGGCACGAAGACGTCGTCCATCACGATCTCGCCGGTGGTGCTGGTGCGCAGGCCGACCTTGCCGTGGATCGGCGGTGCGGACAGGCCCTTCATGCCCTTCTCCAGGACAAAGCCGCGGATGCGGCCTTCGTCGTTCTTCGCCCAGACGACGAACACGTCGGCGAACGGCGAATTGCTGATCCAGTTCTTGGTGCCGTGCAGCTGGAAGCCGCCCGCGACCTTGCGCGCCCGCGTTTCCATCGAGCCGGGATCGGAGCCGTGGTTCGGCTCGGTGAGGCCGAAACAACCGATCCATTCGCCGGTGGCGAGCTTCGGCAGGTACTTGCGCCGCTGCGCCTCGGAGCCGAACTCGTAGATCGGCAGCATCACCAGCGAGCTCTGCACGCTCATCATCGAGCGGTAGCCGGAGTCGACGCGCTCGATCTCGCGCGCGATCAGCCCGTAGCAGACGTAGTTCAGTTCCGGGCCGCCGTACTCGGCCGGGATGGTCGGGCCGAGCAGACCGAGCGAGCCCATCTCGCGGAACACGTCGAGATCCGCCTTCTCGTGCCGGAATGCCTCCAGCACCCGGGTGGCCAGCTTGTCCTGCGCGTAGCGCTGCGCCGCATCGCACACCATGCGCTCGTCGTCGGTCAGTTGCGCATCGAGCAGCAGCGGGTCGTCCCATTTGAACTGGGCCTTCAGGCGGTTCGAGGCTTGCGGCGCGTTCATTGTTCGGTCTCCGGATCGTAGGTCCGAAGTCTACGTCTCGCCGCTGGCAGGTGCCGAAACGAGGAGGCTCTCCTGGCGGCATGGACATTGCACCGTCTATGCCTACCGGTGATTGATTACCGGGCGCCGATCCTTCACCATCGGGTTGTTTCCGGCGAAGGGGTAGCGAATGAAGCGCGCGGCGTTGTACAGCCAGTCGAGACCTGCCGCCACGGCGGCAGTGCCGCCGCAGCGCCCGCTCGAGCGCGCTCCGGCCGAAGCGCCGCAGCCTCCGAAATCAGATCCTTCGGCAGCACCAGCGAGCCGGCCTGCGGCATGGCGCCGCTTCGCCGCCCGCTACGACCGGCTGCTGCTGGTGCTGGCCGGCGCGCTGCTGATGGGGCTGGCGCTGCTGGCCCTGCAGCGGACCGGCCCGGCATCGCGCATGCTTAAGCAGGCCGACATCGACAAGGCGGTGCTGCACACGCTGAACACCAAGGTGCTGCCGTCGCCGGCGGCCAAGGCGGCCGAGAAAGTGCGGCCGGCGGTGGTGCGCGTGCGCGGCGTGGCGCCGGGCGAGCGCGGTGACGCGGACATCGACGAGGGCGTCGGCAGCGGCGTGGTGATCGTCGACACCGGCGTCATCCTCACCAATCTGCACGTCGTCTCCGGCTCGGAGAAGGTGGTCGTCGAGTTCTTCAACGGCCACGAATCCGACGCAGCGGTCATCGGCACCAAGCCGGAGCACGATTTGGCCGTGCTGCAGGCGAAGTCGCTGCCCGACGACCTGTTCCCGGCCACGCTGCGCTCGACCTCCGACCTGCAACCGGGCGACCAGGTGGTCGCGGTGGGCTTTCCCTTCGGCATCGGCCCCTCGGTGTCGGCAGGCGTGATCTCGGGGCTGGGGCGAGAATTCCGCTCGCACGACGACAAGCGCACGTTGACCAACCTGATCCAGTTCGACGCCGCCGCCAATCCCGGCAATTCCGGGGGGCCGCTGGTCACCATGGACGGCGAAGTGGTCGGCATCGTGACCGCGATCCTCAACCCGGGTCGCGAGCGCACCTTCATCGGCATCGGTTTCGCGGTGCCGATCGAGAACGCCGCCACCGGCGCCGGCATCCATCCCTTCTGACGAGAGCCCAATGAACCTGCTGAAATCCGGCGGCGACGCCGTCGCCTCGACGATGGAACGGATCCTGTTCGAGGTGAAGAAGGTGGTGGTCGGCCAGGACCACTTCCTCGAGCGAGTGCTGGTGGCCACGCTGGCTCAGGGGCATCTGCTGGTCGAAGGCGTGCCGGGGCTGGCCAAGACGCTCACCGTCAAGACGCTCGCCGGGACGATCTCCGGCGGCTTCAAGCGCATCCAGTTCACGCCAGACCTGGTGCCGGCGGACCTCGTCGGCACGCGCATCTACAGCCAGAAGACCGGCGATTTCGCCACCTCGCTCGGGCCGGTGTTCACCAACCTGCTGCTGGCCGACGAGATCAACCGCGCGCCGGCCAAGGTGCAGAGCGCGCTTCTGGAGGTGATGCAGGAGCGGCAGGTGACGATCGCCGGCCACACCTACCCGGTGCCGGAGCCGTTCCTGGTGATGGCCACGCAGAACCCGATCGAGACCGAGGGCACCTATCCGCTGCCCGAGGCGCAGGTCGACCGCTTCATGATGAAGGTGCTGGTGGGCTACCCGACCATTGATGAGGAGTTCGTCATCGTCGAGCGGGTGACCGGCGCGCCGGTGACCGTGAGCGCGGTGGCCACCACCGAGCAGCTGGCCGAGCTGCAGCGCGAATGCCGCGGCGGCTACGTCGACCCGTCGCTGATGAGCTACGCGGTGCGGCTGGTCTCGGCCACGCGCGAGCCCGAGCGGCACGGCATCAAGGACCTGGCGCGCTACATCACCTTCGGCGCCAGCCCGCGCGCGACCATCCACCTGATCGAGGGGGCGCGTGCGCTGGCCTTCCTGCGCGGCCGCGACTACGTGCTGCCGGAGGACGTCACCGATCTGGCGCCGGACGTGATGCGGCACCGGCTGGTGCTGTCCTACGAGGCGCTGGCCGAGGGCAGGAGCGCGGACGACATCATCCGCACGGTGATGCAGCATGTCGCCGCGCCCGACAAGCCGCTGCAGGCCCATGTCCGCGTCGCCAACGGCTGAGAAGGTGCCCGGCGCGGCCGGCGGGCCGGAGGCGATCCTGCGCCGGCTCGAGTGGACCGTGCTCAAGCGGCTCGACGGTGCGCTGCACGGCGACTACCGCACGCTGTTCCGCGGCGCCGGGCTGGATCTGGCCGACCTGCGCGAGTACCAGTACAACGACGACGTGCGACACATCGACTGGAACGTCACCGCACGGCTGCAGGTGCCGCACGTGCGCGAGTTCCACGAGGATCGCGAACTGGCCGCCTGGTTCTTCGTCGACATGTCGGCCTCGGTCGACTTCGGCTCGGGCGACACCAGCAAGCAGGCGATGGCCGCCGAGTTCGTCGCGCTGCTGGCGCGCGTGCTTACCCGGCGCGGCAACCGCGTCGGCCTGCTGCGCTATGGCAGCCGGGTCGACACGGTGATCCCGCCGCGCAGCGGTCGCCGCCACGTGCTGCACCTGCTGGCCAGCCTGATGCAGCCGCCGGAGAAGGCGGCGAAGTCCACCGATCTTGCCGAGATGCTGCAGCACGCGCTGCGGCTGGTCCGACGCCGGTCGCTGGTGTTCCTGGTGTCGGACTTCATCAGCGTGCCGGGCTGGGCGCCGTGGCTGGCGCGGCTGGCGCAGCGGCACGAGGTGATCGCCATCCGCCTGTATGACCCGCTGGAGATGAAGCTGCCGGACATCGGCGGCGTGCTGATGCAGGACGCCGAGACCGGCGAGCAGATCTGGGTCGACACGCACGACGCCGGTTTTCGCCGCCGCTTTGCGGCCGCGGCGGCGCGGCGCGAGGAGGCGCTGCGCGCCGCGCTCGCCGATGCCGGGGTCGACACGCTCGAGCTTTCCACCGAAGACGACCTCGCCGCGGCGATCCTGCGTTTTGCCGACCTGCGCAAGCGGCGCAGCCGGCTGGCCGCCGGCGGCGGCCTGCCCACGCATCTGAGAACCAGCCATGAGCTTCCTGTGGCCTGAATCGCTGTGGCTGCTTGCCGTGCTGCCGCTGCTGGTGGCCGCCTACCTCTGGCTGCTCGCCCGGCGCAAGAAGTTCGCGCTGCGCTACGCCAGCCTGGGCCTGGTCAAGGAGGCGATCGGCAGCGGCGCTCGCTGGCGCAGGCATGTGCCGCCGCTGCTGTTCCTGCTGGCGCTGGCGCTGATGATCCTCGCCGTCGCGCGGCCGCATGCCACCGTCACGCTGCCGACGCAGCAGGAGACGATCATTCTGGCGATGGATGTCTCGGGCAGCATGCGCGCCAAGGACGTCGAACCGAACCGGCTCGAGGCGTCGCAGAACGCGGCGCGGGCATTCGTCGAGCAGTTGCCGCCGAAGACGCGCATCGGCGTGGTGGCTTTTGCCGGCACCGCCTCGCTGGTGCAGCCGGCCACGCACAGCCGCGAGGACGTGCTGGCCGCCATCGACCGTTTCCACCTGCAGCGCGGCACCGCCACCGGCAGCGCGATCCTGGTCTCGCTCGACGCGCTGTTCCCCGACCAGCGGATCGACGTCAGCGGCGTGATCTACGGCGAGGACAGCAAGCACCACGGCCGCTCGCTCGACGAGGCGGGCAAGGGCGAGCAGAAGGAATTCACGCCGGTGCCGCCGGGCTCGTACGCGTCGGCGGCGATCATCCTGCTCACCGACGGCCAGCGCACCACCGGCCCCGATCCGCTGAAGGCGGCGCGGATGGCCGCCGACCGCGGCGTGCGCGTGTACACGGTGGGCGTGGGCACGGTCGAGGGCGAGGTGATCGGCTTCGAGGGCTGGTCGTTCCGCGCCCGACTCGACGAGGAAACGCTGAAGAAGGTGGCCGGCATGACGCTGGGCGAGTACTTCCACGCCGGCAGCGCGCTGGATCTGAAGAAGGTCTACGAGACGCTGAACTCGCGGCTGGTGTTCGAGAAGAAGCAGACCGAGGTCACCGCGCTTCTTGCCGCCGCCGCGGCCGTGCTTTCACTGCTCGCCGCCGGGCTTTCGATGCTGTGGTTCAACCGCATCGCCTGAACCGGCGGCCGATCGCGACCTACGTCGCCGCCCGGCGCGCCATGAACTGCGGCTCATCCCACCCGCGCGTGGCGAGGATCTCGCGCAGCGCCTCGACCGCATCCCACACATCGACGAAGCGCACGTACAGCGGCGCGAAGCCGAAGCGGAGGCAGCCCGGCGCGCCGGCATCGGCGTTCCGATAGTCGCCGACCACGCCGCGCGCGATCAGCGCCTGCATGAGCGGCCAGGCGTCCTCGTGCGCGTAGCTGACCTGGCTGCCGCGCAGCGCCGGCTCGCGCGGCGAGACGAGCTGCAGGCCGAGGTCCGCGCAGCGGCTCTCGACGAGGTCGATGAACAGCTGCGTCTGCTGCACGCTCTTGGCGCGCAGCGGCTCGATGCCGGCGGCGAGCACGGTGTCGACGCCGCACTCGAGCGCCGCCAGCGCGACGATCGTCGGCGTGCCGGCGCAGAAGCGGTCGATGCCGCCTGCCGGTTCGTACTCGGTGGCGAAGTCGAACGGCGAGCGGTGGCCGAGCCAGCCGGCCAGCGGCTGCGCAAAGCGGTCGGCGTCCATCGCCTGCAGGTGCCGCCGCGCGACGAAGACGAACGCCGGCGCGCCCGGCCCGCCGTTCAGGTACTTGTAGCCGCAGCCGACCGCGAAGTCGGCGCGCGCCTGCGCGAGATCGACCGGCACGGCGCCCGTCGAGTGTGACAAGTCCCAGACCGTGAGCGCACCGGCCAGGTGCGCACGGTGCGTGAGGTCCGCCATGTCGTGCATGCGGCCGCTGCGGTAGTTCACGTGCGTGAGCAGCACGACGGCCGTGCCCTCATCGATGTGATAGGCGATCTCTTCGCCCGGCACCGTCAGCAGCCGATAGCGGCCGCCGGAAAACTCGGTGATCGCCTGCGCGATGTACAGGTCGGTCGGGAAGTTGCCGCGCTCGGAGAGGATCACGTCGCAGTCGGTGCCGGTGACGTGCTGCAGCCGCAGCGCTGCCGCCAGCGCCTTGAACAGGTTGACCGAGGTGGAGTCAGCGCAGATCACCTCGTCGTCCGCGGCGCCGATCAGCCGCGCGATCTTGCCGCCGACGCGGCGCGGGGCGTCGATCCAGCCGGCGTCGTTCCAGGAGCCGATCAGCCCGCGGCCCCATTCGTTCTCGATCACCTCGCGCACGCGCGCGGCGGTCGCCGCTGGCAACGCGCCGAGCGAATTGCCGTCGAGGTAGATCACGCCGTCGGGCAGGGCGAACGCGCGCCGATGCTCGGCCAGCGGATCGCGCAGGTCCAGGTCAAGGCAGTCGTCGCGGGTGAGGGCCATGTCGCTCAGAGTTCCCGCAGCACCGCTCGCACCGGGCTGGCGTCGATGCCGTGCCACTTCAGCGGCAGCGCGATCAGTTCATAGTCGCCGGCCGGCACCTCGTCGAGGACCAGCCCCTCGAGCACCGCCATGCCGTGCGCGCGAACGCGCTGGTGGCTGTCGAGCGTCTTGCTGCTCTCCGGGTCGAGCGAGGGCGTGTCGATGCCGACCAGCTTCACGCCGTGCTCGTGCAGCAGGTCGATCGCTGCCGGCGCGATGGCGGTGAAGGCGGAATCCCAGCCGCCCGGCGCGCGCCCGTAGGTGCGCAGCAGCACGCGCGGCGGCGTGGCCTGCAGGTGCGGCGCCAGGTGCTCGACTTCGACCAGCCCGCCGCAGCGGAAGGCATGGATGACGCGGCACGGCCCGAGATACATCTCGACCGCCACCTCGCCGATCGACACGCCGCGCTCGTCGTAGTGCAGCGGCGCATCGGCATGGCTGCCGGTGTGCGGCGACATCGTCAGCGCCGACACGTTGACCGGGCAGCCCGGTCCGATCCGCCAGGTCCAGCGCAGCGTGAACGCGGAGTCGCCCGGAAACACCGGGCAGCCCGGCGCCACGCTCGGCGAGATGTCCCAGAGCCGCTTCATCTCTCGGCATTCTGGACCGCCGCTATGCTCCGCCGCAATCGCGCGTGCCGGCCGGACCGATCCTCCGCCACCGCCGGCCCTCATCCACCCGTCATGCCGCTGCACTTCTCGCACCTCTCCTCGGCGCTGATCGCCGCGCTGGTCGGCTTCGCCGGCACGCTGGCGCTGATCGTCGCTGCGGCGCAGGCGGTCGGTGCCACCGCCGCACAGACCGTGTCGTGGATCACCGCGATCAGCCTGGTCAAGGGCCTGGAAACGGGCTACCTGAGCTGGCGCCACCGGATGCCGATCGTGACGGCGTGGTCGACGCCGGGTGCAGCGCTGATCGGCGCCTCGGCGGGCATCGCGCTCGATGCGGCGGTTGGCGCGTTCCTGCTCGTCGGGCTGCTCATCGTTGCCACCGCGGCTTTCCGGCCGCTCGGCCGGCTGATCGAGCGCATCCCGATGTCGATCGCCGCGGCGATGCTGGCCGGGGTGCTGCTGCCGTTCGTGCTTGGCGCCTTCAAGGCGATCCCGCAGGCGCCGGCCCTCGCCCTGATGATGATCGCGGTGTACGCGCTGGTGCGCCCGTTCAGCCCGCTGTTCGCGGTGGTCATCGTGCTGGCCGCCGGCATCGCCGGCTGCTGGGCGTTCGGCCTGATCGGCCCGCTGGCGCACGCTTTCACGCCGCCGGGGCTCGAGTTCGTCGCGCCGCGCTTCGAGTGGTCGGTGCTGATCGGTCTCGGCGTGCCGCTTTACCTGGTGACGATGGCCTCGCAGAACCTGCCGGGTTTCGCCGTGCTGCGCGCCTCCGGCTACTCGCCGCCGGTGCAGCAGGCGCTGGCAGTGACGGGCGCCGGATCGGTGTTGTCGGCATTCTTCGGCGCGCACACGACCAACCTGGCGGCGATCACCGCGGCGCTGTGCACCGGTCCCGATGTCGACCGCGATCCGGCGCGGCGCTGGCCGGCGGGCATCGTCTATGCGCTGGCCTGGCTGGCGCTGGCGCTCGCCGGCGCCTCCGGCGTCGCGCTGCTGGCGGCGTTGCCGCCGGCGCTGATCGCGGTGGTGGTGGGACTCGCTTTGCTCGGCCCGCTGGTCGGTGCGCTGGGCACCGCGATGAAGGACGAGGCAGAGCGCTACCCGGCGCTGCTCGCCTTTGCGGTCAGCGCCGCCGGCGTGAACTTCGGCGGCATTGGCGCGGCGTTCTGGGGCCTCGCCGCCGGACTGCTCGCGCACGGCCTCGAGCACGGCCTGCGCGCGCTGCGCGGCCGGGGTGTGAGCGGGTGAGGCTCGACGCGGCCACGGCCGCGGCTCTGACGCTGCCGCCGTTGTTCTGGGCCGGTAATGCGGTGGTGGCGCGGATGCTGGTCGGCGACGTGCCGCCGGTGGCGCTGTCGCTGGCGCGCTGGGTGATCGCCTTCATGCTGCTGCTGCCGTTCGTCTGGCAGGCAGTGATCAGGCACCGCGCGGCATTCGTGCGCCACTGGCGCATCCTGCTGGCGATCGGCCCGCTTGGCGTCGGCGCCTACAACACCCTGCAGTACATCGCGCTGCAGACCTCGACGCCGATGGCCACCAGCCTGATCGCCTCCAGCTCGCCGGTGTTCATCCTTGCGCTCGGCGCGCTCGTTTTCGGCGAGAGGGCGCGGTCGGCGCAGTGGGCGGGCGCGGCGCTGTCGGTCGCCGGCGTGGCGCTGGTGATGGCGCGCGGCGATGCTGACAACCTGACGCAGCTCGCGTTCGTGCCGGGCGATCTGATCATGCTGGTCGCCAATCTGACCTGGACGCTGTACACGTGGCTGCTGCGCAAGCACCGGCCCGACCTGCCGTTTGCGCCGCTGCTGCTGGTGCAGATGGCGATCGGCATCGCGGCCATTGCGCCTTTTGCCGCACTGGAGGCGGCGCTGTCGCCGGCGCGCATCGAGTGGAGCGGCGGCGTGGCGGCGGCGATGTTGTACATGGCGGTGTTCCCGTCGCTCGCCGCGTACTGGTGCTGGGACCTCGGCATCCGCCGCGTCGGCGCGGTGATTCCCGTGTACTTCGCCAACCTGACGCCCGTGTTCGCGGCCGTGCTGTCGATGTGGCTGCTCGCCGATCCGCCGCGGGTCCACCACGTGGTCGCGCTGGCGCTGATCATCGGCGGCATCCAGCTGGCCAGCCGGCCGGCGAGGTGAGGAAGGGGCCGCGCTGCGGCCCGTTCAACGGTGCGGGGCGTGCCCGCCGTGCGACGGCGGCTCTTCGGCAAGCGCGGCGAACTGGCTGTTGTAGAAGACGAGCGGCCTGCCGCGGACGGTCTCGAACGACTCGATGCGACCGACCAGGATCAGGTGGTCGCCTTCCTCGTAGCGGCTGCGGATGCCGCACTCGAACCAGCCGATGCAGCCGTCGATCCGCGGCAGGCCGGTATCGGTCGGGCTCCATTTCACGCCGTCGAAGCGCTTGGCGCCGCGCGTGGCGAAGTGCTTGGCGATCTCCGCCTGGTCGGCGGCCAGCACGTTGATCAGGTGCTGGCTCGACAGCCGGAAGGTGTCGAAGCTCGCCGCGCTCAGGCCCAGGCACCAGAGCACCAGCGGCGGGTCGAGCGATACCGAGGCGAACGAATTGACGGTGATGCCGTCCGGCGAGCCGTCGGCGGCGCGCGTGGTGACCACCGTCACCCCGGTGGCGAACTGGCCGAGCGCCTTGCGCAGTTCGGTCGTCGAATGGGAGCGGGCCTGCATGGCGCCGCATTGTAGGGGGAGCGGCACGGGTAGCATTGCGGCGATGGAAATCACCCGCAGTTTCGGGCTCGACGCGCTGGTCGAACGCCGCATCCAGGCGGCGATCGCGTGCGGCGAATTCGACAATCTGCCCGGCGCCGGTCGGCCGCTGGCGCTCGACGACGACCGGCTGGTGCCGGAAGAGCTGCGCGTGGCCTGCCGGCTGCTGAAGAACGCCGGCTACGTGCCGCCGGAGCTGGCGCAGATCTCCGAGATCAACCGGCTGCTCGGCGCGGTATCGCGCGCCGAGCTCGCCGAGGACGAGCGCAGTGCCGGCGCGCGCCGGCTGCGCGCGCTGCTGATCGAGCTGGAATTGTCCGGCCGCACCGCCACCGCGCAGGCAGCGTGGCAGCAGTACAGCGAGGTGTTGCGCGAACACTGCGAAAGATCGCCTATTGCCGCGAGACGGCGTGCGGCGGCTTGACGCTGCGGCACGACGGCCTCATTTTCCATGTGCTTTCTTTTCTGGAGGGAGGAACAACGATGAGCATGATTCGAATCGTATTGGCCGCTTTGCTGGCCAGCGTGCTGGCCGGCTGCGGCTACAACGACATCCAGAGCAAGGACGAGGCGATCAAGAGCGCCTGGGCCGAGGTGATCAGCCAGTACCAGCGGCGCGCGGACCTGATCCCGAACATCGTCAACACCGTCAAGGGCGAGGCGAACTTCGAGCAGGAGACGCTCACCAGAGTGATCGAGGCACGGGCCAAGGCCACCTCGATCCAGGCGACGCCGGAACTGGTCAACAACGCGGAGGCGATGGCCAAGTTCCAGCAGGCGCAGGGCGAGCTGTCCTCGGCGCTGTCCCGGCTGATGGTGGTGGTCGAGAAGTATCCGGATCTGAAGGCCAACCAGGGCTTCCAGGACCTGCGTACGCAGCTCGAAGGCACCGAGAACCGCATTACCGTGGCGCGCAACCGCTTCATCAAGGCCACCCAGGACTACAACGTGCTGGTGCGGCAGTTCCCGGTCAACCTGACGGCGATGGTCTTCGGCTACAAGGAGAAGGCTCAGTTCACGGTGGAAAACGAGGCCGCCATCCAGAAGGCGCCGACGGTCGACTTCGGGACGCAGAAGAAGTAGCGCAGCAGGACCGCATCCGCGCACCATGACCGGCGCACTCGCCGTGGGGCGGCGTGCAGCGGCCGCACTGCTGCTCGCGGCTCTGACGCTGCTGCCGCTCGTCGCGACGGCGGCCGACGCGCGCCTGCCCGACGGCACGCTGGCAGTGCCAGCGCTGGCGCGCGTCACCGACACCACGGGGACGCTCAACGCCGGACAGAAGCAGGCGCTGGAAGCGAAGCTCGCCGCGTTCGAGCGCTCGCGCGGCACGCAGATCGCGGTGGTGATGGTCGGCAGCACGCAGCCCGAGCCGATCTCCGACTTCGCGCAGCGCATTGGCGACGCCTGGAAGATCGGCCGCCACGAGGTCGGCGACGGGCTGCTGATCGTGGTGGCCAAGGACGATCGACGGGTGTGGATCGCGGTGGCCAAGACGCTGGAGGGCGCGGTGCCCGATCTTGCCGCGGCGCGCGTCATCCGCGAGCAGATCACGCCGCGCTTCCGCCAGGGCGACTTTGCCGGCGGCATCGGCGCAGCCCTCGATTCGATCTTCAGGCTGATCGAGGGCGAGGCCCTGCCGGCGCCGGACTCGCGTGGGAGCGGCGCGGCCGGCGAGGGGCAGGACCTGGTGGGACTGCTGGCGCCGTTCGTAATCATCGGCGTGATCGTCGCGGTGCTGCTGCGCAAGGTCTTCGGCGTCAAGGGCGCGTTGCTCGGCGGCGCCGGCACCGGCACGGTGGCCGGCTGGGTGTTCTCTTCGCTGTCGCTGGGGCTGATCGCCGGCGTCGCGGCATTCTTCTTCGCGTTGTTCGCGGGATCGGGTGGCGGCGGGCGCGTGCTCGGCGGTCGGCGCG
>JADDYB010000561.1_pt1 | contig 11779 bp, 10 predicted proteins | sample 8641941 | NCBI WGS metagenome assembly JADDYB01 (sample SAMN16275377, study PRJNA637457) | freshwater sediment metagenome | isolation source: Lake Kineret sediment | place: Israel: Lake Kineret | collected 2013 | reverse complement strand
CGGATGCCGGTAAAATTATATCTGATATACCTAAGAAAGTAGAACAGCTTGAACAGCTGCTTAAACTTGACTTATTCCCTAAAAATCGGAGTTAAGGTTAAAATTTGAGTATCTTTTCCATTATGCTAAGATCCCTCAATCGAAAACCCAATTCTCTAGCTTTAGCAAAGGCTTTATTAGCCTCATTTTCACGATAAAGCTTTTGGAGAGCCTCTCCTAAAAAGTACCAGGGTGCTGCTCCGTTGGGATCTGCTTCGATAGCTTCATCAAAAGAAGCGACTGCATCCTCATATTGGAATAAAAGGAAGAATGCAACCCCCCTGTAGGTCCAAGCAGCCGAATATGTCAAGTCTATCTCTAATGCTTCATCGAAGCTCTCGATTGCATCTCTATATCGGCCCAAATTTAATAACAAAATGCCTTTGTTGATCCATGGGGCCATATATGAACGGTTTATTTCGATCGCCTGCATATAACATTTTAAGGCATCTTCAAAGCTTGCCAATTCAGCAAGGGCAATGCCCTTATTATTCCAAGCATCAAAATAAAAGGGATCTAGCTCAATAGAGACGTCAAAACAATTAACGGCATCATCATAGCGACGTAGATCACAAAGAACATTCCCCTTATTGCTCCAGGCTGCAACATAAGAATGATCGAGGCCTATGGCAATATCGAAAGCATTTAATGCTTCCTTATATTTCCCTAGATACTTTAATGCGACGCCTTTGTTGTTCCAAGCAGATTTATCCGATTGATCGATGTCAAGAGCCTTTTCATAACACTTCAAAGACTCTTCGTAAAGCTCTATGTCATCAAGTAGAACTCCTCGATTATACCAAACCGCATTATCATTTGGATTGAGCTCTATGGCTTTATCGTAACACTTTATCGCATCTTCATATCGGCCCATTTTTTTGAGAGCTAGGCCTTTATTATACCAGAATCCCAAATAACAGGGATCAATCTCAATAGATTTATCATAGCAGTCAATTGATTCTTTATAACGATTCAAATTATATAGGCTGAAACCTTTATTATACCAAGCTGATGCTTCCAGAGGATCTATTTCTATTGCCCTATCATAGCACTTTATGGCCTCTTCATATAGGTCTAAATGCTTTGAGAGAAGATCACCTTTATTTTGCCAGGCAGAAGAGTCATATGGGTCTAGCTTAATGATTTGGTCGTAACATTGAATTGTCTCATCAAAAAATCTTAATTTTTTAAGATTTAAGCATTTATTGTACAAAGCACCAATATTTGACGGATCTAGGCTAATTACCATATCATAGCATTTAATCGCATCCCCAAGTTTACCTAAACGATCCAGAGTAATTCCTTTGTTATTCCATACGTCTACGCAATTAGAATTTATGTCTATTGCCTCGTCAAATGATTTGAGTGCATCCAGAAACCTTCCCAATTTATTAAGAGCAGTGCCTCTACCGCACCAAGCTTCGAAAAGCCGGGGATTTACATCAATTGCTCTTTCGTAACATTCAATGGCCTCTTCATAGAGACTTTTTCTATAAAATCGGTAGGCTTTGTCCAACCAATATATGGTTATATCTTCCTTGACGGGAACGGGAAATCCGCTCGAAGCCGGCAGGCATAACGGGGATATTTTCTGTACAAATGCATTCACAGCAATTGGTGCGCCAGTTAATTTAGTATCGCGATGCAAGCGCTGCATGGCAAGCAGTTTGCCATACCATGCTTCATTGCAAGTCGAGTTGATCTCGATGGCCTTCTCGAAAACAGAAATTGCTTCAGTATATCGATCTAAACTACCTAATGAGGCGCCTCTATTAATCCATGAGTCGATATGTAAGGGTGCGATCTTAATCGATTCATCATAGGCCATAATGGCCTCCTCGTGCCTGCCTAATTTATTTAAAGCTAAACCCTTGTTGTACCACGCATCTATGAGCTGAGGAGCTATCTCAATGGCTTTTTTATAGCAATCTATGGCCTCTTCGTACCTACCTACCCGATAAAGAGCCTTACCTTTGTTTATCAAGGCCCTTGAAAAAGTTGGATTTAATTTTAAAGCCCGATCATAAGACGCTATAGCATCACCGAATTGACCTAACTCAGACAGGGCATGGCCTTTATCATGCCAAACTTCAGCGAATAAGGGAGCATTATCTAAAGCCCGGTCGTATATCTTGATGGCTTCTTCATAATGACCTAACTCAGAAAGCAACATTCCAGTCATTATACATTTATTCATTTTTTCGTCTAAATTAGACCCTGATAAACTAATTAACGAAAATTTTAACTTGAGGCTTTTCAGCTTAATAATCCGTTTCAAATTTGCAAATCTATGGTAAAATGATTTTATATGTTCTGAAAGATCGTTAAATAAATATGCTATTGTCGAGGCGGTAACTAGTAATTCTATAAAGGATCTTATCAGCAGCTTAAGATTTGTCATGTGATTACCTTATTAATAAATTAAAATTGCTTTTCAAACTATTTAAGATTTTGCTATTATCTAGATATATTAATACTAGTAGAGAGGCCATATCATAAAGCTGCTTGTTCATGATAGTATTGTTGTAGATTCGATGTGCATAAGCCCGAAATTTATAAAGATTAAATTGAGAGTATTTTGAATTTAGTAATTGATAACAAAAATAAATAATAATCTAAGACCGGTGTCACTTAAATCGACAAGAAAATATCTTTCGTAATAAACATAGAAAGATTTATCCAGAAGAACATACTATGGAAATTATCTGTCAATGATACGACTAATCGCAAGAGGGTGACGAATGATAGATGATGATCTATATGAAGGGGATACTACTGCGGTAATCCATTTATCAGAGGAGTTTACGAATTTTGAAGGCAGGGGCTCTGTCCAAGAGAGTGTCTTTATCCAAGAGATTCTATCAGATTTGCTTAAGCTAAAAAGAGAAGTTGTCAAATTGCAGAAAGAAGTCTCCAAGAATAAACAAATGATCATCCAATTGGAGAGGAAAAGAGATTCATATGGAAAAGAAGTGGCCAGACGAGTTAGTTCTATGCTAGCTTTGATCAATGACTATGGCGGTGCCATGATCTCGACTGATGCCAAAAAGTTTATGGGGTTGAGCAAAGATGAATTCTATAGAACATTGCAATGCGCAAAAAGCCAAAACGTAATCGAGCTTTTACCTAACCTTAAAGATGGACGGAGTTACATAATAAAGCTCAAGTTTAAATGAACCCTCCTGCGATAACTATCTGCCCGAGCGACTATGACGACTGTGCTTTCGCTTCGAAGTCGGAGTTTGCTAAAAGTTTATTTATATATACTAATTATATTTATATAATTTTATTTTGTTGTTATAGCTATTCAAAATCATAGATTAGTGCTATTAGAGCAGCAGTGGAAATGAAGTGGTATATTATCAAACTGATTATATGGTTATAATTTCCAATCTAGCTCAATGATTTTACTATAACATAAAGTTCAAATAGCATTAATACAATTCAACTATTAAAAAAGTTATTTAGATAAAAAATGAATTTGATCCAATAGATCTGACATCATGCCTTTTAGGCGATGAGCAGGATTTGGGATCTAGGATTGATGGAGGGGAGTAGTCAATGCCATTATGGATACCATTGGGAATTATTTTACTAGGCGGGGCAGTAGGAGGCATAATAAACGCCATAATCAGCGATAATGGATTCGTCAAGCCTAGGGAGGAGACTATTGATAATGTTAGCATTGTTCGGCCGGGCATTGCAGGCAATATTCTGCTGGGAGCCATTGCAGCTTTCATCTCCTGGGGGCTTTATGGCTCTTATAGCGGGGTTCTCCTTTTTGGAGATGCTGCGGGAATGGGAGCTGAGGAGCTAAATCTTTCCTTATCAGCGGTCGCCGCAGCGATTCTGGTGGGAATGGGGGGTGCCAGGTGGCTGACCAATGAAGTAGATAAAAGCCTACTGAAAACTGCCGCTGTGATTGCTGCTGATTCTAAGCCATCGTTCCGAGATTCTCAGAGGATAGTTGTGTCCACCCCAGCCCAGGCATTCAACATTGCCAAGGGTATGTACCTAAACAAATGAACCTGCAGATTCGAGCACAAAGATGAAATTAAGTGATGCAAGTCTTAGCGATGGACGTGCTTTGGGAGCCTGGAAGAAGGCATATTCAAGAAGGGTCCTATCTACTCATTCAATGGCCAGCCTCAAGCTGTTCGGAAAATGAATTTTAGAAGAATTCGCCATCGCTCCGCTACAAATTTTATACCAAGTATATCCCAATTTAAATAGCGTAATCTATTGCTGAAAAATGGACAGGGCGATTTAAGATTGGTTGAGTGCTAATCTGATAGCATCAGACAGGGCCCATGACCACAAATCAAATAATATACCTAACGAAGGAGCACTGTGCGAGATAGCTAGACGCAAACAAGAACAAGCCTTAAAAGTCATTACCGGTAACAAACGAAACAAAGGTGGTTGGCTGGAGGAAGAAGGGAGAAGGAGATCCGTACCCTCCAGCCATTTATGGCTGATAGTGAACAAATAGAGTTCACTGATCAAAGAAATATAATTATGCATTCTCAGATTTAAACTTTGTGTATATTCTTAGATATTTATGAAAGCTTTAAGTATCAATAGCTTTGGATTATTATTAATTCCAAAAGTATCTACCCCTTTATTTCCTGTGGAAGTTGATCAAATATCTCTATTTAGAAATTTTGTTCCGTTAAATCTCATTGCCCAAATCATAAAGAGCAGATCATTCCCAATATTTGTCAATACATTTAGCAAGGCTTTTTCTTTCAGAATTTCTATATAAAGAAAAACTAGTTAAGATCTCTGGTGCGCGCTGCAGAATTTTTCTTCAGAGCCGATAGGAATATATCGTTTTTCCACAGGATGGAAATTGTAAACCTCTCTGAAAGAATAGACCTGTAACGACTATATTTTGAAAGATTTTGAAAGATTTAGTATTACATCTAACGATAATACAGATAGAAAATCCAAGCCGAATCAGGCTCGGATTTAGGGCCCGATTTTGAGATCCGACGTTATTAGGCCTTTTCCCCCTGGAAGTATTTCCATTTTCCGGAAAAGCGACTTACTTACTAGGCCCCATAATAACGTCCACTTGAAGAAGCATATGCTGAGCGACCTAAATCTAATTATCAACTGATTTTGCTAAAAGCAATCCTTTATTCTGGATCTAAGGCTCAAGACTTTTTCGCCTCTCTTAGACCCAGGGCGGCGGCTGACTTCAAAGCTTCTTTTATCCAATTGACAGACTAACTTAGAGAATTGAGAAGGCGACAGGCAAAGTTCTTCCTGAAGAGCCTCGAATGTCTGGGAACCGCCGTGTGCTTTAAGGATCCTCTTTAAATCTTCTATCCGGGCCATTGTTTTTTTCCCTCTTGGCGAAGGAGGGGCCTTGATAATTTGCCATAACTTGTTTATTGCGTCAGCATGTTCGTTGATCCTTTCACAATAGTTATCCTGAATCTCAGAGAACCCATGCAACCTGGATTTTAAGACCTGAATCTCCTTCTCATGATGAGATGCCTGAATTTTCAGGTTCCTTATCTCGTTTTCTAGCGATTCTGTCGATCTCTCTATACCTTTTTTTACTAGTTCCAGTAGCTGACTATAGGTCAGAGTTACAAGATGGTCAAATGGCTGGACGCCTGCCTTTTCAATCGAGGCAAAACTATTTATGCTAGCTTCAGCTAATTCTATCATAGGTCATCAATCCCTTCGCGGGAACTTCGATCCAGGGCGGCAACCCTGGACGAAATCTTATTCTATATGCGAGTTTCTGCTTCAACTAGGAACAAAGCCATCATGCTTCGATTTTGCGTATAGTTACTAGGATCTTATCACCGTCTTTTATGCCCAAAAATTCTCTGATATAGATTGGAACAGTGATACGTCCGTCGCGAACTACCTTAGCAATCGTCTGTAATTCATCCGGATTTGCTCCCATAAACCTATATTCTATTTTTTATCAGTTTAAATTTCTATCGGTGATTATCTCCTATTAGATCCACCATATAGACGAAAAACACCCATTATCCCAGAATCGCTCATGAGGATGAAACTGGGGAGGGCCAATATCCTTAGCCTACCATCGATTGTCAGACGAGAGACTCCGGTCGTTCTTATTTGACGGTTTAGATCACCGCAGAGCGAAATACTGACCTAGGCAACCTTAAGCCCCCATCATTGTTGCCCCAAGAAGGCACGTGGACCAAATTCCGTCTTGGGATAGTGAGCAATGGGCAAGAGCTTCGAGAGCGTTGGGACGTGGGTCAACAGATCAAGAATAGCGATTTCAACAATAGCCTTGCAGTAATAGTGCCATAATATATAGCCAGAAAACAGCAGGCAATCGGAGGCTCAGGCGAGATGGCAGCCGATATTCACAGCGCTCTTATGGGAGGAGCTCTGTTTTGAAATTACCGCACCCGCCCGAAGCTCGATTGTGCTTGGGGACCAGAAAGCAACGAACGCTGGAATATTGCACAGCGCCCTTTTTAAAGGAATCCCGGCACCGCAAGATGCGGATCTCGTGTACGCCTTCTGCCCAAAGCTTGTCCGCGCCATGTCCCGTCCGTGTATTACCGCAAGACCTGTCGGCAGTTGCTACGCCCGTTACAGCGTGCACCTTTCTCCTGCCGAATTTCAGCCTCACAGGCTCGCATCCGAATGCATTGCCACGAAGGCATGCACCTCTTTAATTCAAGGGAACTCTATTGGTCAGCTCGAATAGCCACCGCATACGCTGCTCCAGGAGGGAGCATGCACATTTTTCCCTTGCCGTCAGAGCTTTATCGGGTACGTTTGGCCCACGGCACACCCACCACCCTATCATGGCGCGACAAAACATACATATAATCATCATTGATACATGTAGTTTTCGCTCTGAGGCTTCGAAGGCGGCGCTACCTGAAACTGCTCATAGATCAACAAATTGCCCAGGCAAACCCACCTTCAATAATAGATCGGGCAGCCAAGATATCTTCAATTTTATCAATAAAATTTAAATATGTCTTTATTCTATGTTTGATTAAAATACTGCTTCTTGACCTAAGAGTCTAAGAGATATCGGGAGGAGACTGTAGCTTGCATCAGGCGGATCGAGGAGGGAGGCCTTGAACCAAGAGAAGGTTTTAGCGGTTCTTCCTAATAACAAAGAGGAGGCGGTTTCAGTAAGGGAGATTGCCCAGGCCATGGGGATTGAGATTACCTCTTATATGGATTGGGTGAGGACTAGAGCGGCAGTGGTTAGAGCATTGGGCGCTTTGGTTAGATGGGGTTGGGTGGCCAGTGATGAGAGGCAGAGAGAAGAGGGCCACAAGATTTGGTATAATGCCTATTGGAAGACGGAGCTGGCGAGATAGAGCAATCAATCTATTTCTATGACAATATTGTGATGAGTTATTCTAAATGTCATAGAAAAATAGAGCGTCGTTTTGCCCGAGTTCGGGGCTTTAAGTTTGTATAAAGCTGAATTGTAGCGAAAAAACTTTAACTCTATAGTCTAGACTCTAGAGTCAAGAGGGTAGAGAATGAGGGTAATAACGCTGGCCAACCAGAAGGGAGGGTGCGGCAAGACTACAACTGCAGTCAATCTTGCCGCCTACCTGGCCTTAAAAGGAAAGAAAGTTTTGCTGGTAGACCTGGATCCACAGGGATCTTCCACAACTCACATTGGCATAGACAAGAATGCTATAACCAAGACCATGAACGACGTGATGCTGGGCCGACTGAAATTTCCCGATATAATCTTGAACACAGAAACCCCCGGCCTGGATATAGCGCCTTCCAACAACCAGCTAGGTGAAGCCGAGATGGCACTGACAAAACAATCCTTCAGAGAGCAGGTTCTAAGAGGCAAACTTTCTGGCCTGGATTCTTATGATTACGCCGTTATCGATACACCGCCATCTCTGGGCAACTTGACCATGAACGCCATAATTGCCTCGGATACCATCATAGTTCCCATTCAGACCCAGTTCTTCGCCATTGAGGGACTGGCCCAGCTGACAGATCTGTTGGACCAGATTGCAGCTATGGGCTACAAGCCTAATCGTCGGTATCTTCTGACCATGCACAACAAGACCAGAATCATCAGCAAGCGAATTGCAGAGAGCGTCCGAGAGCTGTTAGGGGAGGAGGTCTTCAAGGTGATAATTCCCGATAATGTAAAGCTGGTCGAGGCCCCAAGCTATGGAAAGCCGGTATATCTGCACTCTCCGGACTCCCCAGGAGCCCGCAGCTATGAAGAACTGGCTATGGAGGTGCTAGCATGACCCCTGGACCAGGCGGGCAATTCGACCATCTCTTGAAAGATATGAAATCTAGAGTCGAGAGTAAAGAGTCTAGAAAGGAGACTGAAGAGTCTAGAGTCGAGACTCCAGAGTCGGAAGTTCAGCCAATTGGAGAGGTAAAAGGAAAGTCTAGAGTCAAGAGTATAGAGTCTATAGTCGAGACTGAAGAGTCTAGAATATCTCTAGATCAACAAAATGATGCCGAGAAGGTAAGCTCTAGAGAGAAGAGTCTAGAGTCTAGAGTCGATAGTCTAGATATAAAGGCTCTTGAGGTAGCTATCGAAGAGGCCATTACAAAGCCGAAGCTCGGTGTTTATTCTCCTCTGGCAGCAGCCATGCTACGCTACAAGGCCATAACTACACCTCGGTACTCAATGGGCTCGGAGATGAAGACGATAATTGAACAAGCACTTAAAGAAACGTATCCTGAGCTGTACGAGGAAGTTCAGAAAAGGATGAATGGAGATTAGACAGGCACTTTATCTTTTTGCAGCAGAGGCCAGAAACTCCTTGTTTATTGTACCATTTGCGGCTTTTCTTTTAATCTAGTCCTCTCTGTTCTTTTCGAAGGCATTGCATTCCCAGGCGCTTTCTGCTCATCTTTACCATAAACTTGATATGCGAACAAATTTCGATATGTAATATTTATAAATAGATGCAAGCGCCAAAATAAAGGTGCAAAGCTAGTATGCCGAAAGATAGCTGTAAACTTTCTTAAACTAGGTGAAGACTATGAAGCCGAGGTATAAAATAATAGCTGGAGAGTTTTGGATCCATTATCCGGATATACCCCGCCAAGGGCCTCAACCGGATGGAGACACTATCACCTTCAAGCCGAATGATCGTTCACTAGTGACAAGCTTAAAGAAATATGGTTCTTTCTGGCCGGATTTCAACAAACGAGGCACGATTCCAGTACGTTTCGAAGGAATCGATGCCTTAGAAACGCATTTTAACGGTGCTCATCAGGAATTGAAATTGGCAAATAAGGCTAGAGATTTTATGCTGGCTAAGGTGGGGTTCAAGGATGTAGTATTCTATGACGATTTGCCAAACACGGTCAAAAGTGTTAGCAACAATCCATTAAAGGGATACATCATGGCAAACGGCATCGACAGTAATGGGAGAATTATTGCTTTCGTTTATCCTGGAAAGCCACCGGCGAAAGACGGGAAACAGAGATTACTGGATGATAAGAAGATGCTCAAAAGCGTCAATGCTGCCATACTTACTCAAGGTCTTGCTTATGCTGCAATCTATACGAGCCTGCCAATCGATCTTATAGGCGTTTTGAGAAAGAAAGCTAGTGATGTAAGGAAAGAAGGATTGGGTATCTTTGGCCAGGAGAGTTTTGATACAAAACGATCTGCCCCAATTGAAGGATTCGATGAGATCGAACAGATGGTCATGTGGCCCAAGTTATTCCGGCGGTTGGCGAGTTTCTTCAGCTCAGGGGGCTCAAACTTATCGGAGTTTATCGATTGGTTGAGAGAGGATATCATTAAGCGCGATGATCGCCTGCAATTGCTAAGCGGTGAGCTGGGGAATCTGCATGATTTGATTGAAATCAATGGAGATAATATAAAAATGCAATATGATCCAGAAGAGGTAGTTATATTGCCTGACATTCCTTGACCTTTAACTCTTAGCAGATAGGCATATGCTTAGGCTAAAGTTGCTGATCTCCTTGCAGGAGTGGTGCCTTATCTATTCTGGATATAGAGCTTCGGCTCATTCTAGTCACTTAGGCAGAACTCAAGCGGCCACTCCTCGGGTTCATTATTCCTATAGCAGGCTTCCTCGTATCGGTTCATAATCATCTCCTCCACGTCCGAAGCCCTCACACCGAAGATCTCGGCCAGGATCTCCTTGGCCGCCTGGAGCTCCAGGATCCTCCTATCAACCCTGGGAGCCGGAAGTCTATTCTCTGAGGCTCTTTTTTGCGGCCATCTTATTCTCTCAAGAACTCCTGCCATGATTGTCTATTACTCAGCGTAAGAATAAGTACTTTTGCCGGAAATTAATTAGCATTTGCAATCTTTACATAAAAGAAAGTATCAATTAGATACATAAAGTGGAATTTACTTAAAAGAGGGGTTTGCTCCCAGGACCTCATCATCCAGCTCATCCAAGAATGACAAATTAATGGCAATTATTCAGCTATTTTCAATCTGTCAGATCTTGATGCACCCTAGCCGCCATCTGCCCTTTGGCCCGGCTGATGGCTTCATGAAGCTTGGCTTCGAGCATCTTCTTGGGAGGCAGCTCTAGCAGGTACTCAGCCACCCTGATCTCGCCACGGTCGAGCTGCAGCAGCTCTATCTGCTCATAATCCTTCTCGCTGCACAGTATCAAGCCTATGGGCAGCTCCTCGCCGGGCCGCCACTCATGCTTTTCCAACCAGCGCAAATACAGCTCCATCTGGCCCTTGTAGGCGGCGCTGAAACGTCCCAGCTTCAACTCAATGGCCACCAGGCGGTGCAGGCTGCGGTGGTAGAAGAGCAGGTCCAGATAAAAGTCCTGATCGCCAATGGTCATGCGCTTTTGCCTGGCCACAAAGCTAAAGTCACTGCCCAGCTCCAGCAAGAATTTCTCCAGCTCCCGGAGTATGGCCGCCTCTAAATCACGTTCGCTATAGGTGTCCTCCAGCCCTAAGAAGTCCAGAAGGTAGGGATCTCTAAAGACCAGGTCCGGAGTCATGCGGTCCTCTTCGGCCAATGCCTCCATCTCCTGCTTGGCCAGCTCATCGGGCTTCCTGGATATGGCAGTGCGCTCGTAGAGCATGCCCTGGATCTTTTGGCGCAGCGTTCGCACGCTCCAGCGCTCTACCCTGGCCATCTCGGAATAGAACTGGCGCTGCAGAGGATCTTTGAGGTAGATGATCTCGATGAAATGGGACCAAGAGAGCTGTGCAGACAGTGTCTGCACTGTCCTTTCCTCCTCGAATGTATCGGCCAGCCGGATCATGTGAAACAGGTTGCGACGGCTGAAACCTCGGCCGTATTCTGCAGTGAGAGCATGGCTGAGGAGGTCCACAATGCCCTTCTCCTGGCCTGCAATTTTTCTAGCTGCTATTTTAGATCTTATCGTCTTGCCAATCCGCCAGTAGAGCATAACCAGCTCTGAGTTTACAGATTGAGCCACTCGGGCTTTTGCCTGCTCTATGAGGGGTCGGATGCTTCCAACAAGCTCCTCTGAGGCGATGGCGATTTCATTCTCGGCTAACTTCTCTGTTTCGCCTGCCGATTGGTCGCCTATCATTTGAAGACCTTTTTTCATGGCATCGTTACCAGCTTTATCTCAGAGAGTGTCGCTATGTACTTTATAACTTCCGCAAGAGATGGTTTTTTACGAAAAATCAACGACCCCACCCTAAAGGGTGGGGTATGCGTCATGCCGCAATCCTTGTTTTCGGAATTCAGAAATCGTCAAGTCTGCGTTGCCCAGATATGTCTGGTCTGTGCAAT
>JADDYB010000560.1_pt1 | contig 11782 bp, 22 predicted proteins | sample 8641941 | NCBI WGS metagenome assembly JADDYB01 (sample SAMN16275377, study PRJNA637457) | freshwater sediment metagenome | isolation source: Lake Kineret sediment | place: Israel: Lake Kineret | collected 2013 | reverse complement strand
TTGCAAAAGGAATTGGATAGTCATGTCAATAAGGGATGACGTGTGAACAATACTAACGTGTGAAAGGGTTGTCTAGGGTCTGGTCTAAATTTAATGTTTATTTAAGTTTTAGAGTTCTGTAGAGTTTGAAGCTCTTCGTGAGTGGCGTCTATCCAGCCGTTTATATCTCTAGCAATTTCTGAGCTTATATATTCTTTGTCCACTAAATCTAAAATACAAATTTGTTCTAATGCTGTAAAACACTCCATACCGTACAGATGTTTTGTGTAATCTACAATTGATATTTGGTTCTCTTTCCAAAATGCGTTCTCATAATTGGAATAAATTAAGTTGAACTTGTTATTTGCACCGTCACATTTTATTAAAGTGTTTCGATAAAACACTGACTGATTTTTGGAATTAAAGAAGAGACAAGTTAGTAACCAACGGCAAAGTTTGTCAAACTCCAACACGGATCCACCATACTCTTTTACTAAGTCCTCTATTTCAGTCGACATAAATGGAGCTCCATTTTGGGGATCCGTTTACTACACCATTGCAAATAAATAGTTCCTGTCTATCTAAACAATACCAAAAGTCTCCTACTTGAGCGCTTTTTGGCATAGTGGATTTGGTTACAGAAAACGCTTCTGCGACCTTATTGACTTTTTCTTTATAGTAGTTACTTACTTGTTCAATTTCATCTAAAATGTTTTCTAGTTTTTTAGTGTCGTTCATCGAACGCATTTTAAAAGGGCATCGACCGTTTCATTCTGATTGCGAGTATCAACCGTAAATACCTCGTCGCTAAAAGATTTACAGACAGAGGGCATTGAATCTCCAATGCAAATGGTGGACCATTGAGTACCTGTGTTGTTTTTAAATTCCTCCAACCTTTTTAGTAGTTTAGGGTTTACGTCTGAATGTCCGTCCGTAATCATGAGAATGTCAGCACGATCATCCAGCTCGGCATCGTTGAGCACGTGGGAAATAACGCAATTAAATGCCGTGCCTCCGCCAGATACTCTGCGTCCCACTAAATCAAGTAATTCACTGTTGTTTTTCCTGACGGAATCCAGTACGGTTTCACTTTTAATAACAGTATCAAACAAATAAATATGTACACTTCGCTTTTGTTTCAACGCTTTTTCCGCCACAACAAACATAACGGCTTTACTCCACAGCTCCGATTCTCCCATCATTGAACCTGACACATCGACATACATAACCACAGGGCCTTTCGCTAAATCCCTAGCCGTGGCAGTGTAGTCCTTGATAAACAAAGTCTTTTGTGAGTATTTAAGAGCGAAAAGAGCTTTGCCCTCTGGTGTATTCGCTAGTGCAATCTCGCTAGGAAAAGCTTTTGTTAAATCGTTTCCGTAACGAGCTCCAGTAATTGATTCATATGATGCTGTGATTTTTTTCTGTCTCTTCCTCAACACCCAAGCACGTTTCAAAGCACCTAACTTTTTAGCGATTTCTCTCAAGTGCTTACTTTGTTCCAGTTTTTTAGCTAAAGATTTCTTCTCGTTTAAATCTGTTGTTTCTGAAAGCGAGCCTTCGTTATCTCCATACATATTGCTCATGTTCTCAGACATCTCGTCATTGCTTTTTACTGCACCGTCAACAACGTTATCTACTTGTGCCTGTACTAACTGTTGAGCCTTTTGAATTTCTTCTGTTAGCTTTTGATTTAATTCTTTTCCATCCTGCCTAGCCTTTGCAGCCGTGGCCTTATCTCCAGCTTTAATCGCGTCTTTAAATCTTTGCCTGAGCTTTTCTAATTCTTCACCACTTTGAGTTAACAATTCGATGTCAACTGATTGAGATTCAATAAGCCGTTCAATGTATTCAGACAGCTCGTTGAGAATATTGATTGCGTTATTACCTGCGTTGAATTGAGAACCATAACTTCTTTTCAGAATTTCTCCCCATGCTGCAGCTTGGCTGAGCTCAGACATAATCGCCCACCAGAACCCATTTTCAGGTTTATATCCGTCGGGCAGATCCGCTTTTTCTCCGTTACATACTTTCCTGTAGTAAGTTTCGTAATCTTCTTCAGACACTAACCACTTAACATTGTCTGCGTTATACAAGCGTTCAAATAGTTCTTTCCCGAAACGTGAGAGCTGTTTAATGTTGTATTTCTCAATAAGATATTTTACTGATGGACGAGCTTCGCGAACAAAATCATCCCAGAGAAAATCAGCAAGAGCTGAGCACGCCAGAGTAAGAGGTGCGTTGTCTACAAGGTGAATCAGTTCAGTTTTAGTTTCGAGAGAGAAGTTCATGATGTTGTCAGATCGTTGATTGCTTTAGCTAGTGTTTCGCAGTGAGTTTGAAGTTGTCGTGTAAGTTTGACTCCGTTCGACCGAACGGTTACTGACATTTTAAATTTGTTTCCGTCCAAAACCTCGTTCACTTTTTCGTGAACTGTAGACATATCTTTGTGAAACTTACGAAGCTGTATAACCATGTCGTTCAGATCGCCCAAACCCCTGGCTTGATGTCTAGAGTGCACAGCACTATATTCAGCCATGATTCCTGTTGCCGCTCTCCGCGCATCATTCAATACACGTTCAGCCGTGGGAATCTCCTGCTCCAACACTGCTTTGATGACATCTTTGTCCTCCTCAGATTGATACACAATGTGAATCACTGAGTTGTGCATGTGTTCTGGGCTTAGCTCATCATCCCCTTGTACAATCGCCCAAGCTTTAAGGAACTTAAGAATTTGTACGCGTCGACGATCTGAGATGCTGATGCTTCGTTGTTCAAGCATCTCCCACACGCTACTAAATTTTGAAAGAAAATCTTCTGAGATATTTATGTTTGCTGCAGCTGTCTGAAGAGCGTCTAGCTCATCCAAAGTTAGAAAGCAAGCTACCTCCGGTCTATCTTGGATACCAGCTGCCCACTGATCAAGCAGAGCTTTTGAAGCAGGCTTACGCAGTTTGCGAACCGTAGGTCGAAACAGAAATCTATCGGCAAATGCCTGCAAAGATTCTTCATCTGCCCATGTATTCGTAGCAGCGATGATGGATTGAATCGGAGTTTTAATGTTCTGTTTTCCGTTGTTAAACGTTCGCTCGTTAAGCAGAGTCAGCAACGAATTCAGAATTGCGGATGATCCGCGAAAGAGTTCATCTAAGAATGCGATGTGAGCGGAGGGCAGGTAACCATCAACATCTCTGGTGTATTCATCCTGCAGCAATTTTGTTACTGCTACAGGACCAAACACCTCGGATGGGTCCGTTGTGGGCGTAAGAAGATAACCAAAGTAGTTAGCCCCTTCAATCCCGGAACACAATGTCCGAACAAGATCTGATTTACCTGTTCCTGGTTCTCCCAGAAGGAATGCGTTTTGTTTGCTTAACAAGGTAGCCAGCAAACCGTCAACGATTTCTTCACGTTCAAGAGCTGAGTTGTTGAGAGCGGATCGAAAATTTTGCAGCTTAATAAAGAGAGTTTCGTTCATTGCTTTGAAATTGGAGAGAGCCGTGGAAAATCAATAAATGAAGCTTTTACTGTGCATTCTGTAGTTAGTACACCACTAACTGCACTCAGTTTCTCAACTGCGACATCGTAGTCTACAAATACAGCAGCTTTATAAATGTCGTTTGTATATTCTTCAATGTCATAAAGAAAACCTTTATGTGATTGAATTACATAAATTGATTTTTTCATCAGAAGTCCGTTTCAAGGTCGTCAGTTGGTGCGTCTGTTTCTTTAACGTCGTTGATCAGTTGATCAATATTTTCGGAAGCATCTTCAATAAGTTCTTTACGTTGAGCGATGAGTTTCTTAAGCTGCTTCGAACGTTGCTCGTAGATGTCAACCTCTAGGTTTACATCGCGCATAAGCAAGTTAAGTGCGTTGGAATTTTCTGCTGTTTTAATCTTCTCGCAGAGAATTTTGTAGGAAGTAGAAAGCGCGAGTGATTGCTTGAGCTTCTCCAAACCTTGAGAGGAATCACGTGAAGAACAGAGCTCAGTCAATTCTTGTCGAATCTCATCCTGCGTGGAGATCAGATCTGCGGAAGCTTCATTACGGACATTGAAATCTTTAGCCTGAAGCTTGTTACCGATGTCTAGAAGTTTTTCAACGAGCTGAGTAAGAACTTCAAAGCCAGGAACAGAGTTACTGATGAGCTGTAATCGTTCAGCAGTAATCTGCCAGGACCCACGTTTTTTAGGTGAACCTGTCTGCTGCTTACCAATCTTGCTAACATGTCGGGCATCAAGATCGTCAAGAAGTTGTGCGCCGAGATTAAGTGCGCGATCTGCTGCGTTTTGTTTGGCTGCCTGAAGAACTTGTTGTGTGTTGACGCTGTTCTCATAAGCGATAAGAGCATCTACATCTTCTTCGATAGGCTTACTTACCTTTTCCAGAGTTACAGGCAGCGGACCAAGAACGCTTACTCGAATTGGTTTCTTGTATTCTTCTTTAGTCGGGAAGAATCTCATGTACGCTTCAAACGCCATTTTGTATTCCACATCATCAATAAACAGAGGACGCAGAATGCTCTCGGTTGTCTTTTGCCAACGTTCGAATTCATCTTCCCAAACCTCCTTCATTCGAAGGTTTGCTTCTCCAGCTTCTGTTCGGATCTCTTTAATTAGTTTGTTAGCGTCATAAAAATAACTGCTAGTGACAAAATGAGAATCGCCGTAATGAATGCAATAGCCGTCATAAAGTTCACGCTGACGGATGCGAAGTTGATCCAGTTCTTTCTTGAGAGCATTTGAAAGGTTGGGGCGAATGCTCACCGTGTTTGCTTCTTCAAGAGTGTCAATAACACTTTTAGGAAGTTTCAGATCATCAAATTTGATCTGAACACTCTGCCTAACATCAGCAGAAATGGAGCAGGAAAGAAGGTAGTGAGAAATCATAGCAGTAAAAATAAAATGAAGTACAGGAGCGGTGTGTGACCGCATGAGAATCCTACACGATCTGTAGAATCTTATGCGTTTTATACTGTTTTGAAGATCTTATCTGTAACAGTCTTTACAATCAACGCTTAAGGCGCGTGAAGGCAAGCGAAACTTTATCGGTCAGTTCGTCGCAATCGCCACTAGCCACGAGCTGTTCAGCCGTGTGCTTGAGCTGTAGCTTTGCAACCTTAAGTTCTGCTTCCAGTTTCTCAACCCGAGCAGCAAGTTTCTCAAGTTTGGAATGAGGCGTGGGGACCCTGGTGATACGAACGACGATGTTCGTATTGAACTGGTTGTACTTAAAACGGCTATCAGAACCTTGAAAGCAGCTTAGATCCATACCCTCTGACTCTGCGAGTTTAAAGTCACGCAGGAGGTTATCTTTAGCTGCTTCGAACGTAACGCCAAAGGAAGCGTTCAGTTCGGTTTGAGCGGTGTCGCATTCATCGTAAGCCTCAGCAGCTGTGGCGCCAAGACCTACCAAGTCGGTTGTGCGGATCATGGTTTTGAAGTGGATGTGATGTAGGAGTACCCCAGACGGGGTGAAAGCACCTCGTTAAGGGTCGGTGCCACCCATGGTCTGTATCGTACTGAAAATTGGTGCATCCGTCAACCCCTTAGCGGCGGGGGTAGACAGTCACATAGTTATTTGGAAGACAAGGATTTGCTTCTAAGAACTCTATTTTCGCTTTTTCCAGCGATTCTGCTTGAATCCTGCTATCGAATCTCCATCCGATCTTGGGCTTTTTCACGAAAACGTCGAATTCGTGCTGTGTCTTGGTTTTTGAAGGGTGCATTGAAACAGTGCAACGTCAAAAGTTTATCAGATGAGGTTAAACTTATCGTCATTGTTACTTATTTGTAACGAGCACACTATTTGACATGACGCGATAGCTCGTCCGAAAATACAATACATAATTACTTTCCTCTAATTTCTGCTTTTACTTAACGTAAATTTCGTTTTTCGTCGCCATTATGTATCTCAGTGAACAACAGTAGAAACTATACGTTGCTACAGTATAAATAGATACAAAGTTAAAATTATGAAAAAACCATTCCTCATTTCCTGGGCTTCACTCAAGCTCTCTATCATCAATTCTCAAAAAGCTAGTAAGGCAGCTATGATTCGAGAGTTGAAAGAGAAAAAAGGCGCTATCGCTTAAACTTCTGTGCTGTTCTTGCGTATAATGTTCAGCGTGTGCTTAGGGTTAATTGGTTTGCGTACACAAATGTATTGATCTGGAACTGTACCTTTTAGGGTCTCTAGTCTGTGCGTCTTCTCTGGGCAGCTATCTTTAACCAGGCTGTTCATTTGTGCTTGAATCAAGCAAAAAACGAGCCACATAAAAAATGCCAAACTAAAACCAATGAGGTGTCCCTTGTTGAAACCAAAAGCGGAGAGTTTGATCATGTTTAATCTTCAGTAACGGACCAGCAAAGATCGTCGAAGTTTGCAATTTTATCTAAAGATTCTCCGTAAAACACAATTCCCCTGGCGTCCACACTACGTATTTCAAACTTGTTGAACTTGAGGTTAACCAACATACGTTTTACTTCGTCTACATCTTCCAGCATTATGTTGTAGGCTTCCTCCATGTCCCCACGATCTAACGCTTTATCTATGTTGTCAAAATCAAAAAGCTGGTGAGCTTGAGAAAAAGATAATGTAAAGCCCTGCATTTCAGGCTTTATCTCAATTTCATCAGAGTGATTCATTGTTCTCCAAAGGATAAAAACGAATTAGGTGTTTTGGTAGTGAATAACGTGTGAGAGCAAAGGCATACGCACCGCTCGTGGAGTTAAAAGAGTTTCGTTCAATGTGAGCGTTACTTTCTTCCACACAAAGTAAATACTTTTGAGGTTTTAGTTCAATAAGTTCAGCCGTCTTGATAAAAGTTGTAGGTTTCATCAGCAAGTGAAGGAGTAAAAATAATTGAAGACAACGGATACTTAAAAGTATTCGCTATCTGCAAACATAGATCCTCGGGATCTTTAGCATCCCATTCTTTATTGCGCACCTCATCACAGATGTGTGAGTGCACAACAGACACTTCTTGTTCCGTTAAATCAATAGGTTCGATGTCGAATGAAACTGATACTACTTTGTACTTCATTAGTGTGTACTTCAGTTGTAACGTGCAGGTTCGTCTGCAACAAACTCAGAATCATTCCATTCCACAATGTGACCAAGTTCTTCAACTGTGCAGTTAGTCGTTGTGAGCAATTTGTAAGCTGCATTTGCTTCTGCTTCAGTTGGACATGTGATGTAACCGGAATCAGTGACGGAGAAATAGATACGGAACTCAGCCATGATGCAACATAAAAAGGTTGGCGCTTAATCATACCCAGTATGCGGGGGAATGGCTAGAAGCTGAAATAAACTTAAGTTTCGATTACCTCACGAGGAACAAGGCTGATGTACGCAAGATCTATGTTGTCTCTTGTTATGAAACAACATTTAGGGTTACTTCCTTTAACAATAAAATGCTCCTTTAGTTTGTATGCACTGCTAAATGTGAAAGCTGTGCAGTTAAGCCTATTGTTCACCCAAACGGCATAACCTGAACGCTTGTTCATCCGTCACACAGTATAAAGTTTGTTGGGTACAAGACCATCTTATTTAAAGCAACATAAAATGTTTTACGATGTCTTTGCCACATAGTAAAGTCGCCCTGACGTGTAGCTTCAGCCATCCTTTCCCGGGCACACTTAGCAATGTTGAACCATTCAAGGTTACATAAAAAGTTAACAGGGTCGTATTCAATTAGCGATTCGTCGCATGTATAAAGTGGTTTCATTGGCGTGCTTGCTGTGAATTGCGGAACTCGATGTAGTCAGCGTGGGAGAAGATTTCAAGCCACGCATTAGGGTATTTGTCGCAGTAAGAATCGTAAGCAAGATCAGCTTCTGTGTAGGTATCAAAAGAATCTAAAGATTTCAAATCGTCTGTTTTGAACTGCACGATGTGATAAGTCATGATTAATAATAAAAGCGACGTGTTTCATGATCATCTGTCCACGCTGGGTTGCACGCGTCAGCCCCTATTTTATCGGGGAAACAAGGACGCACATCATCGATGTATGTGTACCCAAAACCTTTATAGTTACCAGTTTTATGCAAAATGTGATCTAGAGCGTTAAATAACCCACGCTTGTGATCTACAGATAGGTGCTCAGATGTGAGTCGTTCATTAACCCACTGCTTGAAATCGTCGACGTTGAATGTCTTACGTTGTGGCATGATGTTAGTGTAAGTTGGTGTTTGTAAAGTTAGAAAATGTTATCATCGTTGGCATTAACAACACTGATTATCTCAGAATCCTGTATCCCTTCGCCGCTGAATTGATAATCGCATTCGGAAATAGTTTCGTACGTATCAACGGTTGTATCAATACGCAACGCGACAGTAACATACACAGTTTTATACTGCTTACTGTCCCCCGTGGTTTTAGAGAATGTTTCAAAATTAAGAGAGTTAATGCACCATCCGTAGATACTTGTAAGTTTCTCAACCAGCTCTTCTTCGTTTTCAGCCTCCCACACACTACCTTTAACTTCATCCAGGAGGTTAATCTGCTCTTCTAAAGTGGGAGCTTCATCGTCAAAATCGGTTGTAAAGTCGAAATCAATTTGTGTTACTTTGAATAGCATGATGTTAGTGCAAGTTGGTGTTTGTTTTGAAGTAATTTACATAGCATTTAGAATGCTTTCGACATCAATTAGGTCGTCATTGTTGTTGTAGTAGTAACAGTTAGCCTCCATTCCTGCTTTGGAGCCGTAAGTCATCCACACTACACGCATAAACTTGCTGGTCATTTTGCGTGCAAAATAACTTTGCAGGAAGTCAAAAATCTCGCAATCTTGATTAAACTCTTCTGTATCTAGTTTGACTGTCAATACGTCATTACAAAGCTCAACGTAGGATTCAATTATGTCAGCAAACTCTTCGAAGTTTTCAGGGTCTAAGTTAGTAGGAATCTCATCTTCGTGGTTAGTTAAATAGTCGTAAACGTATTCTGCAATGTCTGTTATGTTGGTAAAGTTTTTAACTTTACATGTTGCGATAGCTTGATTGTGTGAGTAAGACATAATTTTAGTGCAAGTTTGTGTTGGTAAAGTTAAATAATGCGGGGGCCCGGACTGAGCGTAGCGAGGGAGGATTGATGATAGAGAATTATCCTTCCCCCCTATAAAACAACTGCCGCGATCCTCTAGGTACTTCCCAATCTTTCTCACCCTCAGCACATGCGAACCACTTACGGTTCCTCTGATAAATACCAGCGCCACAGAACTCATGCAGGATTGCATTTAGTCTGGACTTTGTTGTCGGTGTTTGGTATCCACAATCAGATACATCTACGTCTGTCGGTGTGATGATTGCAATCGTTGAACCGTGGAGAATAACAGACACCCGATCAATGACGTGATCAGAGTGTACAAATTGGGTGCAGATAACACGCGTGTTGCCACACTTCCAATCCTTACGTTCATGGATTGCTGCGATCATCTTACGTTCAATTAGTCTCATGATGTTGATGTTGTAAGTGTGTTTGTGTTAGTTAAAGTGTTCAGTCTTCGGGCCATTCGTAACCATCAGGTACTTCCCAAAGATCACCGTCTTGATGTAAACGCCAAGTGACACCATCGCTGACAATGTGTGCATCATCGAGAATAGATTGCCACGCTTCCCAATACCATTCGTGATCAGGACCTTGCTGACAAATAACTACATCATCCCAATCAACGCCAACACATTTCGCCCAATGTTCATCAGCATCGCTGCAATACATTTGCGGAATGTAGATACCGTGGGAATCAAGTAGAACGAGTTTAGGTTCATTCATGATGTTAATGTTGTTAGTGTGATTGTGTGAGTCGGCCCCACGTTAGTGGGAGAAGATTAACTCTCTCGCCACGCTTTACAGCAACGAGGACTTACATAATAGTCAGCAGAATAGTCTGCCATTTGATACTCTTTAGCTGTAGCGTATGCTTCCTTAAGTGTGTCAAACTCGTCGATTGTTTCTAGATAATTGTGATTGATTGATCGTCGCTGAATGTAGTAGATCATGATGATGTTGTTAGAAAGGATTGCTCCATGTGCACACTTGATGATCACTAACTAAACCATCTTTGTTGAGACCATCAACGAAGTCGTTAAATGCTGTCCGCTTGGCAATAGCGTCACCGCGAAGATTGCGATTGAAACTAATACTCTCGCGCCAAGTTTCAAGAAACATAGATACAGTTTCTTTCTTAGAAAGTTTGCGTCTCATGATTAGATGTTTGGGTTGCAAGTGTTGGGGATAATTTGCACTGAGGTTATGTTGCCTGAGATAGACAACAAAGCATCATCAATCTCCTTGATGACTGTTTCATTGGCGGCAAACATTTGGGGATACTTGTTACTCATGCGCAGAAGTTCTGCCCGATAGTCAACAAGTGCTGTGTAAATAGTTGTCGCACTGAGTGTGTTAGTTGTCATGAATTAGCGAGCGAAAGAATACACTCTGTCTGTCTTGATGTTTATGTACCTGATACTTTTAGAATCTATCTGTGTGCGATAGTTACCGGAAGGCAGATCAAGGTCCTCTCTCAACTTCCAACGCAACGCATTATCACCCGTTGCTAAGAACTTGTAGGCTAAGTCTTTGATCTTAAAACGCTTAACTTGGCACACGTTTGCATGGCCTGAAGTGAGAGAGTTTGGGTAACAAGTTAGATTCATGATCAAATTGCGATGGTGTTAGTTACAGTGATCAGGATAAGTAGCGTCCGACAACAACAGAATCGCAGTCATTATCAACTAACTTTATAACAACACCACTGAAGTATGAATCACTTGAGTAGCCATCCCAACCGACAAGATCACCGGTTGATTCATTAGTTACACGAAGAAAGTCCTGAAGATGATAAAAACAACCACGGTATTTGAAGAATCCGTAGTTACATTCAAGATCATCTTTGTCCATCCAATCGTATTGTGACCGGATCTTATGTTGATCCGCAGAGTTAAAGTCAGACAAATACTTTAACTCGCGTGGTTGATGATTAGTCTTGATTGTGAGAGTCATGATGATAAAGTGCAGGATAAGTTAATAGAATCAGCGTGCAAGTTTGGCAGGCTGTTTACGCTGAAGCCCTGCAGCTTTGCGGGCGATGGCTTCAATTTGCTTGGCAGTCATGATTGTTCACCTGTTAATGCAAATGTGGATGTTAAAGTGAGAGGGAATGAATCCCTCAGTCTGACAATAAGTCAGAGGGAGAGAATCACTATGATCAAGAATGATCCTAATAGGATCACACTATGATCGGACAAGTTAATCGTCTAGGTGTTACATGCGCCCCCTGTAAAGTTAACTACCGGGAGACAAGTAAAACATAAAAGTTAGCACCTAGTTAGTTACAGATCACAGAATGAATCTTATCTAGAACTGTATAATTCGCCATCGAATGTATAGCGACATTGTGAGAACCATACAAAGACAAGAATCAGGACACACAACAAAGGTGCATCCTGACAAGTTATCTGTGATCTGTAACTAACTGAATGTGCGAACTTAGTATTCAGTTATCACTTGGCGAGTGTGATTAACATTTAACGCCAATAGTTACATTGTGTGCGCCAGAGTAGTGGCACACACTACGATTCCGGAGAGAGCAGAAGTCGGCGTTGATCCAACCTTGCGGCGCCCTACTTATGTTCGGGAACGTTGCGCTTCTGCTCTGAAGTCTTTATGTACCTGAACTGTCGGTCATTCTGGGGCCTCGCGGCATCACCCTCATCCCCGTGCAGTCTCGGATTGTCTAGGTTCGGTCGACCGGTGTTCGATCGACATGCACAGCATCGCCCCTGGGAACCGCAAAGGT
>JADDYB010000559.1_pt1 | contig 11793 bp, 9 predicted proteins | sample 8641941 | NCBI WGS metagenome assembly JADDYB01 (sample SAMN16275377, study PRJNA637457) | freshwater sediment metagenome | isolation source: Lake Kineret sediment | place: Israel: Lake Kineret | collected 2013 | reverse complement strand
TCAATGAGTAGTTGTTGGAGACCGTGCAGATTAATTCTATTTGTTTTCTCCCTCCTCCACCTTATCCTCTTCTCTTCTCCTGCCTTTGCCCAGTACTTCACCATCAACAAGTTTCACTCGGATATCCTGATCGATCAAGATTCATCTATTATCGTCAAAGAGACGATCGATGTGGAGTTTCATCAGTCGAGGCATGGGATATATCGGGAGATCCCTTTCAAATATCGGGATGAGTTTGGAAAGGTGATCACGACCCCCACGAGAGTTTTATCTGTGACGGATGAATCTGGAAAACCCTGGAAATATCAGGTGAAAAAGGCAGGCCATCTTGTCAATCTAAGAATCGGGGATGCGAAACGGTATGTCAAGGGAAACCAGACTTATGTTGTGACCTATGTGGTTGAAAATGTAATCCTCTTTTTCAATGACCATGATGAACTCTACTGGAATGTGACAGGAAATTACTGGAGGGCTCCGATCAAAGAGGCTTCTGCGACTGTTTCTCTGACCACAAAGAATAAGAGCAAAAATTTAATGGTCACAGGCTATGAGGGAGGGTATGGCTCGAAAGAAGAATGTGGCTATGAAACCTATGATAACATCGGAAAATTCTTTACAAAGAGAAGCCTCAAGATGGCCGAAGGGTTGACCATTGTCTTTGGATGGGATAAGGGACTCGTCTTTCCCCCATCCTCATGGAAAAAATTTTTGTGGGTGATTAACCCCAGGGAGAATTGGATATTTTTGTTTCCCATTTTTTCATTTCTTTATATGGCCAACCGCTGGTATCGGAAAGGAAGGGACCCGAGAGTTAGAGAATCTGTGACCGTGATGTATGAACCTCCTAAGTTTGATAATAAACCCCTCAGCCCTGGTGAAGTAGGGGCTCTCGTGGATGAGAAACTCGATCCAAGAGACATCACTTCCACCATTGTCGGTCTTGCCGTCAAAGGGTATATCAAGATTGAGGAAAAGAAGGAAGAAGGATTGATCTTTGATAAAACAGATTATTATCTTAAAAAGGTGAAAAACCATGATTCGAATCTCAATCCTTTTGAAATCGAGCTGATGAAAAGCCTCTTGCCAGGGGATTTGCCTGGTGTCTTCATCTCGAGTCTGAAAAATAAGTTCTATACGAACTTAGATTTGCTTAAAAAGACTTTATATGGGGAGTTAGTGAGGAAAAAATATTTTCTGAGAAGCCCGGAACAGGTGACCACCTCCTATCTTGTGTCAGGTTTTCTCATCATGATATTCGGTGGGTTGATTTTTGGATTCCTGATGGCCGATTCGATTGTTAAAGTCATTTTTGTGTGGGCGCTTACAGGACTCCCCATCCTTGGTTTTGCCAAATTCATGCCTGCCAAAACAAGTGCAGGGGCAATGGCCTATATGGATATTGTGGGGTTTCAGGAATTTATGAATCGGGCAGAGAAGGATAGACTTGAGAGGATGGAAGATATGGACCTCTTCTCCAAATTCTTACCTTATGCCATCGCCCTGGATGTGGCAGATAACTGGGCGAGGGCCTTCGAAGGGATTTATCAGAATCCTCCTGATTGGTATGTGTCACCTGTAGGCTTCAGAACTTTCAGCCCCTACGCTTTTACTCATTCTCTCAATTCCGTCACGTCAAACCTTAGCTCCGCCATGTTTTCTGCACCGAGGTCCAGTGGAGGAGGTGGAGGTGGTTTTGGAGGGGGTGGTTTTTCTGGGGGAGGTTTCGGAGGAGGAGGCGGCGGCAGCTGGTAAAAAGCTTCTGAGAGAAGAGATTAGTGGTAGGATTGAAAATCATTCTATTTTAGGGTAATCTTTTCAACAGAGACCGATGAAAATCATGGACACTTCATCTCATTTGAAAAGAATTTCCCTCATCAAGTTTATTACCCTTGCCCTTTCTTTGGTTTCCAGCAGCTCCAAGGCAAATCTTATCCGCTTGACTCGACTTGCAGAGAAGATTCCGCAAAAAGATTCTTATCGGGAAAAAATTGAATGGATTCGGGAACTCTTTAAAAGGGATCATCCTTCTCTCGAAATTGCTGGGCGAATCCTTCGTGAAAGCAATCTGAAGCAGCGTGAGAAGATCGTCCATCTCCTCATTAATCAATTTTTAGAGGGGACCAATCGAAGAAAAGATTTTGCATCGCGAACAGGATATTACCCGCCGCGCGCTATGCTCATCAGTCCCACCATGCGATGTAACCTCAACTGTTATGGGTGCTATGCAGGAGACTACTCCCGGCAGGGAGAGTTAGAGGCAAAAGAGATTCATCGTATTCTGAACGAGGCTGAAGAGATGGGGATCCATTTAGTTATTGTACTCGGCGGAGAGCCTTTCCTTCGGAAGGACCTTTTCGATATTTATAAAGAACATCCCCAGATGTTCTTTCATGTCTTCACCCACGGAGGTTTTCTGGATGAGGCAATGGTAGAGAGGATTGCCAGTTTAGGAAATGTCTCTCCGGCTGTCAGTCTAGAGGGATACGAAGAGGAGACAGACCAGAGGCGAGGGAAAGGACATTTTAAAAAAGTGATGAGGGGGATGGCTCTCCTTCGAGAGACCAAAATTCTCTTTGCCTGTTCTCTCACACAGACGAGAGAGAATACGGATATTCTTGCCAGTGATGAATATGTCGATTTTTTAATTGAAAAGGGAGCTATCCTCATCTGGTACTTCATGTGTCTTCCTGTGGGCAGAAATCCAGATATCCGATGGATGCCAACGCCTTCTCAGCGGGATCAATTAAGACAAGCGCTTGCTCGCTTCCGTGCAACCAAACCGATTCTGTTTGTTGATTTCTGGAACGATGGGAGATTGACCCATGGCTGCATGGCGGGGGGGAAAATGTACTTCCATATCAATGCGCAGGGAGATGTGGAGCCGTGCGTTTTCTGCCACTTTGCCTCTGACAACATCAAGAGAAAATCTCTTCTTGAGGTTCTTGATTCACCCTTTTTCAAAGAAATTCGTTTCCGCCAACCTTACCTTGAGAACCTTTTAAGACCCTGTATGCTTGTTGATAGACCTGAAGTGGGCAGGGAGATGGCTTCTCTACCAGGGGTTTACTTCACCCATCCGGGCGCCGAAGTTTTCTTCAACGGTCTCTCCGAATCCCTTGATCAGTATGCCAGTGAGTATGGAACCATCGCTGATCGGGTATGGGAAGAGATATCCCAGAAAAGCGACGGGGAAAGCCTTCAAACTTCAGAGAAAAACAAAAAAGAAAGATAAAATGAATGGAAGGGTATCTTGGGATTGATGTAGGTTCAGTCAGTACTAATTTGGCCATCCTTAATGAGGCAGGGGAGGTTCTCTGTCATCAATATCTTCTTACACACGGCCAGCCTATCCAGGCGGTCCAAAAAGGATTGCAGGAGATTTATTCAACTCTTACAAAAGACATTGAAATTCGAGGGGTAGGGACCACAGGAAGCGCCAGACAGTTAACCGGCCTTCTCGTAGGTGCTGATGTGGTAAAAAATGAGATCACCGCCCATGCCATGGCTTCTGTCTATTTCTTTCCGGATGTAAGAACAGTCATTGAGATCGGTGGACAGGATTCGAAAATCATTATCATCCGGGATGGACTCGTCGTCGACTTCGGAATGAATACAGTCTGTGCGGCTGGGACAGGCTCTTTTCTTGATCAACAAGCCCTGAGGTTAAATATTCCTATTGAGTTGTTTGGAGAATATGCGCTTCGATCCGAGTCTGCCGTGAGGATTGCGGGAAGATGTACAGTCTTTGCCGAATCAGATATGGTTCATAAACAACAGATGGGGTGTGCGATCCCGGATATCGTCTATGGTCTTTGTGAGGCACTGGTCCGAAACTACCTCAACAACGTGGCGAAGGGGAAAGATATCCAAAAACCGATCCTTTTTCAGGGAGGGGTCGCTGCAAATTTAGGAATCAAGAAAGTTCTTGAAAAGGAGTTGGAAACAGAGATCCATGTGCCCAAATTTTATCCCGTGATGGGAGCCATAGGTTCCGCCCTTTTAGCCAAAGAAAAGATGGACGGTTCGGACACGTCAAAGTTCAAAGGGTTTGGCATCGTGGATATGAGTTGTTGCACTCGAAATTTTATTTGCAAGGAATGCGAGAATACCTGTGAAGTGGTCGAATTCGTCATGGAAGAGAAAACCATTTCCTACTGGGGCGATCGATGTGGGAAATGGGAAGCCGAAGTAAAGAAATTTTAGATTGCGGATTGCAGATTTCGGATTGAATAAAATCTATTGGAAAGATGACAATCATGGAGATCTCCGTTGACCCATGAAACTTACCGTGCCCAATGTCGGCCATATGGACATCTTCCTCGGCGCGATGGCAAGAACGGTTGGGCCGGAGTTTGTCTTTCCACCGAAGACCGGCCAGAGGACCCTCCACCTTGGGATAAAACATTCCCCTCCCTCTACCTGCCTTCCTTTTAAATTCATTTTAGGAAACTTCATCGAAGCCCTTGAGAGTGGGGCTGACACAATCGCCATGGTCAGCGATCATGGACCGTGCCGAGTAGGCATGTATGATGTTGTCATTCAACAGATCCTGAAGGACCTTGGGTTCGAATTCACCTGGATTGCGATGGATGATACCCGGCTTTGGAGTAATTACTTCAAGCGCTTCAATCAGGAGCGGAAGGATTGGGGTGCGTCATTAGGGGAAACGTTCTGGGCCTTACGATTCAGTTGGGAAAAGTTGAGGCTCTGTGAGGCAATTGATAAAGTCGTCCATAAGGTCAGACCTCTGGAGGTAAAAAGGGGAGAAACGACGAGGACAGAGACCGATTGCCTCAGATTGATTGATGAGACCTCTAACTTCAAAGAGTTGAGGGAAGCCCGGGAACAATGTCTAAAGAAATTTGATCGGATCGAAAAGGATACCACGAGGAATCCCATCAAAGTCGTGATTACTGGAGAAGGGTATATGGTTATCAATCCCCACGCCAACCAGGAGATCGAGCGAAGACTCGGAGAAATGGGACTGGAGGTGACCCGGACCGTCTGGATTACGAGTAAGATCACCCATGCCTTGCGTTTAGATTTTTTAAATCCAAGATCGAAACGGAAGGCGATCAAGGCCTCCAGACCTTATTTGAAACATAATATCGGAGGTGAATGTAATTCCTCCATCGGCTATCCCATTCTCTATAAAAAAGATGGTTACGAAGCAGCGATTCACCTCCTTCCTTTAGGATGCATGCTAGAGGCTGTTGCCAAGAATATTTTAGTCAGGGTGAGCCGGGAATATGACATTCCCATCCTGACCTTTGCCTTAGACGAGAATCTCTCTGAAACAACGATTACAACTCGACTCAGCGCCTTTATCGATCTTCTCCAGAGTCGAAGGGGGCAAAAGAAGAACGGATGACAGTTCGGATCGGAATCCCGCGAGCCTTATTATATTATCGATATTTTTCACTGTGGAACGCCTTCTTCGAAAGATTGGGCTTCGAGGTTATTGTTTCAAAGCCAACTCATCGAAAGCTGATCGAAAGGGGTTTCAAATTCGCCGATGACGATACCTGCATTCCGATCAAGATGGCCTTTTCGCACACCATCAATATTAAAGATCAGGTTGATTTTCTATTTATTCCACGCCTCCTCAGCCTAGATCCGAAATCCTGCTGTTGTCCCAGACTGGCAGGTCTGCCGGAGATGCTTAAATACTCCATCCCTGATCTCCCACCCATTCTGGATCCCTATGTGGATGAGCGATATCGGAATACGCGTCTCTCTCATTCCCTTTTGAAGATGGGATTGAGTTTGGGAAGGAGGTCGAAGGAAATCAAACAGGCATATCAAAATGGGGAGAGGGCGTTAAGCCTCTTCAGAGAGAAAATGAGAAAGGGAGAGAGGGTTACTGAACTTTTCCCAAAACATGGAAAGAACGATCTTGATCAGATCGAAAAAGGCGCGGATAAGAAGATTGCTGTCGTCGGCCATCCTTACTGCCTTTATGATCCCTATTTTAATTTCAATTTTCTGAAGATCCTTGAGGAGGCCCAGGCCTCTATCTTCACGCAGGAGAGAGTGAATTCAGAAGAGATCGATTCTGAGATTCAAAAACTGGGAAAGGATATCTACTGGACCTTCGGGAGGGAGATCTTGGGTGCCGGCCTTTACTACCTCCATACCCGTCAGATGGACGGTCTCATCTATCTCACTTGTTTTGCGTGCGGTGTCGATTCGATGATTGAGCCACTGGTGAACCACAAGGCGAAGGAAGACGGGAGAACCCTTTATCTCTGTTTGATGATTGACGAACACACGGGAACCGGTGGAGTCCTGACACGACTGGAAGCTTTTCTTGAGACGGTTGAGAGAAGAAAGAAAAAGGAGAGGATAGGATGATCAAAATTGGAATCCCAAGGGGACTTCTCTTTTATCGCTCTTTTCCTCTCTGGGAGACATTCTTTGAAACTTTAGGATTAGAGGTGATCGTCTCTTCACCTACCACGGAGAGGACGATCAGAGAAGGTTCAAAATTTCTGCCAGGTGACCTCTGCCTCCCCGTTAAAATCTTTTTCGGACACATTGAATCGCTCAAAAAGGGGGTGGATTTCCTTTTTGTCCCCCGCTATATTAGCATCGAGCCCGATGCCTATATGTGCCCAAAGTTGATCGGTCTTCCAGATATGGTCCTCAGTTCCGTCGATTCGCTTCCTCCACTGATCGATTTTCCCATTGACTGTAAAGCCGAAGGGACAAAAGCACAACAACTCTTCTATCTGAAGGTTGGAAAGATCTTTTCAAAAAATAAGGAAAGGGTAGAGAAGGCCTATTGGATGGGAATGGAGAGGCAGAGCCGTTTTCGAACACTTCTTCAGAGGGGATTCTTTTTCGAGGAGGCACTCGATTTATGTCGATCCTCCGATATACCAGAGAGACAGAGTGAAGATGGAAGAGTAAAGTTGGGTATCATTGGTAGGCCCTATTACACCCATGATCCTTTTCTTAGAAGGTCCATTGTGGAACAGGTGGAAGGAAAAGGATATCATCTCCTCACGACCGAGGTCCTGAGCGATCAAGAGATTGAGAGGGGAATTGAGAAACTCCGGAAAAAAATCTATTGGTCTTTCGGGAAGGAGCTGGTAGGATCTGCGGTCAGTTTTGCTCAGAATGGTTCGATCCAAGGACTCATCAACCTTGCCTCAATTGGATGTGGTCAGGATTCCTTCAATTTTGAAATGATCCAGTTCACTATCAAGAAGAAAATTCCTATTCTCTCCTTGATCTTCGATGAACACCTTTCAACCGTTGGTTTCTCAACCAGGATAGAAGCCTTTCTTGAAATGATCGCTCGAGGAGTGGGTCAAAGGTGAAACTTTCCGTTCCCTATTTAGGAATGCTCCACAAGGCCTATGGCCCAGTCCTTCGAAATGCAGGAGTGGAGATTATCCTTCCACCCAGGCCAACAAAAAGAACCCTTGACCTGGGAACAAAACATGCTCCTGAATTCGCCTGTCTTCCCTTCAAAATCACCCTTGGAAGTATGATTGAGGCCCTTGAACTGGGAGCGGACACTATTTTTATGCCCGGAGGATGGGGCCCCTGTCGATTTGGTTATTTTGATGTTATCCAGGAACAAATCCTGAAAGATTTAGGATATTCATTCACGATGGGAAGCGCAAAAAATCCTGATGATCTCTCCGACATGCTTGACCTGATGCAGAGGATCGCTGGTTTAAAGTCGAGAGCAGGGCTCTACAAACTTTTTTTCTTTGTTCTGGTTAGATTGTCCTTCCTCGATTGGGCACTGAAAAAATATTTTCATACCAAACCCTATGAGGTGGTTTCAGGTGAGACGGATCAGATCTTTGAAAAGGCCATTCACCTGATCGAGAATAGTCTCTCCCTTCCTCAGCTCCTCAAGTCTGCCTCGATCATCTCCCTTGGGTTCAGGAGGATGGAGAAGAGAAATGGGACAAATCCGCTCAGAGTCGCTATGGTTGGTGAGTTGTTTACCCTTTTGGATCCATCCGCAAATATGGAAATGGATATGCGCTTGGCTCAAAAAGGGATCGAAGTTCTTAAATCAGTTTGGCTGAGCGACTATCTCAACGACCGATTCCGTTTTAAACCCTTTCGGAGAAATCAGTTTAAATTTTCATCGAGATATGCTCGCCCCTACCTCCGATTCCATTCGGGTGGCGAGAGCATCGAATCGGTGGGGAAGACGGTCTACTTTGCGAAGAATGGTGTTGATGGAGTGATCCATCTCTTCCCGTTCACCTGCATGCCCGAACTGGTAGCGCAGACGATCCTCACTAAAGTTCAGAAGGACCTGGATATCCCTATTCTGACCTTGATCATTGATGAGCATACCGCACCTGGAGGTGTGGAGACACGCCTTGAGGCCTTCATGGATCTTTTGGAGAGAAGGAGGAAACGTCGTTGACCGGCAGGCAGGTCAGTTTCTTCATCTCTCTTTTCTACCTTTTCTCTCGATGGGTTCCAAGATCGATGCACTTTTTTTTCGCTTCTTTAGGTAACCACCTCGTTTTCTTTATCCTGAATAAGTACAAGGAAAATGTGAAAGAGAATCTCCGGGTGATAGGAGGAGGGAGCTATTCCGAAGAAGAAGTTAAGCGGCTTGCCAAGCGATGCTTTCAAAACTACTCTCACAAGCTCCTGGACTATATGGCGATGCATCGGATCAATTCCACCAACAAAGGGAAGTGGGTTGGAAAAGAGATGGGAGAGGAAAATTTGGTGAAGGCCCTTGCCAGAGGAAAAGGGGTGATCTGTATCACCCCTCATCTGGGTAATTGGGAATTGGGAGGCTATGTTTTAGCTTCCAAGGGTTACCCGATTAACATCCTCACCCTTAAGGAAGAGAGTCAATACCTTTCCCGTTATGAAGAAAGACTTCGTAAGAAGGCAGGGATTAAGACCATCACCATTGATCTAAAAGAGAGGCCCAACTTTGCCGTCCTTGAGATCATAAAGCGACTGAGGGAGAGCGAGATCGTGGCCATGGTGGCAGACCGAATCTATGAAGGGCAGGGTGTTGAAATCGACTTCTTCGGAAAATCGACCCTCTTCCCTGCAGGGGCTGTCCAATTGGCTCTGGAGACAGGGGCAACCATCATCCCGGTTTTTGTCGTCCTTGAGCAGAAGATGAAATACTGGGGGATTATCGGCGAGCCCATTCTGATAAGAATGGATATGGATAAGAAGGAGGCTGTGAAACAAGGGGTTCAAGAGATCGCAAAGAGATTTGAAGAGATCATCAGCCGATATCCGGACCAGTGGTTTAATTTTTTCTGTTACTGGGCAAAGAGGTAAGCGTAAGCGATTTAATCCCACCCGGCCTCCCTTCCTGCCTACTGGCAGGTAAAAAAGGGAGGGGGAATTGCCTCCCCCTTTTGTAAAGGGGGATTGAGGGGGATTATTGATTCAAGGAAAACTGGATATGTTTAAGAATTGGTTTAAGGGGTCAGAAACAATCTACTCCATCGGAGAAAGTATCTATCAAGGAAAAGTGAATCAACATCAGACTCTAATTAAAAAGGAGTCGGAAGAGATATACCTCACTCTTACCGATCTGGATCAATTAAGACAATGGTGTCCTATTGAACAGATCTCGGTCGCAAGGGTCACTCCTGGCGAATTTCGCGTTGGAACGAGGCTTCATTTCAAACTTCGTTTTCGAATTCAACCGGAATGGGATTCAGAAGTGATCCATCTTGAAAGTAACCGGAAAATCGTTTCTCAGTTTCTAAATGGAATATTTCAGGGCGGGATCGAGATCTGGGATTTGAAGGAAATGGAATCCGGAACAGAGGTGACCCATACCCTTGTCTACAAGATTCATCGATGGATCTATAAAGTGGGATGGTTTCTTTTGGGCGGGGAGAAGAAACACGATGAGCTGACAGAGCTCGCCCTCTTTCGTCTTAAATCCCTTTTGGAAAAGAGCACCCCCTCACCCCATCCCTCTCCCCCAGTGGGAGAGGGGAAAGGAGAGGAAAGAAAGACTCCTTCATGAAAATTACTTTTATTGTGCCTGGTTGGTCTCCGTCGAACCTCTGGGGAAAAATTGAATTCAAATTCCCCCCTTTGAGCGTCCTCACCCTGGCTGCTTCGACGCCAGAGGATGTGGAGGTTTCAATCATCGATGAGAACCTGGAGGCCATTCATTGGGAAGTCGATGCAGATCTAATAGGAATCACAGTGATGACTCCACAGGCCCTCAGGGCTTACGAGATTGCAGATGAATTTCGCAGCCGAGGGAAAAAGGTTGTCCTCGGAGGGTTTCACGTCTCCCACCTTCCTGAGGAGGCATTAGACCATGCGGATGCCATTGTGATTGGAGAAGGGGATCGGATCTGGAAAGAGGTGATCAAAGATTTTCAGAAGTCACGATCAAAGAAAATCTATAAGGATGATGAACTTGTTTCGCTGTCAGATATCCAAATTCCAAGAAGAAATATCGTCAAAGAAAAAGGTTATCTCTTCACCAATACCATCCAGACAACGCGAGGCTGTCCCTTTCAGTGTGAATTTTGTTCTGTCTCTTCCTTTTTCGGAAGAAGTTATCGGACAAGGCCTATCCCCCTCGTTATGGAAGAGTTAGAGGTGCTGAGACAGGAGAGCGTCTTTCTCTTTCTTGTGGACGATAATCTTGTTGGCAACCGGCCCTATGCAAAAACCCTTTTTCAGGAAATGGCATCCCTTCAATTCAAGTGGGCCAGCCATGCCCCGCTCAGCTTTGTCAATGATGAGGAGTTGCTCAAGCTGGCCTCCAAAAGTGGTTGTATGGCGCTCTTTGTGGGATTCGAATCCCTCATTCAGGAAAACCTCTCTTTGATGGGAAAAAAGACAAACCTTGAAATTCCTCCAATCGAAGCAGTGAAGAAATTTCATGATAACGGCATTGGACTCTTAGCCTCCTTTATCCTGGGATATGATCACGACACTCCAGATACATTTAAAAAAATTCTAGATCTTTGCCACCGAGCAAAGATTGACGGCGCACTTTTTCCTATTCTCACTCCTTATCCGGGGACACTCCTTCGGCAAAGATTAAAAAAAGAAGGGAGGATATTGACGGATCAATGGGATCTCTATGATATGGAACATGTAACATTTATCCCCAGAGGGATGAGCCCTGAGAAACTCCAGGAGGGATTTGAATGGCTCAATTCCTCTTTTCTCTCGTGGGGCTCCATCTTCCGAAGGCTTTTCAAGATGAACCGATCCCTTCAGATTTTTGGTCCTATGAATTTCGGTTTCCATAAAGCCTGGAAGAAAAGAGTACCACCCAAAATTAGTTGTCCTGAAGCTTCTCTAATCATCTGACCTCGACCTCGCAACTCGCGTTCGATTAAGCCTAGGTTTTGATGCTTCCACCTATGAAGTGTGAGGATTATATTACACCAGAGGTAGTTGATTTCGAGTTGAAATATTGAATCTGGTAAATCAAATCTTTGCAATTCTTGTTGATAAGCATAGCGCCCGTGTTGGGCCATTCCCGATTCTCTAAAATCAAATCGTCAACAGTCTCTCCGTTGAAGATACATCTCCATCCCCCAAAATGTTCTTGACTGCCGAAGAATTGTTCGTAAGCCATAGTGCTACCACAACGCTCGCACTTCATGTATGAAACCCACTATCAAATTAGCCAAGAGTTTATCAGGATGGATTTACAAGGTCAACAAGAACCTAAAGAGTGTGGGGTGCCATCAAAGGTATATCAGAACTCTATCCGAGAGTTTCAATCGTTCAACTCTCCTTTTTTGATGCCAGTTCTTAACTGTGCCAATTCCCATATGTATTTGTAGAGAT
>JADDYB010000558.1_pt1 | contig 11796 bp, 7 predicted proteins | sample 8641941 | NCBI WGS metagenome assembly JADDYB01 (sample SAMN16275377, study PRJNA637457) | freshwater sediment metagenome | isolation source: Lake Kineret sediment | place: Israel: Lake Kineret | collected 2013 | reverse complement strand
GCGGTCTCCGAGGAGGACAGGTGAGGGACCGGGGGTAGGGGACCTCGACCGCACGGGCGCGGCCGCCGGCCCGACGGGCGCTCCGGCGACCGACGGGAGGGTGAACGAGGGTTCATCGGCTCTCGGTCCCGCACGCCCTCGCAAGCCTCCGCAGCACGGAGCAACAGCCCGCCGTCGCGATCGGGCTTGCGTTCCTCGCCGCCAGCGCCTTCATCGGCGTGCCCTTCTGGCGCGGCTTCCTCCCTTCCATCGGCATCATCGTCGCCACGGTGCCGGAAGGGCTGCTGCCCACGCTGACGCTGGCGCTCGTGCTCGCGGCCAGGCGCATGTCCTGGAGAAGCGTCCTCGTCCGCCATCTCTCCTCGGTGGAGACGCCGGGCTCGGCGACCGCGATCTGTGCCGACATGACCGGCACCCCGACCGGGAGCCGGATGCGCGCTCGAGAGGCGCTGCTCGGCCTCGACGAGCACCTGGCGCTGCATGCGACCCACCCGCGGGCACTCGCCGGGCGGCAGCCAGAGCCGTTCCTGGCCGCGTTCCTCATTCCCGAGGTCCGGGAAGCGGAGGACCACGGGAAGAGGGTGCTGGTGGGTGACCCGACGGAGGTGGCCCTGCTCGAGCGGGAGGGCGACGAGTCGCTACAGGAACAGCGCCAGGTAGCCCAGGACCAGGACCAGGACCGACGAGACCGCGTACGCCACCGGGTAGCCGAGCGCCGGCACGGCGCTGCCGGACACCTCCTGGGCGGCGCGCAGCGCCGGGGTGGAGTGCCGGGCGCCGCAGATCGTCCCCAGCAGGACGGCCGGATTGAGCTTCAGGAGCCTGCGCCCGACCACCCATGCGGCGAGCGGCGGGAGCAGCGACGCCAGGAGGCCGATGGCGAGCAGGTGGACCACGTACCCGCCCGTGAAGGCGCCGGCCACGCTCGGGGCCGAGTTCACCGCCACCACCGCGATGAACACGTCGAGCCCCAGGGCCTGCAGCAGGCTGCGCGCGCCCTCGGAGACCGGGCCGCCCAGGAGGGGATGGCGGGAGCGCAGCGCGCTGATGACGATGCCCGACAGCATCACCCCGGCCGGCGCGCCGAGGGCGAAGGGAATGTGGCCGATCGTCACCCGGACGGTTCCGGCCACGTAGCCGATGGCCAGTCCCAGCGCCAGGGTGAGGAGGTCGGACTCCGTGGTGAAGCGCACCGTCGCCCCGACCAGCCTGCCCGCCTCGCCGGTCCTGGACCGCTGCCCGATGACGCGCAGGATGTCCCCGCGCGCGATGCGCGAGCCGGGCCCGATGGGGATCGGCTCCCCGGCCCGGATCAGCGCCAGCGGGTGGAACAGGCGTCCCGTGGGCTCGCCGCCGGGGGAGAGCGCCCGGCGGACGCGTTCCGAGACGTCCTGCAGCGTCGCACCGTCGAACTCCCTGCGCGTGACCACCAGGTCCGCGACCTCGAGGTCCACGCCCCGCGCCCGCTCGTCGGCGACCTCCGGGCCGAGGCGCGATCCGCGGCCGACGAGGCGGTCCACGTCCGTCACCACGGTGACGACGTCGCCCCTCTGGAGGACGGGGTTGGCGGCCGGATCGAGGACGTCGTTCCCGCGCAGCACCTGGACGACGGGCACGTCGGCGCGCAGGGACAGGTCCCGGACCGAGAGGCCCACCACCTCCTCGGCCTCGACCCGGTAGGCCCGCACGTCCACCGAGACGCGCTCCATCGCGTAGGCCGCCTCGGTGCCGGCGCTGGGGAGGCGGCCGCCGCCTCCGCCGTAGCTCTCCTCGGCCGCGCGGGCGGCGGCCTTCGCGTCCAGGCCCAGGACGCGAGGCAGGTAGCGCACCAGCAGGATGATGGCCACGAGGGACAGGAGGTAGGTGACGGCGTAGGCCGCGGCGATGTTGCCCGAGACGTCGGCGGCGGCGACGCCTGGCGGCGGCTGGTAGGTGCCGCTCTCGATGGCGCTGGTGGCCACGCCGATGACCGCCGTGTCGGTCATGCTCCCGGAGATGAGCCCGGGGGCGATGCCGGGCCCGAGCCCCAGGATCTTGGCTCCGCCGAGGGCGATGGCGAAGTTGAGCCCCACCACCACCACGGCGATGGCCACGCCCTTCGCTCCGTCCCTGCGCAGCCCGGCCAGGAACTGGGGCCCGACCTTCAGGCCCACCGCGAACATGAACAGGTTCAGGAACACCGTGGTGAGGAGCGCCGGGACCTCGTAGCGGATGCCGTACCCGAGGTACGCCCAGAGGCTGATGGCGATGCCCGAGAGCAGCGTGGCCGCGGTGGAGCCGAGGGTGAGGAACCCCAGCTTCAGGCGGCCGAGCGCCGTGCCGAGCGCCAGCGTGGCGAAGAGGAGGACGAACGGATACGCGCCGAGGAAGTGGAGCGCGCCTCCCACGAGCCCGAGGTCCATGCGGAAGCCGGGACCGGCCTCGCCCCCCCGCGCGATCCCGGGGAGCAGCCAGCACGCCGCCGCCAGGGCCAGCCCCTCCACGGGTCGGAGCGTCACCGCGCTTCTGCCGGGCGTCATCCGCTGCCATTCTGGCACCTTCGGGCCGGGAGAGAAGACCTTCCTGGGGAATTGGGCCCACGGGACGCGGCAGTCGAGCGCCGGCCAGTCGGCCATGCCCTGGTGCGTCAGCGCCGCCGTGGCGCGACACCCCGGATGGGACTCTTGCATCCCCGACGCTCGCGCCGAGGCCCCCTTCGGGCACACCCTCCATGCGGCCTGCGGCGTCGCCGGTGTACTGTGCTGATCTGGATGCGGCGGGCCTTTGCCTGCAGTGACGGTGGTCGTCGGGGGTGGAACGGCGAACGGTCGCGCCTGCAGCGCATTCAGGGAAGGGGGAGCCCGCGTGACGGCCGAGGAGACGAGGCTCGAAGAGGCCCGGCAGCAGAAGGTCGCCTGGAAGAAGTGGGGACCCTACCTCAGCGAGCGGCAGTGGGGAACCGTGCGCGAGGACTACAGCGAGGGGGGCGACGCCTGGAGCTACTTCACCCACGACCAGGCCCGCTCGCGCGCCTACCGCTGGGGAGAGGACGGCCTGGCCGGGATCTCCGACGACGGGCAGCGCCTCTGCTTCGCCCTCGCCCTGTGGAACGGGAAGGACCCCATCCTGAAGGAACGGGCCTTCGGCCTGTCGAACAGCGAGGGCAACCACGGCGAGGACGTGAAGGAGTACTACTTCTACCTCGACAGCACTCCGACCCACTCGTACATGAAGTACCTCTACAAGTACCCGCAGGCCGCCTTTCCCTACGACGACCTGGTGAGGACGAACGGGAAGCGGACGCGGGAGGAGATGGAGTACGAGCTCCTCGACACGGGCGTCTTCGACGGCGACCGGTACTTCGACGTCTTCGTGGAGTACGCCAAGGGCGGCGCCGAGGACGTCCTCGTGAAGATCACGGCGATCAACCGCGGACCGGAGGCGGCCGAGCTGCACCTCCTGCCGACGCTGTGGTTCCGGAACGACTGGTCGTCGTGGATCGCCGGACCCGCGGAGAAGCCGAAGCTCCGGCAGGTGAAGGGCCCCGCGGGCGCGAGCGCGGTCGCCGCGGTGGATCCCCTGCTCGGGGAGTACACCCTGTACTGCGACGGCGACGTTCCGCTGCTCTTCACCGAGAACGAGACGAACAACGAGCGGCTCTTCCCCGGGCAGAGGAGCGAGAGCCCCTACGTGAAGGACGGCATCGACAGCTGCGTGGTGCACGGCAACCAGGCCGCGGTGAACCCGGGGAAGAAGGGCACCAAGGTCGCGGCCCACTACCGCGCAACGATCGCTCCCGGCGGCTCGGCCACGGCGCGGCTGCGCCTGACGTCGTCGCGGCCCGCCGCGCAGGGCGCGAAGAAGGGCGACGCCAGTCCCTTCGGGCCGGACTTCGAGAAGACCCTCGCCGGACGGCTGAAGGAAGCGGACGAGTTCTACCGCTCCGTGACCCCGCCGTCGGTCTCCCCCGACGCGGCCGCCGTGATGCGCCAGGCGCTGGCCGGCATGCTCTGGAGCAAGCAGTTCTACTTCTTCGACGGGGACAAGTGGCTGAAGGAGCACCACGCCAATCCCCTGCAGCGCGGGAGCCGCCAGTTCCGGAACCGCGACTGGTACCACATGCTGAACGAGCACATCATCTCGATGCCCGACAAGTGGGAGTACCCCTGGTACGCGGCCTGGGACCTGGCCTTCCACACGCTCCCGCTCGCGATCGTCGACCCCGACTTCGCCAAGGAGCAGATGGAGCTCATGCTCCGCGGGGTCTACCTGCACCCCAGCGGCCAGATGCCCGCCTACGAGTGGAACTTCAGCGACGTGAACCCGCCGGTCCACGCCTTCGCGACGCTCTTCCTCCACCACACCGAGAAGGCGCTGCGCGGGGAAGCGGACCTCGATTTCCTCCGATCGGCGTTCAACAAGCTGCTCCTGAACTTCACCTGGTGGGTGAACCGGAAGGACCGCTTCGGCAAGAACGTCTTCGAGGGGGGCTTCCTCGGGCTCGACAACATCGGGATCTTCGACCGAAGCGCGCCGCTCCCCACCGGCGGCCACCTGGAGCAGGCGGACGGCACCGCCTGGATGGCCCTCTTCAGCCAGAACATGGTCGAGCTGGCGGGCGAGATCGCCGCCCACGACCCCGTCTACGAGGACATGGTCGTGAAGTTCGCGGAGCACTTCTACTACATCGCTTCCGCCATGAATCAGCCGGGGCAGGACGGCATGTGGGACGAGGAGGACGGCTTCTACTACGACCTCCTGCGACTCCCCGACGGCAGCGCGACGCGCCTCAAGGTGCGGTCCATGGTCGGGTTGTTGCCCCTGTGCGCGACGTCGATCACCGAGAAGGCGACGCGGGAGCGCATCCCCCGAGCCATGGCCCAGATCAACGAACGCATCAGCCGGATGCCCGAGCTCCTCGAGTCGATCCACCCCACCGGCCCGGGGCATCTCGGCGTGGGAGAGCGGGGAATCATGGCGCTGGTCAACCCGGATCGGCTCCGCCGGATCCTCACCCGGATGTTGGACGAGAAGGAGTTCCTGAGCCCGTACGGCATTCGCTCGCTCTCGAAGTTCCACGAACACCACCCGTACATCTTCCACGTCCAGGGAAAGGAGTACCGGGTGGACTACCTGCCCGCCGAGTCGAACACCGGGATGTTCGGAGGAAACTCCAACTGGCGGGGACCCGTGTGGATGCCGGTGAACGCGCTCATCATCCGGGCGCTCCAGCAGTTCTACATGTACTACGGCGACGGCTTCACGATCGAATGCCCCACCGGCTCCGGCAAGGTGATGAACCTCTTCGAGGTGAGCAAGGAGATCTCCGGGAGGCTCGGCCGGATCTTCCTGCGCGATGAGCGCGGCCGGCGACCCATCTACGGCGGCGCGGAGAAGTTCCAGACCGATCCCCAGTGGCGCGACCACATCCTCTTCTACGAGTATTTCCACGGCGACAACGGCGCCGGGCTGGGCGCCAGTCACCAGACGGGCTGGACCGGCCTCGTGGCGAAGCTCATCCAGCTCTACGCCCTCCTGGATCCCCAGCGGGTCCTCGCCGTGGGCAAGCAGGCCGCGTTCGCCGGGCGCCCCCGCAGCGGCGGGGGGACCGGAGCGAAGGCATGAGGCGAGCGGGGGCAGGGCGGCCTGCCTCCCGAGGCGAGGGAAGTGAACCTTCGACGCGAGACCGTCGTGCCGGCGCTCACGGTTCTCGTGATCGCCGCCGCGACGGTGTCCGCGATCGTGGACACCATCGAGACGGGGCGCGTGTACCTGTTCTCGAGGGAGTTCCTGGAGGACCTGCCGAAACGGTTCACGGGGCCAGGGCGCCTCCGCTTCATCCTGCAGCCGACGGTCGCCATGCTGCTGGGGGTTCGCGGGGGCCTGGCCGATGCCAGGGCCGGCAATCCCCCCTACCTGTTCGGCCTGATCTTCGGCGCGGGACGTCGAAGGGAGCTGCTGCGGAGCGGGCTGGCGGCCATCCGCAACCTGCTCGCCGCGGGGATCGTCCTGGATCTCGTGTTCCAGCTGGTCCTCTACCGCTCGGTGCATCCGGGTGCCGCGTTGCTGGTGGGGCCGATCCTCATCTGTGCCCCCTACGCGCTGTCGCGAGCGCTGACGACGCGCGTGGCGGGGTGGTCGGGGAGAAGGGGGGAGAAGGGATGAGACCGTGGCCGAGGCACCCCATCATCTACGAGATCCACACGTGGGTATGGCTGGGCGAGCTGAGCCGGAAGCATCGAAGGCACGTGGATCTCGGAACGGTTCCGGAGCAGGAGTGGGACGCCATCGCCGCTCACGGGTTCGATGCCGTCTGGCTCATGGGCGTCTGGGAGCGGAGCCCGGCCGGGATCCAGATCTCCATGCTCGACACGGGGCTCCTGGAGGACTTCCGGCGGGCCCTGCCGGACTTCTCGGACGAGGACGACGTCGGCTCCCCGTACTGCGTGCGCCGCTACGTGGTCGACGAGCACCTCGGCGGGCCGAAGGGACTCGCCGCCGCTCGACGCAAGCTGGGCGCACGCGGGCTGCGCCTGATCCTCGACTACGTCCCCAACCACGTCGCGCCGGACCATCCGTGGGTCGGCCAGCATCCGGACCACTTCGTCCAGGGAGACGCGGACGACGCGAGGAACGATCCGGCCTCCTTCGTCGAGGCGGGAGGGACCGTCATCGCCCGGGGCCGGGATCCCCACTTCGCCGCCTGGTCCGACGTGCTCCAGCTCAACGCCTTCCAGCCCGGCCTCCGGCAGGCGGCGATCGAGACGGTGTCGGAGATCGCCGGGCAGTGCGACGGCGTCCGCTGCGACATGGCGATGCTCGTGCTGAACCAGATCTTCGAGCGCACCTGGGGAGCTCGCGCGGGACCCAGGCCGGTCGACGACTACTGGGCGACGGTCATCCCGGCGGTCAAGGAAAGGCATCCGGGGTTCCGGTTCATCGCCGAGGCCTACTGGGACCTGGAGTGGGAGCTGCAACGGCAAGGTTTCGACCACTGCTACGACAAGAAGCTCTACGACCGGATGGAGCACGGGGACGCGGAGAGCGTGCGTTTCCACCTCCTCGCCGATCGGTCCTACCAGGAGAAGATGGTCCGGTTCGTCGAGAACCACGACGAGCCGAGGGCTGCCGCCGCGTTCCCGTCCGGGAAGGGGCGGGCGGCGGCGGTGGCGACGCTCACGCTCACCGGCGCGAAGCTGCTGCACGAGGGGCAGCTCGAGGGCCGGAGGGTGAGGCTTCCCGTCTTCCTGGGCCGCCGCCCGGCGGAGCCGGTCGACGACGAGCTCGTGGCCTTCTACGGGCGCCTGCTGAAGGAGGTCACGCGGGACGCCTTTCGGCACGGCGAATGGCGCCTCTGCGAGCGCAGCGGCTGGCCCGACAACCAGAGCTTCCGGAACGTCCTGGCCTGGTGCTGGGCGAGGGAGGGCGAGCGCCACCTCGTCGTCGTCAACTTCGCGCAGGACGCCTCCCAGGCACGCGTCCGCGTGCCGTGGGATGAGCTCGGAGGGAGGAGCTGGCGCCTGTACGATGCCCTGTCCGGTGAGGCCTACGACCGGAGCGGGAACGAGATGCGGGATGCCGGCCTGTACGTCGACCTGGGGCCGTGGCAATGCCACCTGTTCCAGGTGCGTGCGCCGTGAGCGCGGCCATGCAGATCTCGTCCGCTGCTTCGACCGGTGAGGCCGCGCCCGCCGGGCGGGCGCCACCGACCCCCATCCGCTAGGATGCGCGGGCGATGAGCCGCATCGGGCAGAGGAGGCCGGCGCCGGGCAGCTCCGGGGCCGATTCGGGCCACGTGGCGAGGCTGGCCCTCCCCGGGCCGCTCCTGCTGGCACCGATGGTCGCCCTGCTGCTCGCCTCGCCTGCCGCGGCGAGGGAGAAGGACGACGTGCTGATCCTCGTCAACGGGGACCGCATCACCGGCGAGATCAAGGGCATGTCGCGCGGCAAGCTCGACTTCAACACCGACGACGCCGGTCGCCTCTCCGTCGAGTGGCTGAAGGTCTCCCGGGTGACGACCGCGCACTACTACGAGGTGGAGCTGTCGTCCGGGCTGAGGCACTACGGCAACCTGGCGGAGCCGCCCGCCGACGCGAAGGGGATGGTCACGCTGGGCGACGGCACCGCGCTCCGCGTCCCGGAGATCGTCGCCATCACCTCGCTCGAGGACGACTTCTTCCAGCGGCTCCGGGCCTACCTCGACATCGGCTTCACGCTGGCGAAGGCGAACCGGGCGACGACGCTCAACACCGCGGGGGAGGTGGCCTACCGCGGGGAGAGGGTGGGGGCGACGCTCTCCTTCGACGCCTACGTCCAGGACGACGAGAGCAACGCTGCGGTGAGCCGGGGCAACCTCGGCCTGGTCGGGGACTACTACTTCACCCGCTGGCGGGCCGTCCTGCTCGCCGGGCTCACCACCAACGACGAGCTGGCCCTGAAGCTCCGCATCTCCGCCGGCGGCGGCGCCGCCTACACCATCCTGCAAAGCAACTCCATGGTGCTATGGGCGACCGGAGGCCTCGTCGGCACCCGGGAGGCCTACGCCGAGAGCGATCCCCAGCTCAACCTGGACGCCTTCGTCGCCGCGACCTGGGAGGCCTACCGGTACGACAGCCCCAAGGTCGACGTGAGCGTGGCCGCCGCCGTCTTCCCGAGCCTGACCGACCTCGGGCGCGTGCGCGGAGACCTGACGCTGCGCGTGAAGTACGAGCTGTTCCGCGACTTCAACGTCGGGCTGAGCTTCTCGGACACCTTCGACAGCCGGCCACCGGACCCCGCTGGCTCGAAGAACGACTTCGTCGCCTCCTTCACCGTCGGCTGGTCGTACCGGCGGTGACCGTAGCGCCGCCCCCGCCGTCGCAGGCGGTGGAAGTTCGCCCGCACGTCTCGCCGGCCAGCGCGTACTCCCGCGCCGGGCACGCCGAGGATGCCCTCCGAGCCGGGCACGGTCGTGTGCCCGGGCGACCTGCGCCGGGCCGCCGGGCACGGGATCGCCTCCCGGCTACTGCTGGCCGGTGAGGGCCTTCACGTCCATCACCTTCTTGATCTGCTCCTCGGTGAGGAGCTTCTTCTCGCGGACCAGCTGAAGGACGCTCTTGTTCGTCCGCATCGCCTCGGCCGCGAGCTCGGTGGTCTTCTCGTACCCCAGCAGCGGGTTCAGGGCGGTGACGATCCCCACGCTGCGCTCGAAGTGCTCCTCGTTCACGGCCCGGTTGGCGACGATCCCGTCCACGCACTTCGTGCGGAACGAGGCGATGCCGCGGGTGAGGAGGTGCTGCGACTCGAGGATGGCGAGCGCGGCGAGCGGCTCGTAGGCGTTCAGCTGCAGCAGGCCGAACGACTGGGCCATCCCCACCGCGACGTCGTTCCCCATCACCTTCATGGAGACGATGTTCACGAGCTCGGCCATCACCGGGTTCACCTTGCCGGGCATGATGGAGGAGCCGGGCTGCATCGGCGGGAGCGAGATCTCGAAGATCCCGGTCCGCGGGCCGGACGAGAGGAACTGGAGGTCGTTGCTGACCTTCACGAGCTTGGCGCCCAGGTTGCGCAGGGCCGACGAGTAGGCCGCGAAGGCGTGCAGGTCCGAGGTCGCCGCGATCAGGTTCGGCGCCAGCACGATCTTCTTCCCGGTGAGCTTGGCGAGATGGGCCGCGCACTTCTCCGCGTAGCCCCTGGGCGCGTTGAGCCCGGTGCCGATCGCCGTCCCGCCCATGTTCACGACGTAGAGCCCCTCCTCCGCCCTGCGCAGCGCCGCGATCTCCACCTCGACGGCGGCGGCGAAGGCGTCGAACTCCTGCCCCAGCGTCATGGGCACGGCGTCCTGCCACTCGGTCCGCCCCATCTTGATGATGTCCGCGAACTCCTTCCCCTTGGCGCGGAAGGACTTCGCGAGCTGCTCCACCTCGGGCAGCAGCTTCTGGTTGTAGAGGATCATCGCGACCTTGAGCGCCGTCGGGTAGAAGTCGTTCGTCGACTGCGACATGTTCAGGTCGTCGTGGGGCTCGATCTTGTCGTAGCGGCCCTTCGGCAGGCCCATCGTCTCCAGCGCCACGTTGGCGAGGACCTCGTTGGCGTTCATGTTCGTCGAGGTGCCGGCGCCGCCCTGGTACACGTCGACGGAGAACTGGTCGAGGTACTTCCCGTCCATGACGGCCTGGCAGGCCTTCTCGATGGGGCCGAGCTTCGCGGCGGGCAGCGCCCCCGCGTCGTGGTTGGCCCGGGCGGCGGCGAGCTTCACCATCGCCAGCGCCCGCACGAGCTCGGGGTAGTGCTTCAGCGTGATCCCGGAGATCTGGAAGTTCTCCAGCGCCCGGGCGGTCTGCACGCCGTAGTAGGCGTCGGCCGGGATCTGCTTCTCCCCGAGAAGGTCCTTCTCCGTCCGGAACGCGGCCGCCTTGGCCTGCGCGCCGGCCGCGAGGGGCATGGCGAGAAGCGATGCTGCGACGGCGGATGCGAGGATGCGGCGCATGAGTCGACCTCCGTTCAGGTTCACCTCAGGACCAGGGACGAGAGCGCGACCGTGGCGATCGTCGCCGTGGCGGTCGCGACCAGTCCCGGGACCATGAAGCTGTGGTTCAGCAGCCACTTCCCGATCCGGGTCGTTCCCGTCTGGTCGAACGACACGGCGGCGAGCGTGGTCCCGTACGTCGGCAGGAAGAAGTACCCGTTCACCGCCGGGTACAGCCCGACGAGGAGCCAGGGGGACAGGCCCAGGGCGACGCCGACGGGCATGAGCGTCACCACCGTCGCCGCCTGGCTCATGAGCAGGATGGAGAGGACGAAGAGCCCGAGCGCGAACACCCAAGGGGCCTGCTGGATGAGGCCCGAGATCCCGCCCACGATCTCGGCCCGGTTCCCCTCGAAGAGCGAGGATCCGAGCCAGGACACGCCGAGGATCGAGATGAAGGCGGTGACCCCGCCCTTCATGATGCTGCCCTTCACCGCGGTCTCGGCGCCCGCCTGGAAGAGGAGCATGCAGAGCCCGGCCACGGCCAGCATCACGATCATGATGGCGTCGGCGGTGTCGATTTGGTGGGGCTGGCCCTTGATGATCGGCTCGGGCTTCAGCTCGGGGAAGATCCCCAGCACGACCACCAGCGCGATGGCCGCGAGGAAGAGCAGCGTGGAGCCGCGCGCCCGGAGCAGCGCCTTCCCGGTGATCGCGGGCAGCGCCTCCGGGGGCTTCACCTTCCCGCTGGCGAGGCGCTGCTGGTACTCCGGGTCGGCGTCGAGCGGCTTCCCCCTCCAGGCGACCGACAGGGCCCCGAGGACCACGGCGAGCAGCGTGGACGGGATGACCACCATCGCGATCTGCGGGAGCCCGATGTTCGAGCCCCCGATCACGGCGAGCATCGCCACCGTCGCAGCGGAGACGGGCGAGGCCACCAGCCCCTGCTGTGCCGCGATCACGCTGACCGACATCGGCCGCTCGGGCCGCACCCCGGCCTTGCGCGACACCTCGGCGATCACCGGGAGCAGCGCGTAGATGACGTGCTGCGTCCCGGAGGCGGCGATGAGGACGTACGTGACGAGCGGCGCCACGAAGGTGATCCACTGCGGCTTGCGCCGCATGATCCGCTCGGCGAGGAGCACCAGGTAGTCGAGCCCGCCCGCGGCCTGCACGGCGGAGAGCGCGGTGATCACGGCGATGATCATCCCGAGCACGACCGTCGGCGGCCCGCCGGGCGGCATCTGGAACGCGAAGACGAAGACGACGAGCCCGATCCCCGCCACCGCGCCCAGCGCGATGCCGCCGAGCCGGGCGCCGACGACGATGCACGCGATCAGTACGCCGAGCTCGATCCAGAGCATGGC
>JADDYB010000557.1_pt1 | contig 11796 bp, 13 predicted proteins | sample 8641941 | NCBI WGS metagenome assembly JADDYB01 (sample SAMN16275377, study PRJNA637457) | freshwater sediment metagenome | isolation source: Lake Kineret sediment | place: Israel: Lake Kineret | collected 2013 | reverse complement strand
ATCTCTTCATTAATTTTTTCTTCAGTCATTTTCTCCTCATCGAGGTAGCGAGCCCAAAGAAGTTCCCGGACCAGCAGTTCGCCCACACCAGCGCCGCTGGAATTAGTAAGAAACCTTCTTTTGAGAATTCTTTCAATGGCTGCTCTCCTGAGAAGATTTTCCGCTCGAAACTCGACCGCGTTTCTTGCTTTTTCATAGATGACCGCGGCTTTGGAGACGGCATGACTGACGGAAATGGTGGTTCCGGGTTCAAAAGGAGGAGCCTTAAGGCTCTCTTCAATATTTTTAATTAATTCTTGGGTTTCTTCGGTAATGCCTGCCATTTTTACAAGTGACTCGTCAGACGAGCCTACCACGTTTGACGTGGTGGGCTGGAGAGGAGTTGAACCTCCACGGCATTGCTGCCACCCGCCAAAAAATTGTGCCAGGGAGAGGACTCGAACCTCCACGAGCTATACAGCTCACACGGTTCTAAGCCGTGTGCGTCTACCAGTTCCGCCACCCTGGCAAATTTAGGCGGGCTAGTCTGCCAATTCCGCCACCAGCCCAAACTCATAGGCTATTATATCACGCTTAGCGTGCTTGAGTCACCTTTACAGGTCGAGGTTAAACTGGGCTCCAGAATCAATCTTGGCCATAATTCTTTTCACCTTACCCGCCCAGAAAGGTGAAGGCGGAGCGTAAATGCGACCGATTTTATCAACCGTGTTGGCGCCACGGTTAACGTATTTCTCTTTAAGAGCCTTGGTCACTGTCCAGATTGAATCCTCCCAGGATTGGAAAGTGTAGGCACCATTGTTCCAACCATAGGCGTTATAAGAGTTTTGAGGGATGAATTTTCCATAGGTTGACTCGACGCCAGTAATCGCGGGTAAAAGACGCCAGTCAAGCTCGTAGGCATCAGCGGCGCCAACAAATTCCTCAGCATACTCGGCTAAGGGCGAATTGAACTGATGAAGATAATCCTTAAGAATTTGGGTACGGTTATCGAACTCAAGGGTTTCGTCCTTCAATTGAGCTGAGGACGAAATCGTGTTCTCGAGTTTTTGACCATAGGAAGGTCCGGCATTGGTCAATGTCATTAAGATAGCGATAAATAAGACGGTGAATAATTTTTTCATAAGCCATTAAAAAAGACTGCCTTCACAGCCCATATAAATAGATAATGTAAGCAAAAAAAATCCTAAAGTAGGCGGAAATCCGCTTACCTCAGGATCTAGGAGGAATTATAGCATAAGACTTATAATATGTCAAGTAATTGACATATTTCAAGGTTCTCTCGATGCTCATCGGGAGGATCTTATAGTTTGTCAAGCTACAAGCAGAAAAATTGCTTGTAGAAGCTTGGAGATTAGCGGGTTTCTTCGAGGAATTGGTTGACACACTTTGCCCAAGGTCCACCTTTATCCACGCTGGGAGGGGCGTATTTGGGCATGATTTCTTCGGGAGTGACCATGCCTTTGTCATAATATTCTTCTTTAAGAGTTTTGGCAACCTGCTCGATGGCTTGTTCCCAAGATAGGAACTTTGTGGCGCCGTTTTCAAATCCCCAGCAATTATATGAATCTTCAGGAATTTTCTTACAGACATTAGACTCACACATGGCAATGGCGACCATCAAGCCATAATCAAGACCATATTTCTCTGACATTTCGAAAATGAATTCAGAATAAGGAAGCAGGGGTGAGTGGTATTTTTCTAAATATTGTTCAATAAGAATCGGTCTAGCGTCGCCGGTGGCAATCGCTTGACTGACCGAACCGACCGCCGGTGGTAGAGCCGCATAAAGTTCTAACGGAGTTTGGGCACCTAAGACTTTTTCGGCTTCATAGGAAAGAAGTAGGGGCAGAGCTTCAGTTCGTTCCAGTTGCCAAACACAAAAAAGACTAAGTAATAATGTAATCGGCGCAAAGATGACAAAAATCAGGGTTAAAAAAATCTTTTTCATCAGGCAGTAATAACCACTTTTTGTAATAACAATACTGGCAGATTGGAGGAGGAATGTCAAGTGAGCCCAACGTCCCGTGGGTGGAACACCTCTTCTCCAGTATCTTTAAAACCTACGAGAAACTAAAAGAGTTGGGCTTTACTTATTATAACGGAAAAATCTCGGTCATTGAAGTAGGAAACGAGGGGGAAAATGATTAAGTCTTCTCTATACGACGAAAAGACCTTTTATCGCAAATTCACGAAAGACCTTGCTACCTGTAAAAAAGAGGTCATCATTGAGAGCCCTTTCATTTCGACGGAGAGAGCCAAAAGACTCTACCCGACTTTTGAAAAGTTAGTAAAACAAGGAGTTAGGGTTTACATTTTGACCAGAAACCCAAAAGAGCATAGCCAAAGCTTCGAAGTCCAATCCGAGTCTGAAATTCGCAGGTTTGAGGTTTTGGGGGTTCAGGTTTTCATCTGCACTGGCAACCATCACCGCAAGCTGGCTATTTTGGACCGGAAAATACTCTGGGAAGGAAGCTTGAACATTTTATCCCAAGTTAAAAGTCGGGAAATAATGAGGCGGATAGAGAGTAAAAAATCTGCCTTGGAGATGTTTGACTTTTTGAAACTAGGCAGGTTTATCTGAGAAGAGGTATAATATGGAGGCAATGGCTAAAAAGAAAAGTCAGTTTGAGAAAGATATCGAAAGCGTAATTAGGTTTTTAAAACAAACCGACCCTGAGAATGCTACTCGAGCCAAAGCCATGGAAATGCTGGGAAGCATGCAGACTCTGGCCCACTTGATTGCCCATAAGGTGGTGGATAAGGAAAGAGGAGAAAAACTAAGGAAGGAAATCAAGAAAAAGAAGGCTAAGTCTTAATAGGGCAGGATTTTTGAAGATTTTACCTTCAAGGCTTTGGTTATACCAAAAAGCTTTTCCTGGGAAGGGTTGGCTTCTCCTCGCTCAATCCGAGCATAGTAATTGGGATGAATGCCCGCCTTATCGGCTACCTCCACCTGGGTCATTCCCGCTTTTAGCCTGGCCTCTTTAAGATTTTTTCCCAAACGCCTTCTTAAAGTGTTGGTCATCGCTGTCTCTATATTAACATTTTATGGCGAGGATAAAAATAGTTGAGATTAATCGAGATACCAAAGACGCTAAATTTTCTCTTTTTATGGAAGGTTTTTTCGGTGCCGAGCGAGACTTTTTGGACATCAGGTCGGAAGCTTGACAAAACCCCATAGTAGCGTTATAATTGTTTTCACAATGGCAGTTGAGCTTGAAAAAACTACTCGGGAAATACTCGGGAGATTACCAAAGAATCACCCCGACAGAAAGTTTATTGCGGGCATTCTTGACATTGCTGAAGGTTATAACGTCAGGCCTAGAGACACCAAAGAAGTCCCTGTTGAGGCCAGAAAATTTTCTCCGGAAGCAAAAGAAGCCTTGGAAAAGGCAGGTTATGTTGTTTACGAGTTAACGGGCCAGTCAATAAGAAGCCTTCGGGAAGCGGGTAGGCGCCTTTGGTCAACCTGGCACCAAGACCGCCCCGAATTTGAAGCCTTAAATTCAATCAGCTCAGAGATAGCGATTAACCCCAGACAGCTATTTTTACCTGATAGCAATCGAAAAACACTCAAGGAACAAAAAATAATGGTTGCTCAGTTTTCAAAAAAGCTAGCAAAACAGATTTCTGGAGTCCAAGCGATCATCGGCGAGGCCCCGGATTACGTTGAATCTTACTTCGCTCACCTTGACGCCACCGGCCAGCACTTATTTGGAGAAGAATACGGCTATGGTTATGCTAGAACCAAAACACCCACTGGCGGTTCTCTCGTCGCGGGCGTTGGCTTTGCTTATCCCGGCTCTGGGCTGGATGTCAACTCCTTTTACCGTGACTACGGTCGTGACTATGTTTTTGCCGCTCCTCTGGTAGTGCCAGCTTAAGTTTTGGCTTTTGAATTTTTGATAATTTTGGAATTTTGATTCTTGTGTTTCGCCGAAATTTTTGCTAATCTGCAACCAGTAGGCAGTGAAAGATGAAACATTGTTTCTTCTTCGCCTGCTTCTAGAATCTTTCAAAGTCAGAGTTCGCCTGAAACTAACCAATAGCTTTTTGGCGAAGAGGACTCAAAGAAAAACTACTAGACACTACGAATATTTCTCTTTTTCTCGCTTTAATATTTGTTGGCGAGAACATGAAATACAGCGGCGAGAGCAATCAAGCCGCAGTGAGGCGTTGCTGACGGAGAAATATTCACTTAAGAGCGGTTCTAACGTCGCGAACGTTGGCAATGCTAATCCCGACAATGGGCTGAATGTCAACAACTGGAACCGTGACAACGGTCATGACTATGTTTTTGCCGCTCCTCTGGTAGTTTCTGGTAGGAATTTATCTTAGGGGTAATTTCGCTTGGTGGACCTTATCCAGCCGCCAAGCATTTTACCTATTTCTTGAAATGTTTCTTGAAGCTCTAGATATCTCTTGTTGTTCAAAGCCTGAGAGTCTTTAGCGAGTCTTAAAAGCACTTTTAGAAGATCCAGTTTTAGGCTTATCTGCTGTAGAATCGAAAGCCTGTTATCGGACTGCGGGATGGAAAACAACAGTTCGAAGACCGCGAGAGTGATCTGGCCCAGTTTTTGACCAAGGGTGTATCGTTTGGTTTTCGGAAAGCCGATAATGGCCTGGGTGGGTTAGATTTTTATAAAACTCGTAAAGCTTGGTAAAGATAGGGATGTCAAGTCCATACTCAGTTGTGTGTGTGTGTGTGTGTGACTCTTCTTATGATGAATATTCATTTTAGTTACCAAGATATTACTTCTATTGAAAACTTATTTCAAGCGTGGGACGGATTTAAGAAGGGCAAAAGGAAAAAAAGAGACGTTCAGACATTCGAACTAAATTTAGAGGACAACCTCTTTAATCTTCATCGAAAACTCATTTCCAAGTCTTATAAACATGGCAATTATCAGTCCTTTTATGTTCACGACCCCAAGAAAAGGCACATCCACAAGGCAAGCGTAGAAGACAGAATTCTGCACCATTTGCTTTATAAATCGGTGAGAAATCCCAGATTTCCCTACAAAAGATATGTTCTGTGCCCGATTTGCGAGAAACCTCTTTTTGGCAGCGCTTCCCGGGGAAGGCTTGGTAAATATTATCCTGCCTATCATTGTAATAAGCGAGGCCATTATTTCCGGGTACCAAAGCAAGAGTTTGAAGAAACAATTGCCAGTTTTGTCAGCAACTTGGACATCAAACCAAAGTATGTCAAAGATTTGAAAAAGTATGTCATTGATTTATGGCAGGAAAAAATGGAAAACAGCCAAAAGGACAATAAGCAGATAGACCGGAAAATTGAAGAGCTGAGGTCGTTAGCCAAGATAACCGCCGATAAGATTAAATATCTTGAGTCTGCAACCGCCATTAAGTATATTGAAGAAGAGCTGGTCAAAACCGAGAAAGAAATAAGAAACTTACAAACAAGCAAGGTAGAAAACAAAGAAAAAGACGTCAATATGGAACGAGTGATGGAGTTTGTCGGTTACTTTCTGGAACACTTGGAAGAACTGATCCTCGGAGGCTCAAATCTTTTAAAAAGAGCTGATTATTTCGGGCTTATCTTTGAAAAACCTCCTACCTATGAAGAATTGGTTTCTGGAACACCAAAATTGGCTCCATTTATCGGACTAAAAGACGATTTTGGCTCCTCTTTAGTCCCAATGTGTGAGCCAGGAGGGATTCGAACCCCCAACCAACTCCTTAAGAGGGAGCTGCTCTACCATTGAGCTACTGGCCCTTCAGGATTAATTTTACCAAAATTCAGCCTAGTTCTCAATTAGTTTAGGTTTCACTCAAAATGAGGTAAAATTAGAAGGATGAATATAGAAGAACAGATTGAAAAAATAGAAAAGGAAATTCGGGAGACGCCCTATCATAAAGGGACGGAGCATCATATTGGCCATTTAAGAGCCAGGCTTTCTCAACTTAGAGATAGGCTTTATCAAGAATCAATTAGAAAGTCTGGAGGCGGTGAGGGCTTTGCGATCAAGAAGCAGGGTGAGGCGACCGTGGTTCTAATTGGTTTTCCTTCAGTGGGTAAATCCACTCTTCTTAATCAACTGACTAATGCCAAATCAAAGATTGCCCCCTACCCCTTTACGACCTTGACCGTTATTCCTGGAATGATGAAATACAAAGGAGCGATGATCCAGATTTTAGATGTGCCCGGATTAATCGCGGGAGCGGCCGTCGGCAAAGGTAAGGGTAAACGAGTTCTCTCAGTCTGTCGGGGAGCAGATTTGGTGATTTTGGTTACTGAGGTTGGTGAAGAAGGAAAATTAGGTCAGATTAAAGAGGAGCTCTCTCAAGCCGGGGTGAGATTAGATAAGGAGGAAAGCGAAATCAAGATTAAGAAAACGAACAAAGGTGGTTTGAAGATAAAGGGTTTGAACAAAACTTCAAAGTTGAGCCAGGGAGTAATTGAGGCGATTGCCAAGGAATTCCGTTTGGTGAACGGAGAAATTATTATTGAGAATAATCCGACTGAAGAAGAATTGATTGATGCTCTGGCTGGTAATCGGATTTATCTTCCTAGCCTAAGTGTGGTTAATAAAATTGACTTGGGGCAAGAAAAAGATCAAGAATTAATCTATATCAGCGCGGAAAGAGGAGAAGGGATTGAGGAATTAAAAGAAGAAATTTGGAAAAAATTAAACTTGATGAGAGTTTATCTTCGTAAAGAAGGAAAAGTCGATGAGGATGATCCCTTGATTATGAAACAAGGGGCAACAGTCAAAGAAGCTTTAGCTAAAATCCATCAGGATTTAGTCGAGGAAGTGAAGGAGGTTAAACTTTGGGGCCAGTCTGCTCAATATCAAGGACAAAGGGTGAGTTTGAATCAGGGCTTAAGGGATGAAGATATTTTAAGCTTCAGTAAGTAGTTTCTACTTTTTTTAAGATAGTAGACCCCTACTCCCATCAAGGTAGTAATCAGTAAAAAGAAACCAAAATATTCAAGTAATTGTGGCCAGAAGAGGATAGTGATTGGTGATAGGTGATCAGTGTTCGGTGACTGGTGGTCAGGAAGAATCCAGCCGTTTTGCCAGTTGTTGACTAAAATGTGCTCGAGTTTTTTACCAACGAATGGATTGCCTTCCCAAGCTAACCAGCCATCGTGATAGGCTTGAGAGAGAACTAGAATTTCAGGTGACTGGTGATCAGTGAGCGGTGATCGGATTTGATAATAACTTGGATTGGGATGGTAGACTTCTTCGGGTTCATAAAGTTTGGTAGCCCTAGGTTGAGTATCAGGATTGACGAGTTTCAAGCTGGTAAGAAATTTAAAGGGAAAGGGATTAATCGTGATTTTTCCGAGGTCATTGACTGATTCAATCTTTCCAATGGAAATATTATCAAAGTGCAATGAATAGCCGAGTCCATCCTCCTCCATGGGTGGTTGGATAAAAATAAATTTTTGCCACTTTTTTGTCTTTGGAAAATAAGTTTCTAGGTCCGCCTTTCGAGAGTTAAAATTTTCAATCCAGAAAAGCAGGCTTTTTCCTTCAACGTGGCGAGCTTCAATGGTAATTAGGTAACTTAATTGATGGTTTAAGTTAGGCAGCGAAAATGAAGTGCCACAGTTTTTGGCATCAGTGGCTTTTAGTCTTATGAATTGATTGCCGCCATCTTTGATGATTTCATTTTCTACTTGACCCCCAAGATATTCTTGACAATTGACTGACTCACCTAAATCTTTGTTTTTCGTTGGCTCTATCTCGGCGCTATATAATCCTGAAACTTTAGGTACTTTAGCGGTAATTTCCATACCGTCAAAATTTACTTCCGGCTGAAGAAATTGAAAATCACTTAAGTTATTAGTTTCAACGTAAATAAGTTCTTTACTTTCTTCTCCAGGAATAATCAGTTGATAGTTTTGGGTTGTGTTAGAGACCTCGTTTTTGAAGAGGAAATAGTCTCCTCTGTCTTCAACTTTAAACTCAAGATCTTCTTGGGCTCTGCCACTAAATAAGCTTCGAAAGGGATAGAAGATTTCGGGTGTTGAGCCTGAAAAAAAACTTCCGTTTTCAAAGTAAGCTTGGTCGTAGTTGTTCCAGTTATATTGAGGTTCGATTTGAGGCAGATTTTGAGCCAGGAAAACAAAATCTTTAACTGGTGTTTCGAGGGCGACTTGATAAATTTTGATTTTGTTAAATTCTTGAGCTAAAGAGATTTTGTTTGACTTGGAAATCATTTCCTCAAGTTCATCGAAATAAAGAGCTTTTGGAGAAGAGGGATTAATGACATTGCCATCAACTAACAGCCAATTGATCTGATATTTTTCAAGGACTTTCTCAAACAACTCCTGGTTTTTTGAGTATAAAGCATAGGAAATTTCCCAGTAATAGTTTTCGTTTTTATCTGACCAGGGATCGAAAGCACGATCTAATAAAGGTTGCTCTATTCCATACCAGAGAAAGCCTGAGCCGCTGTAATCCCATTGGTATTTGTTCCAACCCCAATAGGTTTGTTGAGGGAAATTGGCAATTCTGGTGTTTTTGGGTTGTTGTTTGAAAAATCTGAACAACTGGAAATATTCTTGAGGAATTTTTATTCTTAAGTTTGGATTAATGAGTTTTCCTTGGAAGACCGGGAAAGAAAAACTTAAGAGAAAAAAAATTAGAATTGGACAAACAAAAATTGTCAGGAACCTCTTTTTCAAAATTTTTACAAGTAAACCTGCACCATGCACAATTAAAAAACTAAAACTAAAAGCTGCTGGGACAATAAATTTAGTGAATGGAGAACGGAAAACCTGACTAAAGAGGCCAGAATGACGGAAAAAATCATTAATCCAAGAGAAAGGTTGAGTTGCAGAGAGAAGCGCTGTGGCTGAAAGCAAAAATAGCAACCTTAACCAATTGGGTGCAGTGATTAGTCCGAGCAAGGTGATGATGCCGAGAGTATAACCAAGGCCAACAATTGAAGTATTACTTTGATAGTTTACCCAAGACTTCATGATAGATTCACTTCCATCAGGAAAATCAAAGTAATAGCCCCTAAGGAGCAAAAAATCGTTTACAGTTCCCCTTTTAAGATTTCTAAAGAAAGTTTCTTCAGTTGACATTAAATTGATATAGGCGTCTTGGGGTTGATTGCGATTGATGGTAGTGAAGTAAACAAAAGGTAAGAGCCAAAAAACATTGATTAGAAAGACAATTATTAGGGGCTTTACGATTTTCTTATTCAGACCAGAATGACTGAGGGCAATAACCAGTAAACATATTCCATATACTAGAAATAAAGTTGGAATATAAAAGCCGGGGATGACCAAGAAGTTTATTAACACAAAAAACAGCCAGGCTTTCTTAGTTGATTTCTTCAATAATTGAATGAAGGACAGTATTAGCCAGGGAAAAAGACCCCAAAAAGTGATGAAGCTGTCGTGAGGTAACCAAAAGTATTGGATAGTCCCAAAGTTAAGAAGGTAGAATAAGGAGCCAAGAATTTGTTGAGATTTACTTGACTTGGTTAAATTTGTCAAGGCCCGATAGGTGCCGAAAGTGCCCAAAACGAGCATTAAGAAATTCCAGAAATATCGAATTAAGTTATTGGGAAGTATCAAAACAGACGGGAGTAAGACTATTTGTCTAACAACCTCAGTGGCATGACCCATCCCGTCAAGAAGGCCTAACCCTCGGTATTCTTGCCAAATAGCGAAAAAAGATCGTTTTAGGTTTAACCAGATGTTAATCTCTGGTATTAAATTGTCCCAACCAATAAGCCAGGAACGAGGATCGAAATTGGTTAAAAAAATGGTTAAAAGAGTCAGAGAAACTATTATCAGACTTAAATATCTGTTTCTCATAACTTAATTTTAACTGATTTAGGAAGAGATAGCAGCTGGTTGATGAATTACTTTGGGATTTGAGTTGACCCTTAAGAGCTCGAATAAGCTCAGAATTAGTTTTGTGGGTAGAAGGACAATAAGGCAAGTCTCAAGCGGTAAGAGTAAGAACCTAAGAAGATTGGGACGATATCCATATTTGGAGATTGCTCTTAGCCTTATCTTTAAAGCCATGAAATAAACGTCTTTTGCTCTTGAATGAGTAAGGGAATTATTTCTTTTTCTGTACTGAAAGATAATATCATCAACATTACTAAATTCTCCATATTGTAGAAGTTGAAAATGGATATCAATATCGTCATTCTTAGCCAAGTTAGTATCATATCTCAAGTTCTTCAATACTTCAGCTCTAGCCATTAGAACTGGAGGTTGGGTAGCCATGTAGTTTATCATCACCTCTCGGCACGTCTTTGGTTCAATAGGAAATTTTTTAATGCCAATTATTTCCCCGTCTTCATTAATTATTTCTTCATGCCCTCCTACAGCGACTAGATTGGGATTTCCCCCTAGAAGTTCTGTCTGTTTTTGAAATCTCCAGGGTAAAGAGATATCATCAGCGTCCATCCGGGCAATATATTCTCCCTGAACCTTTTTTAGAGCAAAATTTAAACTGCCTGATAGATATTTTTTAGTCTTATTTTTAAAAACTTTTATTCTTTTGTCTTTTGAAGCAAACTCCTTGAGAATTTCCCAGGAGTTATCTGTGGAGCAATCGTTAACTGCAATTAATTCCCAATTAGAATGACTTTGATTTCTGATACTTTCAATGGCTTCAACTAAAAAATTGCCGGCATTGTAAACCGGCATAATCACGGATATTAATGGAAGTTTTTTGTTTTTCATTTTATCCCCTCTTCTATTTACAATTAATTTTATAAACAGAAGAGGAGGAAACTTCTACCGGGTGTGCTTGGCGCAATGCCAACAGTAGAAGTTTCCGTCAGGCTTACGGGGAAGATAATGGAAATGAGGGGGGTCAGCCAGGGAGTTGTTCGACGGACCAGTTGGAAGGGAGATCTGAGATGTCAGGATCATCAGCGCTCTCAATGTAGATGAGCACTGGTGTCTTTGGGAGTTCGTCCCTTTCCTCACACTCATGTCTCATCTCCTCCCAGCGAATACGGTCAGGGCCGCTCCAAATCTGGTATCGTGTCCCAACGTACTCGCGAACAACTATACTTATCCCTGGAGCCCAGGCTACGTGGAGAACAGTGTCGAGGTCTGAACCGTCCCAGGTCTGGATGTAAGTCCAGGCCTCCGCGTCGCCAAAGGGGTATTCAGTTCCCCTAGAGTCGAACGCGTCGGGGTCGGACCAAACCGGTCCTACCACTCCTTCTTCTCCAGTCTCGACCGTTCCTTCTGGCTCAACAGCCTCGGGTGAAGGTGTTGGCTCTTGAGCCTCAGGCGTTGCTGTTGGCTCTTCGGGCTTCGGCGTTTCCGCTGGTTCTGCTTGAGCGTAAAGAGGAACAAGGATTGCCTCCCCCTCCGCCGACTCGAGACAAGCGTACGCTTGGAGATTGAGGAAGACGATTCTATCTACCTCCAATGGCTTGTCTAGTCGATCATCGATGCAGACCAGCGTGGACTCTTCTTCAGGAACCTCCGACGGGATTGGGGTTTCACTCGGCACAGAAGCCGAGGGGAACCTGAGAATACCTGAATAGGCCGCCCAGCCGACAATGAAAACCAGCAGGACGACTATGGCCAATCCTACAGCGTTGTTCCCCACCCACAATCTTCTCTTATTATTCTTCTCAGTCATGTTTACCTCCCTTTTTTAGCTACTAAAAATATTTACGAAAATATGTTAACATCATCCTTGATGGTAACTGTTCTTCATTGAACATCCCATTCTGAATACCAAACAGTAGATTTGATACCCAAAGTCGGGATGTTCAAGACAAGCTCTTTTAGGAGGTAAATCTTTCCCCGTATGCCATGTTAAAGTGCTT
>JADDYB010000556.1_pt1 | contig 11819 bp, 5 predicted proteins | sample 8641941 | NCBI WGS metagenome assembly JADDYB01 (sample SAMN16275377, study PRJNA637457) | freshwater sediment metagenome | isolation source: Lake Kineret sediment | place: Israel: Lake Kineret | collected 2013 | reverse complement strand
GCTGAACGCCTCTGATGAAGTTGTTTCTCCAGGTCTCCCCGAAGATCTCCTTGACTATGGATATGGCAGCAGCCGTCTTTCCTACGCCCGGAGGACCCGAGAAGAGCAGATGAGGCAGATTCCTGGTCTTGACGTAAGATTTGAGGCGCTTGATTATCTCGTCCTGGCCGACGATGTCGTCGAGCTTATCAGGCCGGTACTTCTCGATCCAGATCTCCTCTTTGATAATAGATTCCTCCCTGATCCTATCAATACTGAGCTTGTGTGTTTGAGAAAGATAGCCTTTAGTTATTATTAGTCTTTGGTTCGCCAGAATCTAGCCACTCATCCAGCTTCTGCCTAACTTTCTCAGCACGGACACTTTCGATCCGCTCGAAAATAGCTAATGCTGCTTTAGCATGATCGATCGCTTCCTGCCGCCGGCCAAGCTTGTCCAGAGCTAGGCTCTTATTGAACAGAGCGTCAGCCTCTCCCCGGCGATATTCCATCTTTTTGAAGATCTCCAGCGCTGTATCGCAATATTCTATAGCTTTGTCTATTTGGCCAAGATCAGTATAGACTTCTCCCAGATTGCAGAGAGCCTCCCCTTCAATTTTTCGATATTCAATTTTACGAACAATTTCCAGGGATTGCGTGCAGTAATCGATTGCTTTATCGAACTCATTTAGATCCGCATAGGCTTTTCCTAGGTTACAGAGGTTTTCTCCCACATTCATCAGATCCTCGATATCCTGAGCGATTTTCAGAGCCTGCTCGTGGTATTCGATTGCTTTTCGGGTCTCGCCCAAGTCGAAGTAGGCTGAGCCCAGGCTGCCCAGATCGGCTCCTTCACGCCGTCTGTCCCCGATCTCGCGGCTGATGGCCAAAGCCTGCTCGTGATATTCAATTGCCTTTCGAGTCTCGCCCAGGTCGGAGTAGGCTAAGCCCAGGTTGCCCAGCCAGGCTCCTTCACCCCGTCTGTTCCCGAACTCGCGGCTGATGGCCAAAGCCTGCTCATAATATTCGATTGCTTTTCGTGTCTCGCCCAGGTCGGAGTAGGCTAAGCCCAGGTTGCCCAAGTGAGCGTCTTCATTTCGTTTGTCCCCGATCTCGCGGCTGATGGCCAAAGCCTGCTCGTGATATTCGATTGCCTTTCGAGTCTCGCCCAGGTTGGAGTAGGCTAAGCCCAGGTTGCCCAAGTGAGCGCCTTCAGCATTGCGATCCCTCATTATCTTTGCTGCTATTAAGCCGGTTTCCAGCCAGTCAATTTTGTCTCGCACGTGCAGACGCAGATCTAGTATGTTAGCTCCATCATTTGGATATGAGTTAGCCATCAAGATAACGAATTTCATATCGCTCTTTTTCAGTTTTCTTGAAATTTGAACCATGCTCTTTGTCCAAGCCTGACCAAATTTGATATTTGCCCATTCTCGATCGAACAGCTCTAGCCCAGCCAAGAGATTCTCCTCGCCCTTCATGTAGAGCTTATCGGCCTCAGAAAGCACCTTTAGATGGTGTTTGGAATGTTTCATCTGAGCATCGGCAAGCTCAGCAGGTTCAAGACATGATTCTGCGAAAAGACGTGCTAACTCGTGAAGCTTATAACGGCCATCCTCAGAATCTAAAAAGGGATTGAAATCAACTAAACTCCATCTCACTAAATCGCTCAGCGCTTCAAATGCCGGATTTGGAGCCATCTTTAAAACTGCTACTGCTGCTTTGCGATCAAAATCCTCCGGAAAGACAGAAAGACGACGCCACTGTTTTTTCCGCCCAGGAGTCAAGAGATCGTAGCTGAGACTAAAGGATGCCTTTACCAGCTCCAACCGTGCTCTCTTTTCGCCCAAGCGTTTTTCGTACTCAGAAACGCCTAAATCCTCTCTTTCAGCCAAAACCTTGGCTGCATTCCTGAGGGCAATAGGGAGATAGCCGCACAGCTTGGCAAGCTCATCGGCTCGGCTACCGATACGTTGAGCAATTTCGAGAAGAAGTTCTCTTGCCTTGTCAAGGGGTAAGATATCCAGATCTTTTTTTACCAAGCCGGGCAATGTGAATCTGATTCTAGAAGTAATCAAAACAGAACAACCCGGCGGAGGAAGCAAAGGCTCGACTTGGTCGCTGTCGGCCGCATTATCGAGCAGCAGAAGAGTATTTTTATTGGTCAGAATTGATAGGTACAGCCCACGCAATTCGATTGGGTTTTCTGGCAAGCGATCAACTGGATTATAAGCACGAATTATCTGGGCCATGGCTTCGGCAGGCGTTAAGCGAGGCAATTCCGGATTTACACTTGTCCCTCGCATATCGATGAAGATTTGGTCATCAGGAAATTTTTCCTTAAGTTTTTCGGCTAGAACTAAAGCTAGCGCTGTCTTGCCGATGCCACCCATGCCATGCAGGCCGGTGATGGTAGCCCCTCTTTCAGAGTTTTCAAGGATATAATTTATTTCATCCTCTCGGCCTTTGAAATCGGCAGGCGGTGGAGGTATCTGGTGTGGAATAATGGTTGAGACTGAATAAATTGAACTAGCAGATGTTTTCTTTTCAGGTTCAATTTTTATTGGCTTTGCATCAGCGTATGCAGTGACCAGACTAAAGGGAACCCTACCATTTGGGGGACGTGCATCGGTATCTTCAAGCCATTTATTTTGTCTGTCGCTCCAGCGACGAAGGAAAACGACACCTTGTTTTGTCTCGAAGTCTAAATGGACAAGATTGTAAGCGTTGATAAAGAGAGGATCTTTAGAAATGCGATCTAGAAAACTTGCTCCTGTCGAAATATGGACATAAAATCCATTATTCCGGCTAATCTGTCTTGCATCCGGAGTATGCTGGTGACCATTTAATATGAAATCGCATTCATTGATCAGATATTCTTTAATGTGCCTGCGATCAAACTCGTTCAGCCATTCAAAGGGATGATGAAGAACGGCGATCTTAATATCAGCGTCTGATATGTCTTTCAGAGATTGATGAATCTGTGGTTCTCCGACTAGGACATAACCATCATCATCGACCTCACCTTTGGCATCCGTATTTCGTCCGCACATCCAGGCAGAGTTTAGCCCTAAAAGAGCAATCTTTTTGCCATCGATGACTATTCTATGAATAGTGGCGTAATCAGGATTCACATATCCAGCATAATTGGTTACAAATTTGGTGAATGCATCAAAAGGTTGAAGTACTACCCTTCTTTGTCGTTCTTCAACTATCCATTTCTGCACATCTGTTTCAGATTCCAGAGGCTTTAGAAGTTCAGGTGGAAGCAGATAGAACTCGTCCCTATTTAGATCGTGATTGCCTGGAATAATAAAGATTCGATCTGGACCTAAGCCTGTCGCTTTCAGAAGGCGATCAAAGAATTCCACTTTTGCTGCTTGGTATTCCTCTTGCTTTCCGCCGTGAGCAACATCACCACTGAAAACGATGAAATCTATCTTGGCCAGATCTGGACTAATGTTCGTTGTTCTTTCTTCGAGGTCCTTGATCAGGGCGTCTGCTACTACAAGGCGATTAAATTCTTTGTTGCCCTGATGCCAATCAGAAAGATGAAGCCAGGTCAGTCCTCCCATTTTCCCTCCGCTACCTCTCCAAGATCAACCAAGAGATAAGAATATTTGTGTTCTTTAAGCCATGAAGGCATCATAAAAGATAGATAGCCCATTCTAAAAGGTCATAAAGGCTAAATAGAGCGTTGCCATTGAAGCCAATCGTTTTTCGGAGGACTGTTGTAGTGATCAATGAGGTGGCAGGGCAGTATAATGCGCAAGATATCGAGGCCCAGGTTAGAGGTCTGTGGGAAAAATCTGGAATCTATTCCAAGACCAGATCGAAGAGATCAGGCGGAAAGAAGTTCTTCTTCGTCGACGGTCCGCCCTATACCACCGGCCGGATACACCTGGGAACTGCCTGGAATAAAGTGATCAAAGACGCAGTCCTTCGCTACAAGTCCATGAATGGCAATGCTTTGCTGGACCGGGCTGGCTGGGACATGCATGGACTTCCCATCGAGGTCAAAGTTGAGGAGTCTTTCGGATTTAAGAGCAAGAAAGATATTGAGGCTTATGGGGTGGACAAATTCATACAGCGCTGCAAAGAGTTTGCTCTGCGGCAGAAGGACGATATGACGGTCCAGTTCAAGTCTCTGGGTGCCTGGCTAAACTGGGACGATCCCTACATGACCCTCAAGAATGAGTACATCGAAGCCGCCTGGTGGACCTTGAAGAGGGCTCATGAGCACGACCTGCTGGAGCGGGGCCTTCGGGTAGTAAACTGGTGTCCCCGGTGCGAGACGGCCATAGCCTATTCTGAAGTGGAGTATTGGGATGAAACCGATTACTCCATTTATGTCAAATTCCCGGTAGAGGGTGAGGAGAACACCTATATCGTGATCTGGACCACCACCCCTTGGACCATTCCTGCTAACGTTGCTGTTGCTGTCCATCCCACTTTTGAATACTCCAAAGTCAGGGCCTTGAAGGATGGCCATGTTGATGTCTTGATCATGGCTTCGGACCTGGTAGAGTCTGTTTTGAAGGAAGGGAGGTACCAGGACTTCGAGGTCATTGATAAGATGACCGCGGCGGATTTAACCGATCTGAAGTATCGGCATCCTCTGGTCGATCTTGTGCCCAGGCAGAGCCACATCGTCCACGGAGTTCATACCGCCGATTTCGTTACCGCCGAAAACACCGGATGCGTTCACATCGCTCCCGGTCACGGTCTGGAAGACTTTGATTTGGGATTGGATAAGCATCTGGAGATCTTCTGTCCCGTTGGTGAAAATGGCCATTATACTGAAGAGGCCGGCCCCAAGTATGACGGCAAGTATGTGAAAGAGGCAGATGGAGAGATAATCCTAGATTTGGCCGAGCGCGGCCTATTGCTTTCTCAGGGAAGGATGGCTCATAGGTATGGCCATTGCTGGCGGTGCAAGACTCCAATTATCTTCATCGCCACCCGCCAGTGGTTCCTCCGCATTTCCGACCTGCGTAGCAAGATGCTTGACGAGGTTGGCAAGGTATCCTGGTATCCGGATTGGGCGGGCTCAGCCAGATTTGCTGACTGGATTTCTAACGCCCGAGACTGGTGTATCTCCCGGCAGAGATATTGGGGAATACCTCTGCCCATTTGGACCTGTCCGGCATGCGGCAAGATGGAAGTCATCGGGACCGCAGCCGAGCTGGAGGATAAGAGCGGCCAAAAGGTTCCCGAGCTGCACCGGCCAGATGTAGATAATGTGGTCATCGATTGCCCCTGTGGTGGCAAAATGAGGCGATCGCCGGACGTGTTCGACGTCTGGTTTGACAGCGCAGTGGCCTCCTGGGCCACACTGCACTTCCCGGCACAGCAAAAGGAGTTCGAAGAGTGGTGGCCAGCAGATTTCATCACCGAAGGCCATGACCAGACGAGAGGCTGGTTCTACTCTCAGCTGGGCGCTTCAATGGTCTCCTTTGGAAAAGCGCCTTACAGGAGCGTGCTCATGCACGGCTTTACTCTAGACGAACAGGGCAGGAAGATGTCCAAGAGCATTGGAAATATCGTACAGCCCGAGGAAATTGTGAGCAAATATGGCGCCGACACGCTGCGGATGTATGTGCTGGGCGCCAATGCACCGTGGGAGGACTTGCACTTCTCATGGGACGCCGTAGAGAACACCAGCCGGATGCTCAACATCTTCTGGAATGCTTATAGATTTTCATTGCCCTACATGATATTAGATAAGTTCGACGCCTCTAAGACAAACTTATCAGCGGCCCAGCTTCGCCCAGAGGACCGCTGGATTCTGTCTAGGGTCAACAGCCTGGCAATGGAGGTAACGAACAGTATGGAGCAATATCAGCTTCATAGGATCGCCAGGGCCATATCCGACTTCATTTTGGAGGATCTCTCCCGCTGGTATATTCAGCTGGTCCGGCCTCGCACCTGGATAGAGCAGGATGATCCAGATAAATTGGCTGCCTATGCCACTATATACGAGGTTTTGGTCACCTTGAGCAAGCTGCTGGCGCCTTTTGCTCCTTTCCTGGCCGAATCCGTATATCAGAATCTGGTAAGAGGCTTGGATCCTCTGGCACTGGAGTCGGTGCACATGTGCGACTGGCCCAAAGCTAGGATGGATTTGATCGACAAGCGACTGGAAGAGAGCATGGCAATGGTAAGAGAAGTCTCTGAAGCGGCGTCCAACGCTCGCCAAAAAGCAGGGCGAAAGCTTCGCTGGCCTGTCTCTGAGATAGTGATTGCTCCATCCAAGGATGCAATCGACATCGGCGACCTGGAGAGCGTGCTCAAGGGCCAGACCAACTCCAAGAAGATAACAGTTCTCTCTCCGGGCCAAAAGCCACGCATGGACCTCGAGATGGCGCCAATTCACAAGAATATCGGGCCGGCCTTTAAGGGAGAGGCCAAGAAGGTAGTAGAGGCCTTAAAGATCGCAGATCCTTTCCAGATCAAAAGCCAACTGGACGGCGGAGAGGCAACGCTGTTATGGGAAGGCAAGTCTTACTCCATTAAAGCAGATATGGTCCAGTTTACCGAGATTCCGCCGGAGAATCTGTCAGCTGCCGAATTCTCCAAGGGATCTGTCTATGTAGATGTTACTTTGACTCCCCAGCTTCAGGCTGAAGGATATGCCCGGGAGATCATCAGAAGGATTCAGGATATGCGAAAGGAGATGGACTTGCGGGTGGAGGACCAGATCAAAGCACTGGTCAAGGTAGACAGCAAGGAGATCTTAGGATTGGTCGCTTCGCAGAAAGACTATATTGCCAACGAGGTGAGGGCATCGGATCTGGAGATGGGCCAAAATATAAATGTCACAGGGAAGCTTATCAAAGACTGGGAAGTCGAGGAGCTGAAGCTGTCCATTGGCATCGACAGGATCTAGATCGTCGGAGCTTTATAAGATGAGCGTGAATGCAGAAGTTATGGAGGCAGAGGCTATGGAGGAGGCAACACCCGTCAAGGTCAAAGTAAAGGGAGTGTATATTGCCAATTCCCAAGGCAGTTCCCCAGCGCCAGTCGTGCTGCTGGAGGACGAGAATTCCAGGATAGTGCCCATCTTCGTGGGGCTATCGGAGGCCATCTCCATTTACCATGCCCTGGCAGGCGAGCTGTCGCCTCGGCCCATGACTCATGATCTTTTCATATCGGTTCTCGAGAATCTGAAGGCCAGCATAAACAAGGTGCTCATTGACGATCTGGACGGCGGTATCTACTACGCCCGGATTTCCATTAAAAAGGACTCTGAAGAAAGCGACATCGACGCTCGACCTAGCGATTGCCTGGCCCTGGCTCTGCGGGCCAAGGCGCCTATTGAAGTCCAAGAGAAGGTTGTTTCTGAGTCGAGCATAACCAAGAGCGAGATTGAGAAGCTGATTGGACTGGAGAATTTCTTGCAGTGAGAAGAGAAGAAAGCAAGAAAACGGACCAAATCGCAATAGCAAAGTCAATAAGTCGCTATGTCGTTGGTGTTCAATTTTATTATAGCAGTGATAGCTTTTAGCCAGATTCAACAGGAACTATTTTAAGGGTGCAAATGTCCCTAATTTGAAATTCATTCTTTGCTCAAGAAAAGATTTTAGGGTCGTGGATGTATACTATTGAAAAGAAGCTATGGATCTATGTCAAGCACTCAATTATCAGGAAAATTCCCAGAGATCCGATTGTTCCCAGTTTTCGGCAACTAACATACGCGATCATATTTTATAATTGCCACTTTTGTCAAAAATGGCAATTCACCGAAGCGGTATTGGTCTCAACTCTCCATAATCTAGGCATATAGCTTTAGAAGATAACTATTCATTGCAGCAATGTGCGCAAAACATTCGTCGCAAGAATCACTAGATAGAGGGTGTAGGCGCGAAATAACATTCCCTTAGCCCTATCCAAGCCATATAGATGCTGGTTTCTGGCAAGTAAATTTATGAATACCATATGGTGGATGAGTCATAGATAAGGGGCGCGTCATTACAATACCACTATCTGTATTATTATATTAGTGTTCCCTTAGGACCTAATGGTGACATTGACATGCCCGTACTTGAGCTAATATTAAATATACCTTCATTTTCTGAACTTAATGGCGGAAGATAATCCACCGATATGCTATCTTGGGCAATTGAAGTGCGATTTTGGGCCGCCATTACCGTGAAATCTGCAATTCTTCTATCATCATAGCTCTCAGGGCCACAATGCTTATTATCTCTCACCTGAACCTCTACTTGATTGTTTCCAATGTCAGCCTGAGATGTTTTCCATGTCCACTCATTCTCGGTGATCCAGCCCGTCATATCAACAAAGCCTTCGTTATCACTTCCATAACGATAGAATGGACTTTTTAGCAGGAATCTATAATATATCTGATCTCCATCTTGGTCAGATGCACTTGCAATCCATGTTATAGGAATACCTGCGTTGTCTCTCCAGGTATATGTTAAAAATATGCCTGAATTTGATTCTATAGGGGTAAGGCCTGTGACAACAGGTTCTCGATTACGCTCTTTAACCATCACCTTAGCGATGCTGGAGTTTGTAGCACCCTGGTTATCGGTTACTGTCAGCTTAATATTAAAGACGCCTGTTCTCAGGTAGATATGATCCGCAGCAATACCTGCTGCAACGGAACCATCGCCAAACTCCCAGCGATAGTCTTTGATGGAGCCATCAGGATCATTGCTCTCAGATGCATTGAAGGTTACTACCTTATTTTCCTCGAGATTATCAGGCATATAAAGGAGGTTCATCGTAGTTTGCAAAATTTGCGGCAGTTCCTTGCTTGCGGCTTCGGGTGTATTAGTCGAGCAGCGGATAATCGCAATTGGCTCTTTATTAACTATAATATTCAATAATTGAGTGCTTGTTGCATTATTATTGTCCCTGACTCTCAGCTGAACGGTATAGTTGCCTCCTTGGGTGAAATCATGGATTACTAAGGCTCCATTATCTGTCTTTCCATCTCGAAAATTCCAGCTATAGTTCACAATTTGCCCATCAGGGTCTTTGCTTTGCGATGCATCGAAGGTTATCGACTCTCCGGGATTTGGCATTTTAGCGCCTGATCTTTCAAGCCTGTAGGTGAAGTTTGCCGCTGGTGCCTTATTCACTTTGATCAAATGTGAGATCGAATTCTTTGCTCCATTGTCATCTATCACAGTCAAATTAACAGAAAAGTTTCCTGTTCCTTTGTAAATATGGGCGGGATTAATGTCCTCTTCTGCATTTTGCTTGTCTCCGAAGTCCCATTTATAGTTTACAATCCTTCCATCATCGTCTTTGCTCCCGAACGCATCAAAGCTAACGACGTCTCCTTCTTGAGGCTGCGAAGGCGAGTAAGTGAAATTAGCTACAGGAGGATTATTGATGCTTATGACCTTAGATGATCTATTAACGCGCCATTTATCTTTCACAGTTAGATTTACTATGACTGTACCGCCATTTGAATAAATATGGTTGATAGATGCATTTTTGGTGGTTGTGGCTGTGCCATCTCCCAATTCCCAACTGTATTCGTTGATATCAGCCACTTTCCCACTTTCGGATCCATCGAAGATTATTGGCTCCCCTGCATTTGGCTCACTAGTGGGATAGTATGAGAATAGCGCAATTGGCGAAGGATGTGGGACTGTCTTGGATGCATTGCTCTTTATATAAAGTGGTATATGCTTCTCGGCCGAGAACAGAGCACAACCAGGATAATCGGCTTTATTGATATCTTCGCCACAATCAAGGTTTAGCCAAACATCTCCAGTCTCTAAATCTGCATGAGTATTGATTTCCCTTTTATTGTACTTGAGCTTTAGATAACCGATTATTTGCTCTACCTTATTGTCTTTTAGCATATTTCCAAGGTAGACTTCAGCATAAGCATGGGCAGCGCCGGGACGCTTGGCCAGGATAACCCTAGTGGTCCCCTCTATAGATTCCACCATCGCGGCCATGAGAATAGCAAAGTCATCGCAATCTCCTGCGCCTGCGCGACCGCTTTGTCTGCCATGCGAAAGTGTCTCATTGGCATACTGGAAGTATTCCTCACACCTTGGATCTGGAACATAATTCCAGTTCTCCGCAAGATTGGTGTAAATGTCACAGATCTGTGAAATTGCATAAGGGCCGGGAGAGTTCTGCACTAGATCGACTGCTTTGCTGTGTACAGGTTTGGACTCAACCCTCTGGTTAAAGGTATCCTGAAGCTTATCAACAGGTTCATTGACAGGGCAAGGCTCGCCAGTTCCGGCGGTAGTAAATGTGACTACTTCTGAGCCATTGAACTTGGAAATCGTGGAATTTGCTAAAGGATATCCTCCACTCTCTCCAAATACGTAGCCAACCTCTTCGCTTACCGCCGGAGCCATGCTGAGGATTATAATGGCCAGCCAGAATAGGTGTAGAGATCTGCTCATAAAAATTATATCATCATAATCATTCGCAATGATATATACTTTATGCAATCTATCCGCAATACACTTATGAATAGCCGTTTATGTTTCCTTGTAAATCCATGCAAAGGTCTCTCCTGCAAGATTGGGATTGTATTTAGTTGCATTAAGATAGCACTCGTGAGCTTCCTTAAATGCGGTCATATTCATACCCAGATTGATGCCCTTATTATACCAAGCTTCTCCTAATCGCGGATTTATCTTCAAGGACTCATTGTAGCTATTTAGCGCCTCTTGGTGTCTGCCCATTCTGTCCAGTGATACTCCTTTATTGCTCCAGCCTTCGGCAAAGGTTGAGTTTATCGCAATAGCCTTATCGAAGCAAACTATCGATTCGTTATACCTTCTAAGCTCTCCTAGAGCTACACCCTTATTGTTCCAGGCGCCTGTATCGTTTTTATTTTCAGCAGTAGCTTTGTCGTAGAGTTCTAGTGCTTTATTGTATAGATCTAAGTCTAGACTAAGATTTTGACTGTTATTTCCCGCAGTTTGAAAAGGACACTTTATATTTTTTATATTGTCAGCTGCAATTTTGAAACTTCCTATGTCTGCAAGTTCCTTTGTACATTGTCGAAATTCGGCACTTCTTGACAGGTTGCATAGAGCTTCGCATTTTCCTTTTTGCGCATCGGCATATTTTCTATTGGTGCTAAGAGCGCCTTCGTAGAATTCAAGCGCTTCCAGATATCTTTCTAACATGCATAGTGATTTGCCTTTCAAGAAGCATGCTTCGGCATTTGAACAGCGTCCGTCGATTTTTTTATCCAAAACCTTGATTGCTTCATCAGGCTTATTTTCATCTATGTAATTCTTTGCTTGATCTATTGCAGTTTGAGTGCTTGTGTCATTTTCTCCAAATGCTACATTTGCATGCATCAGTATTATGACTATGTATAATATCATAAGGACATATTTCCTCATGATCCTGGTATTGTTCTTTTTAAAAAATATATCTTTCGCCCCAAAAATGATTTGGTATTGAAGCTATTAAATAGTAAAAGGTTCTATTTGATCTTGGGAATTGCCGGAGCGCTTTGAAATGAAAGCATCTCTCATGTTGGGGATAATAATTTTCCTGACAACGTTCTCGGTTTATGGAGCTGAACCTCTACATTCTCCAGATAAATTTCTAGAGGAAATTCCTTCAATAAATATCAGGGAAAAGATAATCAATAACAGCGAAGTGGATTATCACGATGTTATTATTTTAGGCGACCTTGATCTAAGCGATTTGCCTATGAAGGCTGTAAATTCTAATTTGAGAATCGTAGACTCGACCTTTAGAGGCAGCGTCAATTTCGATGACGTTGACTTTGGCGGAGTTGTGGACTTCTCGGGCTCTGCATTCGACGATAATGCTAGCTTTATGGGCGCGAATTTTGACAAATATGCCTGCTTTGAGGG
>JADDYB010000555.1_pt1 | contig 11823 bp, 8 predicted proteins | sample 8641941 | NCBI WGS metagenome assembly JADDYB01 (sample SAMN16275377, study PRJNA637457) | freshwater sediment metagenome | isolation source: Lake Kineret sediment | place: Israel: Lake Kineret | collected 2013 | reverse complement strand
AAGAGGCACATTTTGTATTGTTCCTCTGGCCTTCCTGTGCCCTCAGTCTTGGGAGGGCGTTTCAGGTAGTAAAGATGTAGACGCTCGGTGAGTGAACGGGCCATAATCCACTGAAAGACCGAACTGGCCATGCTGATATCGGCTTCAGATAGTTGACCGGTTTCACAATAGCCTGTTTGAAAAGCCAACACTTTGTCTTGATCCAGATGGCTACCATTCCAGGCAAACCAGAATGTGGCGAGCATGATGTCGTAAACCTTTAGCTCAAGTCGAGACTCGTTGAAATCCAGCACCAAGGGGGATTTGCCCGGACGAAAGAGAACGTTCCAGGGCGCATAATCGCCGTGGATGACTAATTTTGATAGGTCAGAGCGATCTTCTACGACGGATTCTAACTCGAGCGTCCGTTCAAGCGCATCTATGCGGGATCGAGCAAAATCATCAATCGGACGGGTGGCCATTGGTTTTTGAAGTAGCGGGCGAATATCCTTCAGTACCTGTCGAAACCAATCTCCATCGCGCCATCTTGCGTGTTCTGTTGGCCGATAACCGCTCCATTTGTAGAGAGCGGGGACCAGGTCTGCAACAGCTTGATGATATTCACCCAGCGTACGTCCACATTGAGCGATAATCTCTCGCCGGGCAGCGGGCCACCAGAAAAAATTCATTGGAAAATAGCCATCCACAAATTCGTACACGCTATAAAAGGACTCACCAACCACAGACCATGCCTGACCAGCTTGATTTGTGAGCATACGCGGCGCGGGAAAGCCGCACCGTTGAAGGTGATCTAACACCTGGTGTTCGTAGGCCACATCGGTTTTTGACAGATGATGTCGCCTGCAAACAAACTTGCCCTGCGAGGTGGTTACGATAAAGTTCAGACTAAGACTACGCGGAGCGCGGTAACACGTCCGTATCTCACCAAGTTGATGCAACTCAACCAAGTGGATCAGAACCCGATACAGCGCAGCGTCCGGCCTTTGGCGAGGAGTCAACTGCGAGAGCAGATAAGATGGTTTGGGAATACGAATGTGGGCCATCATTAGATAGCAGTCTGTCTACTTGCACTTTCGGACAGAGCGACCTTTTCATGTTGTTCGGAAAGCTTCTGGAGGCTGCGGAAAACACCTGATATCTCCAGATATTCCAGCAGGAAGGTTAGAAGCACGCCGATCAAGAGGCTCACGACTGCCCCGAGCACAATGAGCTTGTTGTTAATGGCCGCAACCGGGTCTTTGGGGGAGCGCGCCGGGGTAATAACCTGAATGAAGCCCACTTCGAGAATTTGATTCTCTTTAATTCGCGACTCGCTCCACCTGTCTAATAGAAAATCGTGAGTGGCGCGCGTCCGTTCGACACGGTCGAACAACTCGTTGTATTCGGCCGATAGACCGATCAAGTTCTGTAGTTCGGCTTCCCGCTCCAATAAGAGCTCCTCAAGTGCCTGAGCCTTGGCCGTATCCCCCTCGGCTTGCGCCAAGTCACTTTGCATTCTCAACTGCCGAATGAGGCTGTCCTGGTTGCCCACTGCTTCGTCCAGTGTCTTAAACTTGTTGGCAATCTGGAATTGCGTTAATTCAGTTTCGGCAACTTTCAGTTCTGCTCGAACGATCTCCAGCTCTTGCTCAATGAATTGGCGCGTGTTGACCGTCGATTGGGCGCGCAACTCGCCATACCGCTGCAGGCCTACTTCGACGACCGTGTTGGCCAGCAAGGCGGCCGTTTCAGGGTCTGCGGCGCGTACATTTATGCGCATGAGCTGCAAGCTCTCCGGCACATCTACCATAATCCTGTCGCGCAGTTCTCCTCCTTTCATAGGGATATCTGGAAGAGTTTCGAGGGCGCGGTAGACTATATCGCCTTCCAACAAAAGCTCGCCAAAACTGGTCCGGGTCAGTGCGATTTCGTCGTTAACTGCTCCCCGACCAAACTGGCTGTAGAGTGGAACCTCTTCAGGCGGCGGTGCGCTGATCTGTACCGTCACGGTTGCTTCGTACTGTGTTTCGGTCAGGATGGTAAGGGCCAGCATCGTGCCGACGGTAGCTCCAAAGAGCAGGATCATTATCCACCACCATTTTCTGATTATTTTTAGATACTTTAGTACTTCTTGAATTCCCACAGCTCTTGAATCCTTATCTCTGCTTGAAATTTTTAAAATCTATCGTCAGATCAGCATACTGCCACATTTTATGATAAATACGCTAAACAGCAGCAATCATAAAATCTTACGTTCGATGTATCAGTCGCTCCCATTACTCTGAGTTTTTGTGATCAATAGAGCCTGAATCAAATCGGATAGTTGCTCTACTCTGGCCTCCCAGGTGTGTTGGGCGGCGATGTCTCTCCGAGCCTGACGGCGCTCTGGTGTTGTGTCAGCCAGGGCGGTTCGTACAGCCTGTGAAAAGTTTTCAGGGCTGCTAGCTAGATGAATATACGGACTGAATTCACGAGCAGCAGGAATATCTATTGAAGTGATTGGTAGTCCAGCGGCCAGATAATCATAGAGTTTCAGAGGGCTTATCGTTTCAGAGTGATGATCTTGGAGATAGGGCATCAACCCGACGTCGAATCCTTTGACATAGTGGGGTACCTGAGACACTTTTACCAAGCCCAAATAGTGTACGTTTGGCATTGCTTGAAGCACTTGCCAGGTTTTCGCTTGTATGGAAACGTTTACCGGGCCCAGGAAAACCAGGGACCACTCGGGGTTTTTCTGTGCCAAGTCTTCCAGCATGCTCAAATTGAGTTTGTCGCCAATGAGACCGCTGTAACCCAGGCGCGGTGGCTTGATCGCTCGCAGCTTTTCAGGTAGGTTCGGGTCAGCTAGGGCATCACTATAGGCTTGACAGTTTACTCCGTTTGGAATCACATAGGTGTGGCTATTGAAAGGATGTTTGGCTTCGTGTAATTTCCTAGAAACCACAATCACGGCGTCAACCTGGGTCAACATTTTCTTTTCTTGTTCTTCATCCAGACAACGTCTGAACAGCGTTTTACCCTGGTATGACGTGTATTCGTCTATAACATGGTATAGACGTAGGCGGGCCGATGAGAACTTTTCGACCATGTCAAGCCATTTGGGGTGATAAAACCATACAATCGGCTGTGACATTTGTAATTTCCGGACGGTATTTTTAAGGTAAAGCCATCTAATTTTTTGAGTGAATTGCTTCAGAGGGAAGCGCCCACTGACGGGTACCCACACCGGATGGCGGAAAACAAACAAGTTGTCCGATACATGCTGAATAGATGAACGATGCAAATCAGACAGTCCCAGATCCCCTTGACGAAAGCGGGCTAGCGTTGGTCGAAGATGACGTTCCTTTTCGACAAATAGGACCTTGTTTTGCCTGGCAAAGATTGACAAGAGTTGCTGTCTGTTGCGCCACAAGCCATCCCAGTCGTCGCCAAAGTAGATAATATTGTGTCCTGTTAGCATGGTATCCTTCTAATTTCACACACCTGAAACATTGTTAAGCAAGGAGAGTTTGATAGAGTGCATAAAATTCATTGATATGGCGCTCTGCAGTGAGGTCTGTGGTCGCTCTTTGCTTTCCTGCCTGGGCTATTTGTTTAGCCCGGGCCGAATCGCGATGGTAAAATAAAATAGCCTGGGCCATTGCTTTTGGATCTCCCGGGGGGGGCAATAATCCTGTTATTCCATCTTTGATCATCTCTGGCATGCCGCCAGCTTTGGCTGCAATCACAGAACGACCAGCCATCATACCTTCGATGACTACCGTAGCGAAAGGTTCAGGCTCCGTCGAACTGTGGACGAGCACGTTGATCGCTGCCAAAATCTCTGGAATGTCGCTGCGAAAGCCGGCGAAATGCACATTATCCGTCAAGTTCAAAGACTTGGTCAGGTCTAACAAATGCTGGTAGAAAGGGGATGGCTCTCCATTTGGTCCCATTTCGCTCCTATCAGGCTCGCCGACCAAAAGTCCTTTGATGTCTGGTATTTTTCGTTTGACCTCGGCCATCGCTCTGAGAAATATGTCCTGTCCCTTCCAGCCAACCAGGCGGCCGATATTTCCGACGACAAAATCCTGATCTGTCCAGCCGAATTCTTGTCTTATCTTGGTAGTGTCATAGGGTTGGGACCACTTTTCCACGTCCACCACACCGGGGTAAATTGTACGCGCCTTCTCCGGATTAATTCCGCCCGCGGTCGTGCAATACTCGCCAATGGCGTTCGAACAAAAGACGAATTGATCAACCAGTCGCGCTATTTGCCGATCGACGGCCTGAAATTCATTGAAGCCTTGCACGTAGCATAGAATAGGCGCGCCCACCAATTTGGCGGCCAGTATAATCTCACGGCCCGGCCCAACAGAGGCGCCATTTATATGTACCAGGTCAATATCATGGGCCTTGATCAGTTTTGCTAACCGCAAGATCTGCGGGACGCAATAGCTCACCCGCACATAGCTTCCCAGGGCATGATAGAGGGCCTTACTCCTGCCATTGCTCTGTTTGATGTTTTTAATTGCCCTGCTTTTCTGGAGCGCAGCAATGGGGGCCGGATGTTGCTGCGATCTTGGTTTCTCAAAGACGATGGTTTTGACTCCGGCAGCTTCAAATCGCTCGCGGTAGGGATTGGGCCAGTAGAACAAGACCAGTGGCTCATAGAGGTCTCGGTCCAGGCTGGTGACCACGGGATAAAGAACGTTGATGACTGACCCTCCGATCCCAGATGCCAGTTCAAGGTATAATATACGTTTCTTTCGAGTCGTACTTGGGGTCACGGTTTGTTCCTCTGAACTAGAGAGCGCGAATTACACCGGATTTATGCCTGTTAGCATTTGGTTCTCTGCTGCTCTCGACGGCTTATATCGGTGTCAGTATACCATGCAAAAGTTAGAAGCTGTTAGGAAATGGGTTAGAAAATGGTTAGAAAATGTTGGACACTGTATGAGGCTGGTTAAATCTGCCTGCCAGAGAGTGAGTCAACTGCCTTTGATAGCGATAGGAAGGTAGATTCTGGCAGAAATCACTTCAACAGTGGTCGAATCACTGTTGGCAACTTTGTTGCCCAGAGGGTCTCGTCCGGTCACGACGGCTATGTTAGTTGTCGTCTGGATTAGTGTCGTGCCGTGGCTGCAACTTTTTGTTGTTCCTGCTGGCAGGGTGGTATACTCGCAGACGATGAAATCATCGCTGTTGTTTCCTGGCGTGCCATTGTCATCCACCAACGTGACGTTGGTCAGCGTTATATCCCCGGTGTTTATAAGCCGGTAAGTGTAGATAACGGTATCTCCTTCGTAGACGATGGACTTGTTTGGCGTAATCAGCAGGTCTACGCCGGGGTGAATCACATCCACCGACGTGAGGCTGGTGACGTTCCCGACCTGGGCCATTATCTTGGCCAGAGTGACATCAGGTTCTAGAGTCAAGACTGTGGTGACTTGTCCTGCTGTGAGAGCCGTTGTGTACGTGGGGCTGCCATTTAGAAAAGTTCCCTCGGTGGTAGAGAATCTGATCTCGGCGCCATCGGGCGCAGGGTTATTCAGGCGATCTTTCACCACGGCCGTGATGGTTGAAGTCGCTGTCTGGCTCGCCAACACCATGGCCGGGTCGGCCAAAACCCGGACTGTAATTGCCGAGATGGTCAGGCTGAATTGGCCTGTGGTGGTCAGGGTCGTGGTGAGATAGCCGGCGGTGTAATTTTCTAGTTTGTAGTTGCCTCCTCCATTGATCAGGTAGGTCGTCGCTGGCAGTCCCATGCCGGGTTGTGTCAACTTGTCGGTGACGCTGGTCGAGCGCAGGTTGGTCGAGCCGAGATTGAAGGCCGCTGTCAGCGGTTCGGTGTCTGATACAACGGCCGTGACGGTGCTGCTGATGGGATAATAAGTGACTTCCACCTGCGACCAATGGTCACCGCCTGTTTGGACGAGGTTTAGCCAATGGTAGGATTTGGACTCATCGGTGGTGAAGTTGACGTGAGATGGGTTGTTATTCAGAGTGTACTGCTCCAGGAAATTGAGCACCACCACAGGAGGATCTGGTTCATAGCAATGGTATCTACCATCATCATCGCACGTGGGGCCAACAATGGTATCCTCGTAAACGGAGGCAAGCTGATCGGGGTCGTGGCGATTAATAGCGTCGCGCAGGTCTCGCGAATGATGGATGGGCACCAGCGTGTCGCTGACGCTGTGCGTTATTGAGATCGGTATGTGGATGTAATTGCTGGCGAAATTCACGCTCGAGCGGCGCTGATAGCAAAAGGGGTTCTCCGTCGGGTCTTGGGGCACTCCTTCGTCGCCGTGACATTCTCGCTCCATCCACGTCTTTTCCCCCTGCTCATAATACCATTGGGCCATGTTGGTGGGACCTTTGTTATCAAAAACGGCGGCAAAGACGTGAGAGAATTTGGCAATCGTTACTGTGGCAATCTGGCCACCCATCGAGTAACCCACCAGGTAGATTTGGTCAGTCATTACCTTGTAGTGATCGAGCATATAGTTCACGGTGCCAATGATATCGTACTGGCTCTCCAGGGAGGCGTAGGCGTATTTCCCGGGCGGAGTGGGTGGAGGATCACCGGTCCAGCTACCGTGTAGCTCCGGTGAGGCCAGTAGCCAGCCCTTGTTGCTGGCCGCTTCGCCGAGCACGTTTTCTCCTTCGAACATGTCTGAGGTCCGGCCGTGGACATAGATCACCAGCGGCCTTGGCTCGCTACTACTCCCAGGAGTCACGACTCTGGCTTCCTGGTCTGAACCATCGTAAGGACTAGTAAATGTAATGGTGAGTGAGGCCGCGATGACAGCACCAAGACTGCCTGCCTGCAAGACGGGGAAATGACCAAGAACTTCGAGCCGAACCTGAGCCGCGGTCCAGCTATCGCCGGGCAGGGCATCGTTGGTCATTTCAATGAGGTTGTCTCCTTGCATCAGGACCTCGGGCGGAATCTCGAGGTAAAAAGATTCGCCGTTGCGACATGGCTGTCCACCAGGGTGGATAGGGACTGATGCCACCGGTTGCCCGTTCACTTTAATCGTGTGCGCTGCCTCTGTTCCGGAGACGCGCAATATCAGTCGTGCTCGTTCGGCCTGGCCTGGCCAGGTCAGTCTGACGGTGCCCGAAGCTTTGCCCGGCAGGTCGTTGCCTATGGCCAGACACGCCAGCGCGTTGGAGGCCAGACCTACAGCCGTTCCGTTCTCCTGGCCTGAGCCATCTTCTGGCCTGGAGGCCCCGGCAATGCGCGGCAGGCTCAGACTCAAGATCGCCAGACCCAAGCCAAGGGTCAGGCTGAGGCAGAGGGCTGCTATCGGACGACTTTTTTTATTCTGCGGTGTGTTCTTTAACGACATTGTGATGTCCCCCAGTTTCTCGAAAACGAATCACGCGGGCTGGAACGCCGCCAGCGACGGCATAGGGTGGGATGTCCTTCGTCACCACTGCGCCGGCACCGACGACAGCGCCCTGACCAATGGTGACGCCGTCCATCACCGAGACATTCAGACCCAGCCAGACGTTGTCTTCGATCACAACATCGCCCCGGCTGGTCAGCGGCTGCTCTCGCACGGAATGGTGGATGTCGGCGAAGCCGTGCTGGTAAGGCATCAGCGCACAGCGAGCACCAATCAGGCAATTGGCGCCGATGATGATGTGGCCCACAAAGGCGTTGAGAATACAACCAGACTGGATGTAAGTGTTAGAACCGACGTGAAGCGATCCTTCTCCTTTGCCGAGCTCTACAATGGACCAACGGTAGATATGGACGTTCCCTTCCAGGTAGACCCCTCCCTGAGCTTCTGGATGGGCATAAATGGTCACATGGTCATCAATGAAACACCGGGGTCCCATCTGTAGTTTTGGGCACTTGATCTGAGCCTTGGGCGAGACGTAAGAACGATCACCAATATAACGGAGCAATTTTCGCTTATCTTTATAGGGACCCAGAGGCAGACCAGCCAGGTAAGTAAATAGTGGTGAAATCGGGGAAAGTTGGAGCATGACCTGCATCCATTTTCTCATCAAGAGTTCTCGCAACGTTTTTGAAATCGGTTGGCGCAAGGAAAGCTGGTTGCGCTTTGTCCTCTCCTGGCCTGAACTTGTGCTTTGATCCATCCTGTCGTGAGCCTTTTCGCGGTTTAACTGACCCCGTACCACCGAGGTCAGATATGGGGGCCATCTCACTGGTTTCCCGATAGGCCCTTAGGCACTGTTCAAAAATAACTTCGCACTTGATTGGGCGCGCCGGGTGCGTTTTCACCACCAAGACGCCAGGACACAAAGGTTTGAAGGAGATGAGCGCGCCGGCAGACGATCTTTTCACCTGATTTCTTTGTCTTTGTGGTGAAGATGGGATGACCGCCTGATTGAGACGAATACGAAGTTATTGATGGACGACTCCAAAGAGATGGGCATTTCTTGTGGTAAGACAAGATGGCCAGCCTGACTTGAGAAAGTGCGAAGTTATTTCTGGACGACTCCTTAGTCTTCTCGGCTGTATATTGAGCCGAGAACGCTGTCCCATTTCTGGTCACTGGGAGACGTTTTTTGTTCTCTCTTTCTTTTTATGGCGCGACTCACCCTCCCAACGGCATTATCCAGGTTCGCCAATTCCAGGAGCAAGGCTTTGAACAGCCTGGTTGCTCTCAGGGGATACCCCAGCTTTTTAAGCTCGTTTCCGTGATAGTTCCAGAACTCCTTTTCCTTCAGTTCCAAGACACTCTTTGCCAAGAACCTGTAGTATTTCTCTACCAGTTGTTTTGAGCGTTTTTCGTATTCCTCTTCACTCAGATATACAGGCCCATATCGCAGGAAGAAGATAAAGTTGGCCAGGCGGCGGGTGTCGAACTGGTAGGTGAGTGACGTCACCGACTCGTTGTGCCGGCGAGTAAATGTAAGAATCTGGTGTATGAATCCAAAATCATAGTTCTGCAGGATGTCGAAACACACTTCCGTATCGGCGTGAATGACAAACTCGTCGTAAAAAGCTTTGCGGCTGCGGACGACGTCGGAGCTTATCAGTAGCGAAGTCGGCGAGCCGAACACGGGCGGCCCTCCCAGGAGAATCGAGCGACAGAGCTCCCGGCCCGGTACGAAAGTGCTGGGGTACGGTAAACCATCCAGGTTCACTTGGTTTTCGTCGAGTCGGTAAGCGCCAACAACGCCGACCGATGGGTTCGCTTCGGCGAGTTCTACCATGCGAGCGATGCTCTCGGGGAATAGCCAATCGTCAGCGTGCACCACTTTGCAGTATTTGCTTTCCGGGGAGATTTGGCGCATGGCGTGGTTCCAATTCTTGAATTGGCTTAGAAACTCGGCGTTGTCGTGAATGTGAACGCGAGCGTCTTGTCGGGCGTAATGCTGCGCAATCTCCAGCGAGCGATCGGTGCTGCAATTGTTGACGATTACGTATTCCCAGTTTTCATACGTTTGAGCCAGCACGCTTTCGATGCACTCGGCCAGATACTTTTCAGTGTTATAAACGGGAGTCACTACACTGACCAGGGGTTGTACTTGCAAAGTCACGTTTTTGTCTCCTTTGTTGTCGCCACGCCGCTGGCGGACAGGCGAGCCGATCACCGGCATTCGCGGCCATAAGCATAGCGCCGGGGCTTACCTTGTTGTCCTTTGAGCTTATTCAACCAATCTGGGTTGGCTTTCCGGTACCAGTTTACTCGCTGTGGCTGTCCACGGTGAAGTAGCTCGGGAACAGTGATAAAACGGAAGCGATTGCCGAGCCGTTTCAAGAGCATGTTGACCGCTTCGAGCATCGGCTCTCGGTTGACGTATCGCTCGTCTGTGTAGGTGTAGAGTGTGTCGTGAAAGAGAATCACGCTGCCGGCTTTGATCTGGTTTGCCAGCCGATTGGCTATCCAGTCTGCATCGTGATCCAGCCAGTCGTAGGCCAGCAAGTTCCAGGTGACGACCTGGTAGCCGAACCAAAGAGCATCGAGGCGTGACGCCACGCTCTGATGCCCATAAGGGGGACGCAACAAGCGTTGCCCGTATGGAGCGATGGCCTCTTCACAGGCGCGGAGTTGTGCTCGCCGCTCTCGTCCCGAGATTAACGGCAACGAAGAGTGATCCCAGGAATGATTGCCGATGGCGTGACGGGCCTGCCCGACCTGCTGTACGAGATCGGGGTACTGTTGTGCGGCCTCGCCGACCATGAAAAAGGTGGCACGCGCCTGATGCCTCTCCAGGACATCGAGAAGGCGGGGCGTGAATTCAGGATGCGGCCCGTCGTCAAACGTGAGGGCGGCGACGGAGTCCTGGGTCGAAACGTGAGTAATGGTGCCCATCACTCTCCGTGCCGTGGCTGCGAGCAGTTTGCGCGGAGTCCAAAGGTTGCGTCTTATCGTCACGTACTCATTGCCTTTCAGAGCGCAAAGACCCGATACCTGATGCAACCTTTCACCCGCCCCAGTCGCCAGCCCAAACCCCACAGCCACGTGGCAAGGCTTGCTTTGTCGCGAATTCGGGGGAGTCGCCATAGCAGATGTGCCCAGCTCTGCAGACCGGTCTTCCACGAGAGCCTGGGCATGCCTAAAGGTTGATATTTTTTGTACAAGAGGACATTGTTTTCCGCGTAGCTGCGCGCCTGGCGGTAGATACCGCCGATCGTATCCCGGTAGCGAACGTGAACGACAGCGTCCTGTACAAAGTGCAGCTCTGTCCCTGCGAGCTGAATTCGCCAACAGTAATCGGTGTCTTCGAGTGTGGGCATGGACTCATCGAATCCGCCGACGGCTGCGTGGAGTGAGCGTTTGACGCCGAGGCCGCTGCCGCCCGCGTGTGGGAGATAAGGTGGATATCTATATTTATTGAGTCCATCTCGCTGTGGGTTTCCGTGACTCTTTTGCACCCAAAGCGCATTGAGTTTTTCAGTGTCGAAGCGGGAGGCGACAAAGTTGTGCTTCGAGAGCGCCTCGTACATGGCTACCAGCCATCCGGGTGCTACCTCGTCGTCGGCGTCACAGTACGGCAGCGCGTGACTGCCCGCAGCTTGTACACCGACGTTGCGGGCGTGTGCAGTGCCTTGTCGGTCGGACGAGTCAATAACCTGCAAGTTGGGTAGCCGTCTTTTGTACCCCTCGACGATTGACAGCGACTCGTCTGTTGAGCCATTGTCGGAGATGATGATTTCCCACGGCTCGGACCAGTATTGACTGGCAAGCGCTTCAAGTTGGGCAGCAATGGTGTTGGCTGCATTGTAACAGGGAACGATCACGCTTAATTTCATGCCTCTCCCTTCCCTCGGGACTGGGGCCTGTCACTCCTCTTTGTTTAAGCGGCGCGACCTGTTCCATCTTTTCGATTTACTTCCCACTCGAGTACGGGTGAAACAATACCTAACCGGCCGGGGTTCAAGAGATAACCCACCTCAGAAACGTCAAAAGTCAGCACTCCTTCTTGACGCTCGATTATCTTTACCCGCTCGACGAAGGAAACTACGGACACGTGGTAGCGGCCCGGCTTGAGCAGGTGCGCAGGAACCTTGCATACAGCCAGGTACAGACCTGGCTCCCTGACGCGGCCCTTCCATTCGGGCATGTCGGTATCCATCGACTCAAATACAAGGTTCCCCTGCGAATCCAACAGTTGATAGGCAACAGATAGATCCCGTATCGGATCAATGACATTGTATGTCATTTCTACCTTGAATGGACTGCCAAAGTCAACAATGGCAGTTGGCTGATTGTCCGCAGATAATAGACAAACCGACTTGAATTGAACTTCCAAGCCATGCGGCGCAGCGGAAGAATTATCCCAACTTGCCTGCCCTCTCGTCCCTGCCGATAGATACGACGCGACGACGTCGGGAGGAGAGCCAGTGAGTTTCAGTTGCCCATTTTCTAA